>Ga0209475_10004367_pt1 | contig 12204 bp, 10 predicted proteins | sample tdDd471_FD_187128 | JGI IMG/M metagenome (GOLD analysis project Ga0209475, IMG submission 187128) | Marine sediment microbial communities from the Atlantic coast under amendment with organic carbon and nitrate - tdDd47.1 (SPAdes)... | ecosystem: Environmental > Aquatic > Marine > Coastal >...
TTGGTCTATTACTCGAACAGTTAAACCATAATCCCATATAATACCATTGCTCTGAACAGAATCAGCTACTACACATTGATATTCAATGGATCTTGCCCGTCTTATATTGACTTCTTCTTTGGCCCGATTCGTACACTCATCAGCCGTCATTGCTTCTTCTGCAATTAGTTCGAGAGTTCTCCCCGGATTGACTTCTGTATCTGTTGCTGATCCTACGGGATCTGCACCTCCGAAATCAAATATCCCGGAACTCATATCCCCTTGACTTCTAACAGTGATAGTTCTGAACCTATCCTGTTGTTTGAATTTTGCACTTCTACTTTTTATATTATTTCTTGGGTCATTCCCGCTTAATAAAATAAGATCATCGTTTGCTTTAGTTCCCTGCGGTCTATAAATTCTGAATGATCCATTTCCATCGGTATTAAGATATAGATTTCTTTTTCTTGCAAAAGACGATAAAAAATCCATTGCTTTTTGACCAGTAGCTGGTTCTTTAATCTCCCCTTCTGCAAAATCCGGGATAGTTCCCGCTACATTGCTGACGGGAATAACATTTCCAGTTGCAGTTATCATTATTTCACAAAGATTAACAAATGTCGGAATATTTATATCAGAAATTACTCCATCAGTAGATCCGAGACTGTCCTTCCAATTGTTGGGAATGTCGGAATCAATTAGATTTGCAACATTATCTCTCCCCCTTACTGAAATAGTATGAGTTGCACTATCAAATGACGAATCAACTTCATCGACAAACCCATTAACTGCAGTCTGGTCATTTATTAATATTTGAACAGCATCTCCCTCTCGAACAGGGTAGTTTTGTGCCTTAGTATCAGTTGAATTAAAATTAAAACTTCCACAAAACTCATCAACGCTTCTCTGAACGTTTATTGATGTCCAATTAGGATAGTTCTTATTATTTACTTTTAATTCAAATATAGCCATGGTTTATTGTCTTACCTCTAATATAGTTATATCACCGACCATCCTATCAGATTGTTGATCCGGGTTAAGCTGCTTAATCAGTGTTGCTCGCTCCTCAAGATCATTGAATGTATTAAATTCCTCTGCATACAATTGGTATGTAAGACTAATGACATCTAATGGGAATGGATAATTAATCGTAGTTAAATTAAAAGCTTGCTGTTCCTTTAGTTCTAAAACTTCAAGTGTCAAGTCTCTAACATTATTTATTGATTCAATCAATGTCAAATCGGAAATAAGAGAATCCAAGTCCTCTGCAGCAGTTAATACTACATTATCGTACATTGTTGAAAGTTCATTTCGGATATTTTCCACTTCGGTACTTGTCGTGTAATCTCTATTTGCTGCTTGTTCATATGCAATCAAAAGCCAGTTTACCCGATTCATATCGATTGCAAAATTTCTATTCATATTTCTGTTCGACCGTTCTACAGTTGTTGCAGACCAAATCGGTTTTTCGAATGAACTTGGGTCAGTCGAATCATCAACATTATTAACATCATTTCTAATACTTCGCATATCATTGAATAATCCAGAACCAGAACGGGAAGAATTGCTGGCTAAATCAAAACTATTAACAGAAGTCGGATTTGATAAACGATTTGAAAGATCCTGAAATACACCAACATCGCTTTCACCCGTAGCTACATATGTATTCACTAAATTCTGAGGCGTATTTATTAGATTCGGGAGATTAGTTACAAAATTCCGGATAGTTGTTCTCGCTTCACCAAGGGGTCCTGAAGTCAGGAAATTTCTTGCTTTATTACTGGTGTCATTTACTTGGCTTGTGAAATCATGTAAAACAGTTAGTCTATTATTAATAGTCTCGGGTATTGAGTAAAACTTTGGAGATGTTTCAGTTATTACTTCCCTTGCATCATCCGATGCAGAAAAGATATCTGATTCACGAGCAGGGGCAACATTTGCAACTATACTTCCCGTGGCCTTTACAAATTTCAAATTAAAAGTAACTTCACCAACGCTTGTTTGTGATCGGGATTCACTAAAATCTAATGCAATTACACGCACATTCCCAATAGTTGGTAAAGTTAATTTACCAGGTTTATTTAATTTCCTATTAAGCTTAGTTCGAAATGCTTCTGCTTTTTCAAGAAAGTTGTTTGCTGATAAATCGCTATGTATAAAAGCATCAATACTAAAATATGGTGGTATTTGTCCTATGTCTTCAGCAAAGATTCTATTACTATTTAAGTATTCATGTACAATTATTCTTCTACCTTGACTGCTTATTGTTTCAGTTCTAACCCGAAACGGAATACCGTCAAAGTTAGCTTCTGCCATTAGCTCTGTTCGTGTATTATAAGCCATTACTACATACCTCCGGCATAGGCAAGATTAGTACCATTATTATTATTATAGATTTCAGCTTCAGTCACTTGACTTCCGTCAGCAGATTTTACTCCTATTTGTCCCGACATACTTACATTGAATTCTGCTTTTGTAGATTTTACTGCTTGTTCTCGAGAAACTCCATTTGCCATTCCACCTGGGGTATCTCCCCCGAATATATTTCCTATTGCTCCACCAACTCTTTTAAGAACTCCCCCAATTCCCGAAAATAGATTCTTAATCTTGGACCAATGCTTAATAAGAAGTTTAGGTAAAAGAATAAATGGAACTAGGTTTGTCATAAAATCTAGGAAGGGGTTTTTATTAATGACCCCCCAAACAGATATCATAGCAGCTTTTACTTTATCCCAATGATTTATCAAAAGAGCTACACCAGTAATTAATGCAGCAATTCCTATGACTATCAAACTAATCGGATTTGCACTCATTGCAGCATTTAATAACCATTGGGCGGCTGTCCATATTTTAGTTGCAATTGCTATTGATTTTGTTATTATGAACATTGCTACAGTTGCTAGTTTTAAAGTTGTAAACGCATAGCTCAAAGCAGCTGTTGTAATAAGTAATCCAGAAAAAACAACAGCTAAAGCAATTGCAAGCGATATTAATTTAGCCCATTTGGGATTTGCCTGTAGAAATTTTATTGCTTTAATACCGATTTCGCTGAGATACATTACTACTTTATTAAAATGAGGTAGTAAATTTTTACCCAGTTCAACCCGCAAATCCTTAAATACTGCAGAAAGAACAGTACTAAGAAAACTGGATCTCTTCTGCATTTTTGCAAATTCCGCATTTACTGATCCTATTGCTTTTGCGTCCATTGCTTTTCCGAGAGTGTACTCGACAAGTTTTAAATTCTTAATTAATCCACTCACAAATGGTTCAGCTTCAGCTCCAAATTTCTTAAATAAAAATGCATTTCGTGTTACTTCCGGCATTTTCTGCATATTTTTCAAGAATCCAAGAATAGCTTTATTTGGATCATCAACCATTGCATGAGCCATTTTCGGACTCATTTGTTTTAACCGTTGCACAAGCATTTTAAAACCTGTTGCGCCTACTTCTGGAGTAGCTGACAATTGGTCTGTAACAGCTCCCCATCCTGCAGCAACTTGCGCAGAAAACTTTCCGAATATGGCAGGTTGTCTGGCTATAATACGTATTACATTTTTAACTTGAGCACCAGTTGTATCTCCAACATAATTAATCGAATCAGCTAATTGACCCATTTGTTTAAGCGAATAACCTGTTTTATTGAGGATACTTCCGTATGCTTCTACTGCTGCTTGTCTATTCATATCCCAAGCTGCAGCCATTTTTATAATTTCACCGGTTGCTGTAATTACTCCCATTTTATCGAGATTACCAGCAAACTTTTTTGTCTCAAAAGCTAATGCTGCAAAATCATCGGAAGCAACTCCAAGGGGTCGAGATACTTCCCCTATTCGTTTTTGAAAAGCAGCAAACTCCTTATTACTTGCAAAATCTATAACCCTGGTTAAATCAGCCATTTTATCTTCAGCTTGGGAAGCAGCTTGACCTAAATTTTTAAGGGCTAATACTGATACAGCCCCCATTGCAGTTCCAGCAGCAAGTATTTTTCCCCGATGTTCCGCTAACTTACCATTAACTTTTTTAAGTTGTGCAGCAGATTTGGCAAGAATTCTATTGAACTGCTTGGATTTCTTACTTATTCTATCAAGTGGACCGGAATACCGATCCATTACTTGATATATGTAGCTAACATTAAAAGCCATAGTATTTTACCTGTTATTGATTCGTTTTATTTTCAATCTCTTTAGCTATTTTATTTAATTCGTCATCAATAATTGCTCGCTGATATAGAGTCAGCCGTAAATATTCCGTAAAGCTTACACTTCCTTTTGAAGCAAATCCTGCTCTAATTCCTGATCGGATTTGGTCTTCGGCTGAATATCCACGGCAGTAACGAAAAAAGAACAAAACTTCACTGCCAAACCAAATGCTTCATCTGGATGAAGTTTCTCATATAATACTTTTGTTAAGGGGTTTGTAGGATTACTATCAACTATAGCTAATGGTCTTTTCGCTCCAATCTTAGTAACCATTTTTTCGAAAGTCGTCATGAAGTCAATAATATCAATATCAGACATTTTGATTGACATTGAAATCATTCCCTCAGTTTCTTCCGATTCGTTTTCAAGTCCATCAGCTTGGTCAATCAGAGTTGTTTGTTCCTCACCCACATTATTAAGGAGATCCTCAGAATCTACTCCACCCATTTCCTGGAACATCTTGGCCGCTTGCATTTGTGACTTTGTTATGTATTGCGTTAATTTATAATAGCCTCTTTGATGTTCCATTCCTGGTTCCCTCAGCAAGATATGATTAGCTTCCTGAGTTTGTCCTCCATTAGAATACTTGAATGGTCTTTCAAGAATATACTTAGTTTCTCCTTCACGAATACCCATTATTAATTACCCCCTGCAATTATTATGATTATTGTATTGACATTGGTTCGCCAGTCCATTCTAAAGACACAGTGCCGTCAGAACTTGCTGCTCTTTCAATCGGATTCATTAGACTTGATCCGTCAAAAGAAAGAGTTACAGCATCACCCCCACCCAATGGTCGTTGCACAATTTGGATTGAATTAGATCCAACATTTTCTTTCCATAGAGCAATCTTATTATCCAGGTCGGGTGTTAAAAACATCTCAAACATAACCTTACCCAGGAAAGTTTCTGCGTTTGCTGAATGTACTGCTTCAGAACTTCGCCCGCCACCAGATGCTGCCCGGACATTTGTTTCCCCCTCACCACCATCATATGTAAGCGAATTTGGTACAATCTTGATAAGCTCATTATTGATAGTGACCGCGGGTACACTTAAAGATCTTAAAGCCATTTGTTATCCTCCTTAAAATACGGTTTGTGTTCCGGTTTGTCCAACAGTAAATGCAAACTGGAGTGAATAATTTATTGTTCCCAGTTGAGTAACAATTGGTAATGGACCGGCAATTGTAACTGTTCGAGTAGCTAAAGTTACACTAACCGTTGTTTCCGATGCGAAATAGCTTTCTGCTTCCCGTCCAGCTTGTGTTAATGCAGCATTTGCTAAGACTCTGTAAATCCTTAATAATTCTGCTTTAATGCTTTCTTCATTTGCCATTGATCTACCAGGGATTAAATCACCCTCGGTCAAACGACTTTGAGAATAAGTTGACTTTAGATTTCTGAAAAAGATTTCTCTACAAGCAGATCCAGTATCAACATAATTCAAATAATGAAAGGACACATTCTCATTCCCGGCTGCATCAGTTGTCCAAGTTGTAACTATCGGTCCGGTAATCATCTCATTCAATGAAGGGTTTACACCGAAAGTTGAAAATCCACTATCTTCCAATTCTCCCTGTTCCTGCGGACTAAACAGGTTACCTGGTAATGTAACAGCAGTTCTTGCTAATGGAGTATTGAAGTAAGGTAAAGATGCATTAGAAGGTCCACCAAAAGCATCTAATGGACCACTTGTTGAAACAATAAAATCTGCCACTGGAGCATCTGGAGTTAATCTTCTGGAACGTATACCCATGAAATAACATAATGCCCAGTCAGCAGGTTGTAGTATTGCAGGACCTTTATTGAAATCAGCATCTATAATAGCATTTCCACAAACAACTAAACTTTGACTATTTAGCGAAGCTACGAAAGAAACATCATTTGCAAAAGTATCGGTTTTACCATGGAAAACCATTCCATCCATAATTGCATTCGAAGCATTAAATCTGTCATCCATTAAATCAGTAGGGATAGATAAATTAGACGCCCATACTTCCGGCCAGTTTAAACCTGTATATCTAAGACCTGCAATTGGATCGAATATTGTTGTCAATACAGGATCTTCTGCTCCTCCTGTGAAATTTACAAGAGCAACTGTAATTCCAGCGGCAGCTCCTGTAATTTTCATCCCGTAATCATTCCCGATTGTACCGGAATCATGCGCTGTAATTGTAACTTCTCCGCTTGAAACTCCACTTGTGAAGGGAGGATTTGATAGATTTCCAATGGCAGTATTGACTGCTGCCGCAATTACTGCTGCAGTATCATCAAGTTCTACATCAATATCAAATGAATATCTTCTTTCGTCAACGATTGATATAGTGAATGACCCATCTGCAGTTGCAGTATCTGTAAAAGTAATTGTTCCAGCTGCTTTTGCCGGAGAACCAGTCGTAGATGCAGTTAATCCAATTACATCTAACGGACTAAAAGACCCATTCCCTTGTTGCCACATTAAAATTCGGTGAGTAAGATCAGAATTAGACCCGAATAAAGTTCTAATTTGTGCTTGTGTCATCAGATGCACATTCTGAATTAAATCCCCAGAATTCACTGTAATAGCATCACCCAATTGACCTACGATAAGATCCCGACGGTCTTCAAATGCATCAACAATTGCTGCAGGTAATAACTGAATAGTGACCTTAGGATTACTTGTTACACCAGCCATAATTTAATCCTCCTTTTTAGTATCCTTCTTTTTAGTTTTCTTTTTATCTTTGACCGTTTCTTTCTTTTCATCAATTATTTTAATGCAGCCATCGATTTTTGCATCCTTCAGTCGTCTTCGCCAGTGGTAATCCAACGGAGTACCCTCAGAATCGACTCTGATTCTTTTCTTTCCCCCTGGTTTTAAGTAATGAATATCGATTTTAGTTTTATTTTCAATCGTTATAAATTTACTCATGTCTTTATTCTCTGCGTTTGTAAATGTAATCATACATCTCTCCTTAGTTATTTAAGGGAAATAAATTATTTTTAGATACTGATAAATTCCCTTGAGTAAACGTTTCACCACCCTCAATAGCATGAACTGGACATCTTCTGGCATTACAAAATTGTGCCCAGTCTACTATAATAGAACCAGTTGTAGTATTATTTTCAGTACTTCCATCACTAGAATATGCAGGATAAACAACAATTCTTGCAGTAGTATTCCCAGTACTATTATTTTGCATAGCAACATTTACAAACCACCAATTACCAAGATCAAATATAGCATACTCACCATCAACTGCTCCAGGGGATTCATTTACATTACCAGATGCTGTTCCAAATATTATTCTCTCCTCAAGAGCAGTTCCTCCAGAAAACTCAAAAAATAACGCAGGAAATCTATCTGTGATAGTGTCCTTTTTTATCATTAATGAGAAACTATGCCAATTTGAATCATTTACAATAGCAAAATCTTTTAAAATAAACTCATGTCCAGAAGCATTATTATCAGATATATTAGTTCCAGCATTTGGTATACCATCTACACCTACTTCATCTTGAGTTACAACAGCCCCACTAGAAGCAAGCCACATAGTAAAGTCTCTATAGTCTCCAACTAGCATTTTATTTTCAATATCAGGACTTGTAGCAAATCCGATTGGAGTTGTTATTGCTTGTCGGGATACATTACTAATACCTGTTTGAGCAAGATATTCATAAAAAGCATCAGCAACAAAATTTTCTCCGTCTTCATGCCAGTGGAGTCCGCCTGTATCTATTTTAGTAAGGCTACCTATTTCTGGATTTGCAGTCTCACCAAAAGAAGCATATACATCTAATATAAAGTAATCATTTGTCTGGCAAAAATTAGCTAACCATGTATTATAAGACTCTGTCCATGTTTGTCTATCTACATTCCATGCAGTTGAGTTCCCCCACGGTGAAATATTAATAAATAAAGGTATAGCTCCATTACTGACACATTTATTAGCAATACTTTGTAGACTTGCTCTCATTGCAGTATTAGGGTCAATTGTTGCAAATAAAATATTGCCTATTCCGCCTTGTATAATAACAAAATCTTGGTTTGCTGGATCAGCATCTGCAATAAATCTCGTATCGATTTGTTGAAGTGTATTTCCTGATATTCCCTCATTCGAAACTCCTGCAGGTAAAACTGCATTAAGAACTGTAACAAATTCTCCAGATTGAATTAATTGTGAATCACCAATAGCAGATCCACCATTAGGAAAGTTCCCTGTTATTAAATTTCTAATTCTATCATAGACTAGAATATCAGTTTTAGTTGTACCAAAACATTCTGTAACTGATGCAGAGACTGTGTCAATAGTTTCTGATCCATGCTGTACAGTTTGATTAGTTACATCCTCCAGTAAAAAATCTGTTATTGTAACTTGTTGATGATCAGATGGCGAATAATCTCCGATTCCACAATCAGTAAGTGCTCCTCCAATTGCACCATCAAAAGTAAAACTATACCTTTGAGGAGTATCAGTAAGCCTTAGTGCACTAAGACCAATATCAGCTCCTAAAAACACAAATCTATATTCTCTTCCCGAAATATCAGGATTAATAACTGCTGAAGCAGTAAAAGAAAGAGTGTATACATGATCTTCTTCAGTGAAAACACGTTGTGCTACGCGATCTCCAGCAGAATCAACTGTGAATTTATCAGTTCCTACAACAGTAACTCCACCGGATTTAAGCCAAATTGCATTACTTATATCTCGATTTTGTATGAATAAGTTTGTAACTATTCTTGAACCATATAAAGGTACAACATTTTCAGTAATAGTTTTCAGCTTATGTTCAAAATCTTTTACATAAAAATTATTAGCTCCAGTATATGAACCATCTTGATCTGACAGAAAAGTATTAACATCATCAGTGTTATTAAAGGGGAGGGAAACACCCGGTCTATTTCCTATAGGAGCTCCGGAACAAACTCCGTCTATTGTAAATTGATCCCATTCCTCTACTGTATATCTTTGGTCTGGAACAAATAATATGCATTCAATATACCCATTTACATCCTGGCCAATTCTCAAATCACTATTAGTGTTTTCCCATAGTCCAGTAAAAATCCCCCCAGGCGAATGCAATCCGTTTGCACTTAATTGTTTTTCATTTGGGTTTGTTTCCCAGAAACTTACAACCTTTGAATTTTCAATTAACGCATTATCTAATTCGAGATTATTTACTCCATCATTTGATAGAATATCATTATCATTCGCTTTTGTGCCGAGTATTGTATCACCATCTCCTACAATTATACCATCAATAATTGATAAGTCATCTGGTAATAAGCTGAGTTCTGCATAAATTGCTCCGAATAGCGCTAAAATCGGATCTTCATCCAAGTTTATATCGCTCAATAGTTGTGCCTGAATATCATCGTTATTATTCCAAGAAGCACAGATATCTCTAAAAGCCACATGCGCATAATCTGCAAATCCGTCAGAGAAATCAATTGCAATGGGGAGTTGCCATTCATAGGCATGACCATAATAAGCAGAATTATACGCAGTGTCAGCTGGACCGTGACCTCTTGGAATTGGTACATAGGGAATTGCACTTCCCTGATTTATTTCTGTAAATCCGTATATTGTCTTCAATAATGCTTCAAAAACTTCGCCGTATGCTTTCTGTTGTGCAACACCCCCTGATAATTCATCGTGAGTCCCAATAAAGCATGTTGTAGCGAAGTTCTGTAGTAAGTTCAGTAGATTATAATCCTGTGCTGTAAAACCAGCATCAGCATCCCCTAACGTGTGCCTATCCTTGGATACTGTTACATCGAGCATTATGACGAATAGCCAGTTTTCATCGCTCGGATATTTAGTATAAATTTCTTTTGCTCTTTCATAATCGGCAGCAGCTGCAACTCGTACTCGATTAACAATTTGTAATCCAGTTATAAGCTCATTTGGAAACTCAGGCACACCAGTAAATTCAATCGTAAAATTATCTGTATCTATAACAGAAGCTACTTGATGCATTCCGGTTATTCCTGCTGATCTGACTTCAACCAGGCGTTCATTTCCGTTTAAAGTTGGTGCTTCAGTTTCATCATTCGGTAAATTAATTGATAAGTTCAGTCGATTTGGTACACCAGTAAGTTCATGTGTTGTATTATAAGCAACATTTGTAAATCCGCTAAATACAATAAACCTTTGCCCATATATAGCTGGATCCGGATAATTTTGATCATGTCCATCGTCAATAGTAAACGTCAGTTGATCTTCCTCCAATGAAACTGAAGAAATCGGAACATTAAAATCACCTTGTTTAACTATTACTACTCTACTGGTAGTTAAACCATGTGAAGGTGCATTTACAGTCAAAATATTCCCCTCAGAAATAGTTCCACTATTAACAGTTAAGAACTGAGTAAACAAATCAGTTGACGATGGTAAATATGTTTGTAAATGCAATACTATTTGCTCTGGTGTTAACATATTAGAATTTCCTCAATGATTCTAAGCCAACTCGTAAGCTCTGAGTTTCTTTAGTCACTGCTCTGACTAAATGTGGTCTTGGTGCCATTTTTACTGTTCCCTCTTCCAGAAAAAGTGCATAATCTGCTGTTTCCCCGACTTCCATCTGCGTATAATCTCTTACATTATAACTCGAACTTCCTGCAAGTCTCCCCGTTCTATTTGCAGGTGCTTCACCTGGGGCGGATGCTTGGTGTGCTCGCCCCCGGAAAGTATATATTCTACCTGATCTTTTCCCTGTTTTAATTATATTTCGAACATTTTTAACTACATTGTGACCTGTCACATGTAGTTGACTTTTTATATGTTGCTGATGAATACAAACTTGTTTACCTAAATTAATAATAACTCTTCTTGAGGCTGGGTCTACTTTTATTTTTATCATGCCTCGGTCGCCTCCTGAGTATCCTGGCCACGTTCAACAGTTTGAAGCACTATAGAAAATTTTTCAGTAGAAACTTTTAAGATTCTATAATATTTATTATCATAGTGAACAAAGAAATTACCGGAATCTAAAGAGGCTAAATCTGGATCGTCTCTGAGAAAGAATAAATCAGTAGTAGATTCTTCAATATTAACACCCTGGAATCTATTAACGCCTGATACTTCATCTGTACCTGCCCAAACATTCTTTAATAGGGTAAATTCTTCGGACGGTTGAACCTCACCAGGTAATGGGGACTGTAAAACTCGTTCCTCAATAGCAATATATGCATCTAAATCACCAGAACATAATTTTGTCTGAGTTAATCTTTTTATTTTGCAAACAGCCATTTAAAATCCCCTATTTATATTACAGCAAATGTATTTAAAATTCGATACTTAGCTATTGGTGCAGCGATAAATAATGGAACAGAAGTTGTAAATGATCCACGATCTCCTCCCCCTCCGCAATTCGGCACGCAATCTCCCCGATTTAAGTATAAATAATTAACCATTTGTTTTATAGCAACTTTGATTGCTTCTGGAACATCATCAATATCACCAAATCCCGCGTCGAATGTTACTTTTAATGGATATGCTTTCTCGTAATCAGCGCTGATTGAGTCATAAATTAATATTCTACTGAAAGATGACATTCTTTTTACTTCATAATCATCATCGACTGTCAAGACAGTATAAGCATCATTATCAAACACTTCAACACTTGCAACAGATATTAAGGGGGAACGGCGAACCTCGAGAAATGAAAAGCATTCACTATTGGAAATTCGGATAGAATCAAACTCACCCACGACATCTGTCCTGGTTAAAAACCATCTATGAAGATATTCCTCAATTATATTCGTAGCAGCAGCAATTAGCCCGTCAAGTAAATCATCTTCAACAGTATTTGTTATTTTAGAGAATAGTTTTACTTCGTCTAATGTTACTGGATAGCCTGTAGGTTCCGTCCCCACTGTATAAATATCTGTCATTTTATTTAATCCGTTTTAGAATTATTTTTTATCAGATTTTTCATCCGGCCATATTCCGGACCACTGGGCAGACTGCGTCTTAGCCATTTTGGCTTATGGGTCCGGATATTACCCTTTTCATCAGTTTTCATGCTGCTTTCCCACTGA
>Ga0209475_10004368_pt1 | contig 12203 bp, 8 predicted proteins | sample tdDd471_FD_187128 | JGI IMG/M metagenome (GOLD analysis project Ga0209475, IMG submission 187128) | Marine sediment microbial communities from the Atlantic coast under amendment with organic carbon and nitrate - tdDd47.1 (SPAdes)... | ecosystem: Environmental > Aquatic > Marine > Coastal >...
TTGATGAGTAGCAGAAGCAGCATTACTCTCACCGAGGTTAAACTGACAATTCAATTCAGTAACTTGACACAAACTCTGTTGAGAAAATGCATTAATTAGTCGCTTTAAACTGGGAGAAACTTGGTGAAATCCAAGCAGATAGATATCTTTAGCGTTCGGAAACATATCTCGTGTTTCGGCATCTTCTAAGGCACCAGCAATCCACTCACTTAACTGAGACTCATCAATCCAATTATTGGTTTGCAGTTGGCTTTGCAGCTTAGATGCCCAAGCATCAAAAGCATGATGCTCTTGAGTTGATAAATCAGCAGGAGTTAAGCTGACTTGAAATTCGTTTAATTGTTGAAACGCATCAAGAACTTTTTTTGCCGTTGCCGATAGTGAAATTAGATATTCATGCTCCGGTGACACTTTGATTACCTGCTCGATGCACCAAAGTGTTTGCTTCTTATCAAGCACCACAGGAACCACTCTAATTTTTGAAAGGGTCTCTAACAACCTTTTTAGCCATGCTGCAACCGGTAAAATATCTGGCATCGGCCAAACTGAAGCTCGCTCGCTGGCATACCGGTGGTAAAGCTCAGTCCAATAGCGAGCTTGACGATTACTCGCAGTAATGAGTGTTGCACCTTGCTCAAAAAGCTTAGTGAAAACCTCTGTTTTAGAGCTATTAATCTTTTCCATCTACTTTAAAATCAAATAGTTATAATAATTTCATTACAATTAGTTTAAATGAATATGGTAACCTTTTGTTTTCTATATTGTTCATTAAATAATCAATACATCCCTATTCACCTAATATCGCAAGGGTGCTAGTCTTGGTTAAATTTCGAGCAGAGCGGTGAGTTGATGCTGATTATCATATCGGTTTTCAGTTTCGCTGAACAGCGCAGCTTGAAAGTAGGTTGTAGCAGTCAAAGGCAACAAAGGGGCGCAGCACGAAAGTGCTTCACGGATGTCACACAACTAGACCTCTTATGTAAGAATGCATGATCGTCATAAAATAAAACAGCTCGTGCAGCAGTTAGAACCTGAAATGATCGACCAAGCTCGCTCAGGGTCTCGCGTGCACCTATCTAAACTTTTTCAGTCGCTAGCTGAAGCCTATATTGCGCGCGCTGAACCCGCAAAAAGCCTGCATAGTCCTTTAGAATTAAATAGAGATCCTTTAACTCAACTCCCCAACAGAGAATTGTTTGCTTACCATGTCGAGCAGGCAATACTAAGAGCGCAAAGACATCAAACTGCATTCGCACTTGTATTCATTGATATCGACCACTTTAAAGGGATCAATGACAATCATGGTCACGAGGTAGGCGATGCTGTTCTCAGCACACTTGCTAACCGTATTAAAAGTGCTATTCGATCGGTCGATATTTTGGCTCGACTCTCAGGCGATGAATTTTGCTTATTAGTTGAAGAACTCGATGGACAAAAATCCATCGAAAAAGTGATCAAAGCGATCCGCTGTGCATTAGATCCAAACATCAAAATCAACGAATTATCATTACAAGTCACGATCAGTATTGGTGTAAGCGTTTATCCACTAAACGGTACCAACTTTAAGCAACTACTAAAGTTTGCAGACTTAGCGATGTACGATGCAAAACAAAAGGGACGAAATCAAGCCAGTGTGTACAGTGAAGACATCAATAGTAAAATAAACCTACTACGCCAAAACCAGCAGAGATTGAACTTAGCGCTACAATTACACACATTGCAGACCAGTTTTGATGTCGAAACGGAGTTAGTCAGTGACCGAATTTGCGGTATTCGACAAACCGTATTTCTCAATGATAAAGCGACTCTTAACTTTGACAAAATATTAGATATTGCAAAGCGAAGTAATTCTCTCGCGGCTTTGAATCAAGAAATGTTCTACCTAGCAGCAGACTATGCTCAGCAATGGCTCGCAAAGCTTGTAGAGCCACCAAGAATTATAATTCCTATTTTAAAACCTTTGTTATTAACACAGCATGGCATTGATTTTATTCGTGATGAAATTAACAAGCGTTCACTAAGTGGCAATCTGTTTGAGTTTGAGGTTTCAGAAAAGGACTTGCTAACTAGCCCAGATGCTTCAAAATACCTAACTCGCTTACATATGCTTGGTTGTAAGATTAGCTTAATAAATTTTGGAATCGGACCTTCAGCACTAACGTGGCTCAGCTCAGGAAACATACACAAAATAAAAGTCGATAAAACACTGACTGCCAATATCGAAAATAATCAACAAGCGCGTATTCTCATGCAAGCCATTATAGATATTGCTCATCAGTTCTCAATAAGAGTCGTTGCAATAGATATTGAAACGGACCAACAAGCTCAATTACTTTATAGCTTAAAGTGTGATGGCGTGCGAGGAAAATACAGCGGTAGTCAATTAACGGCAGAACACGTAAGTTCGCTATTAAAAACTCGACAAAATAGCAAGACTAAACTGAGTAAAGGAAACTCCTCTTCACTCATCGAAGCCTTTATGAGCAACCGAAATCATACAGGGTAGCGATTTATCCTTATCCATCTTTATGTTTGTAACCCCACCGAGGCATGACTGATTGTTCAATCTCTAAATGATCTAACACTCGCCCGACCATAAAGTTAAACAAATCATCGATATTTTGTGGCTTATGATAAAAACCCGGTGCTAAAGGCATGATAGTAGCCCCAGTCTGAGAAAGCTTTAACATGTTTTCAAGATGTATCGCTGACAAAGGCGTTTCTCTTACCATTAAAATAAGTTGACCTCGCTCTTTCAAAACAACATCTGCGGCTCGTTCTAATAAGTTATCACTAGCTCCAGTAGCGATTGCCGATAAAGTGCCAGTACTGCAAGGACAAATAATCATTTGTTTCGGTGCCGCAGAACCCGATGCGACAGGTGACATCCAGTTCATTTTCGAACACAAGATAATTTCACCTTCTCCAGAAATCTTACGTTCAAAAAACTCGCTCGCTTTCGCTGAATTTTCGGGAACCGCCCAATCGATTTCCGTTGCAAAAACGACTCGTGCAGCATCGGACAAAATAACATAAATACGACGGTATTGATGTTTTAAAGCGTGAAGTAATGCGACGGCATAGCCTGCGCCAGAAGCACCGGTAATTCCAACGGTGATGTGTTCTCGCATTGTTTGCGTGTTCATGTTAAACCTCTACCCATTGGTTCTAATCAAAACTTACTAGCGCTAATTTCATTCTTAAAGCTAGCTATTTAACGATTGCATTCGCTCCAGCAGTTTCGTGTAGATACCGCCAAACGCACCGTTACTCATCAGCAATACTTTGGTGTTTGGTTGTAGATTTTCCAAAATAGCTTCTATTACACGGTCTATGCTATCTAATATTTCAACAGAGTTGCTATCATCATCGAGCCAATCTATGTGTTGCGGATCGTGTATTATTTTCACATCGGCAAGTCGCATCGCAGGCACAACTTTCTCTCGGTGATGCCCCATTTTCATCGTGTTGGAACGAGCATCGACCACAGCGATGATGGGTGCATCAGCAACACTTTTGCGTAAACCCTGTATGGTTAATTCAATCGCGGTAGGATGATGAGCAAAGTCATCGTAAACTTGCATTTCGCCGACCTGCCCTTTTAACTCCATCCGCCGCTTTACATTCTTAAATTCCGAAATACCGGAAATGGCATCGTCTATTGTCACTCCAGCATGATGGGCTGCGGCAATGGCGGCTAATGCATTCTGGACATTATGCAGGCCAATGAGAGACCAATTGACTTGTCCAACGGTTTTCCCTTTATGGATCACCGTGAAAATTGAGCCATCTTCTTTATCGAGATTATAGGCCCAATCGCCACTCTCTCCAAAACTTTGCCGCGGAGTCCAACACCCTTTTTGCAAAACTCTATCAAGGGTGAGGTGTTGGTTAGGCGAAATAATCAGACCGTTGGCAGGAATCGTTCTTACCAGATGATGAAATTGAGTTTCTATGGCTTCGAGATCTGCAAAAATATCTGCATGGTCAAACTCTAAGTTATTTAAAACAACCGTGCGTCCCCGATAATGTACAAACTTAGAGCGTTTATCGAAAAATGCGGTATCGTACTCATCGGCTTCAACAACAAAGAAAATAGAATCAGTTAATCGCGCTGAGACACCAAAATTTTCTGGCACACCACCAATTAAAAATCCTGGATTTAATCCTGCATATTCTAAAATCCATGCCACCATCGACGCCGTCGTTGTTTTTCCATGGGTACCGGCAACCGCAATCACCCACTTGTCATGTAAAATATTCTCCGCCAACCATTGAGGACCAGAACGATAGTTCAAACCTCGTTCTAGCATATATTCAACTTCTGGATTGCCTCGAGACATTGCGTTGCCAACAACCACACAATCCGGAGGTGGTTGCAAATTGTCGGCTGAGAATCCTTCCACGAGCTCAATTCCTGCCTGCTCCAACTGTGTACTCATCGGTGGGTAACAGTTTTTATCGGATCCGCTGACTTGAAAACCTTTTTGCTTGGCGAGCTGCGCGATACCTCCCATGAAAGTTCCGCAAATAGCCGATATATGAACTCGTGATGACAAGAACCTACTCCTACACACTGTGGACTCAACACACTCTGGACTCAACATCCTTCTCAGAATTTTATTCGTCGCCAACCCTTGGCTGCAAAACACTAGATTAAGAGCAAGAGTGTCATTGATACCCCAATTTCTACCATTGACCGTCTATTAATTCAGAGGCCAGTATTTAAACACTGCCTTACAATGCACTATAATACCTGCCACTGAGCCCAATCGCGAATTTTTAAATGGAGATCACTATGGCGCGCGCCAAAAAATACAATGCTTTTTATGCCCAGTCGGGCGGAGTCACCGCTGTTATTAATGCATCGGCCTGCGGTGTAATAGAAGCCGCAAGAGAGAATAAGGACAAAATTGGTAAGGTTTATGCTGGTCGAAATGGAATTATTGGCGCTCTAACTGAAGATCTCATTGATACTTCGAAAGAATCAAAAAAAGATATTGCCGCTTTAAAGTACACACCTTCAGGTGCATTCGGCTCTTGTCGTTACAAGCTAAAAAGCCTCGAACAAAATCGCGCTGAATATGAGCGCCTAATCGAAGTGTTCAAAGCTCATGACATCCGTTACTTCTTTTACAATGGCGGCGGCGATTCAGCCGATACCTGCTTAAAGGTCTCGCAACTTTCTGAGCAAATGGGTTACCCAATTCAGGCTATTCATATTCCTAAAACCGTCGACAATGATTTACCTTTTACCGATAACTGTCCAGGTTTCGGTTCGGTTGCTAAGTACATTGCCGTATCCATTCGAGAAGCAGGCTTCGACGTTGCATCCATGGCCAAAACATCAACCAAAGTATTCGTGATGGAAGTAATGGGTCGACATGCCGGATGGATCGCAGCTGCGGGCGGGCTTGCAGCCGAACAAGAAGGTGATTCTCCACACATTATCTTGTTCCCAGAAATTCCGTTCAATAAAGATAAATTTTTAAAACGTGTCGACCGCTGCGTTAAAAAGTTTGGTTACTGCGCTATCGTTGTATCAGAAGGTGCACAAGACAAAGATGGACGCTTCTTAGCCGATGCAGGTACTACCGATGCATTTGGCCATAAGCAGCTGGGAGGTGTTGCACCAGTCGTTGCGCAACTGATCAAAGACGAACTGGGGTATAAGTACCATTGGGCAGTCGCCGACTATTTGCAAAGAGCGGCGCGACACATTGCTTCTGCCACCGATGTCGATCAAGCCTATGCTGTCGGTCGAGCAGCGGTAGAGTTTGCCTTGAAAGGTGATAATTCTGTGATGGTAACCATTGATCGTAAAAAGGCCAAGCGCTACAGCTGGAAAATTGGAAAAGCGCCTCTCGACAAAGTTGCCAACGTTGAAAAGATGATGCCAAGAAACTTTATTACTCGTGATGGATTTCATATCACTGAAGCCTGTAGAGACTATTTATCTCCCCTTATTCAAGGCGAATCATACCCTGAGTATAAAAATGGACTTCCTCAGTATGTGACGTTAAAAAACACCCCCGTCGAGAAAAAGCTAAAAAAACGATTTAAAGTTTAAGCATTCTGCCTAAAAAAAAGCCCAGATTAAACCTGGGCTTTTTTATTGTCTGTATCGAACAGTTCTTACGTCAACGGCGATAAGTGGCATCGAGTCCCTGCCATAGCGCTTAACTCCTCAACATTTAAAATAGATATTTCTTTATCTTGAACAGCAATCAATTCATTGCTCTGAAAGCGAGTTAGCAGTCGGCTAACGGTTTCAACGGCTAGGCCCAAATAATTACCGATATCAGAGCGAGTCATGGTCAGTCGAAACGCCGATGATGAAAGACCTCGTCGCCCAAATCGTTGTGACAAATTGATCATAAACGCCGCTAACCTTTCATCGGCGGCTTTCTTATTTAACAACATCATCAACTCTTGATCTTCTCGGATCTCTTGACTCATCACTTTAAACAATTGCGATTGCAATGCTGGCATCTGACGCGCTAGCGTTTCTAACTTTTCAAAAGGAATCGCACAGATACTGGCGGTTTCAAGCGCTTTGGCGAAGCTTGGATGCTGGCCGTCATTGATCGCATCAAGCCCAACAATTTCACCAGGTAAATGGAACCCGGTTATTTGTTCTATGCCATCTTCTGAAATGGTGTAAGACTTTAAGCTGCCTGAACGAATTGCATAGACCGCTTCGAAAGCATCGTTGGCTGAAAATAGCTGCTCACCTTTTCGTAATGGTCGACTGCGCTCAACAATCGAGTCTAAATGCTCCACTTCGGCCTCAGCTAACATCACAGGCAAACATAGTCGACTAATACTACAAGACTGGCAGCGTACTTCATACTTAGGCGGTTGGCGGGTCATTAAACTAGATATATTGAGTTACTCATGCTCAAATTATAATTCAATCAGCCCCCCAGCGCACCCCTTATCTAAATAGACCCAAAGGCCAATCGATGATGCCCGTATACCTAGGTTCGCAAGCTGAATACCCTCAATGTTAGTGGCTTTAACAAGGATAAAACTCTCACTGTTATATGGCACTAGAGTATCTACGAGGAGTATTTTCCGCTTCAGAATCGGAAGTATCTAACTGCCGCACCGGTATAGCGGTAGTGCCTCCTGAAGCAGAAGCCAAAACAGAGTCGCCAAAAAAGTAGCGATCAAACGCCATGCAGATATTTCGAATCAGAAGCCGCCCCACTGGCGTTACTATGATATGAGAGTCAGATAGCTCTAATAACCCATCCGCGGCATATTGTTGTAATGTTAACTTTGAATCTTCGAAATATTGCCAAAAATCTATTCCAGTTCGTTGTGAAAACTCTTCCGTAGCTAACTGAAAATTACATATCAGCGCAAAAATGACTGAACGTCTGACTTCATCGTCTTTGCTTAATCCCGCCCCTCGCCAGGTCGCTAAATCACGTTGCTCAAGAGCCGCTTGATAACTGGCTATTTCTCGGTGGTTTTGCGCGTAAAGTCCCGGACTTCCGGAATTAGAGTGCAGCGCTGAAATTGAAGAAACGCCAAGACCGATTAAGTCACAGTTTTCTTGCGTTGTGTAACCTTGAAAGTTTCGGTGCAGCACTCCCTGCTGTTGTGCTTTAGCTAATTCATCACTTGGTAGTGCAAAGTGATCCATACCGATATACTGGTATCCAGCTTGTTGCATTCGATCGATGGTTAAATGCAAAATATTCAACTTCTCTTTAGCGCTGGGTATCTGCTGATGATCAATGCGACGCTGTGGTGCAAACCTGTGCGGTAAATGTGCGTAGTTAAAAACGGACAATCGATCGGGTCGTAGCTGGATCACTTGCTGCAAAGTTTTTTCAAACGTCGCAACGGTTTGTAAAGGTAGTCCATAAATCAAATCGAAGCTTATCGACGAAAAACCAATTTCTCTAGCTTTGTTCATCAATTCAGAGACTTGTTCAAACGACTGCTCACGATTCACCGCCGCTTGTACCTCCGGATTGAAATCTTGCACGCCAAGACTCAAACGATTAAAACCGATTTCTCGAAGTTCATATAACTCATCAACATTGAGTGTTCGTGGGTCAACTTCAATTGACGACTCTATTTCACTGTCATCGGCGAAAGTGAAATGTTTTTTCAACGTGTTCATTAATCTCGCTCGGTCATCAGCGGTCAAATACGTCGGTGTTCCCCCACCCCAGTGCAACTGGGTCACAGTCTGACCGTTCAATTGCTTTGATATGGCAATGATTTCTCGTTCTAGTGCATCAAGGTAAGCCGCGACTCGCGTGTAATCGCGAGTAACCACCTTGTTACAGGCGCAGTAATAGCAAACGTGCCAGCAGAAAGGTATGTGCAAATATAAGCTCAAATTTCGCGACGCGGGGATGGCTGCGAGTGCAAGTCGATATTCATGGGTACCCACTGACTCGTTAAATTCCAGAGCCGTCGGATATGACGTGTATCGCGGACCACTAACCGAATAGCGCTCAATTAGTTGGTCGTTCCATTGAACTGTTGGGCCAGGATAAAGGAGACCGTCTGCCATGGTGTTGTTCCAATGAATTTAAACTATGGAAAACAGTCTATATGATTTGTTGGGGTGATTATTTGATCTCGATCAGGCCGTTGTCGGAAAGCCCCAGTGACCGCGCATTCATGCTTTTTTAAAAAAGCGACTGCCTAAATTAATAGCGCCAATGATTACCGAGCCCGCGACTAACCCAACCAGTGCATTAAACAACAATGGAACTAAGAACAGCACCGCACTGACGCCAACGGATGTTCCAATGAGGTATTGCTCGATGGTCAGCAGAGTCTCCGCGAGTGAATGCCAGCCATGAACCAAAATGCCACCACCAACAAGAAACATGGCTAATGTTCCAGCAATGGCTAACAACTTCATTAAAATGGGAGCAAAAGCAAGCATACCTCGACCTAATGCTCTTAAGAATCGACGCCATAGATTAGCACCCGTCAGCTTAATCAGATAGAAACCCGCGTCGTCGAGCTTCACAATGCCAGCAACCAACCCATATACAAACACCGTCATCGCTAGTGCAATCGCCGAAACCACGCTAACTTGAGTAACAAATGCCGATTCAGCTACCGTACCTAAAGCAATCACAATAATTTCAGCCGATAATATAAAGTCGGTTCTAATCGCTCCTTTTATTTTATTTTTTTCAAAATCAACCATATTGATCGATGGATCGTGCAATGCTTTCACCACGTCTTGCTTTTGTTGCTGATCTTTCTCTTTATGAAACAGTTTATGAAATACCTTTTCGCAGCCTTCGTAACATAAAAACGCACCGCCTAGCATAAGTAAAGGCGTGATTAACCAAGGCAGAAAAGCGGAAATCAATAAAGCCGCGGGAACCAAAATCAACTTGTTAACAAATGACCCTTTTGCCACCGCCCAGACGACTGGAATTTCACGCTCTGCTCTAACACCCGAAACTTGTTCAGCGTTCAGTGCGAGATCATCGCCTAATACACCTGCGGTTTTCTTCACCGCAACTTTTGACATAACCGCAACGTCATCCAGTACCGTTGCAATATCGTCGAGTAACGTAAGTAAGCTAGCTCCGGCCATAATCGGTCCTTTTAGTAAAACAAGATAAATCTATCAGTCGTTGATAATAACGAGAAACAAGGGGTAATATCCAACAATAAAATTTCCACCAATGAATAGTGATTCATTTTATTTTAAATAGCGAAGAGAATTCATGCGTTTGATTACCCTAAATCCTACACTCGCGACCTGGCTGATACTAACAGCAACGTTTATAGGTATCGTTCAACCGGCTTCTGCAACACAGACAAAAGTGGATCATTCTTCGAATCAGCTAATCATTTTACTCTATCACCACATCGCCAATGACACGCCTGCAGCGACGAGTACCAAGCCGGAGCAGTTCCAACAACACCTCAAATACTTGCACGATCAAAACTTTCAAGTCGTCGACTTAGTCAGCGCTCTTAATCGTTTATATTCCGGACAGCCACTGCCCACCAAAGCGGTCGCTATAACCTTTGACGACGGTTACGACTCTATCTTCACTCAAGCTTGGCCATTATTAAAACGCTATAATTATCCGTTCACTGTGATGGTAACCACTGACCCAATCGATAAAAAATTCTCATCAATGATGACTTGGCAACAGCTAAATCAATTACAGTCAGCAGGAGTCACTATTGCCAATCATACTTTGACTCATCCTCATCTAATAGGCGTATCAGAACAAAAGCTGCAACAGGAATACATGGCTGCACAGCAACGCTTAACTGAGAAGTTGAAACAAAAACCACCATCGTTATTTGCTTATCCGTACGGTGAATACACTCGAGAACAAGCGCATTGGTTCGCCCAACGAAAAATATTCGCGCTAGCGCAACACTCAGGACCGGTTTCCATTGCCAGCAATCCACAAGCATTACCTAGGTTCTCATTCTCAGGGCTATATGCGAATATGGAACAGTTCGAGCTGAAGCTCGGCACCGTCGCTTTGCCGGTCATAAACCAAATCGACTATCAGCCTTATTATGAAAAATCACAACGTGTATTCAACCTAACTTTTGATGCGTCAGAGATTCAAGCAAGTGCAATTAATTGCTTTTTTCAAGGTCAACCCGTGGCATCGATTAGCGCGTCTACACCAAAGAATGAAAGCCTCAAAACCCACTCACAGTCGATAACTATTCAGCTAAATCAATCGCCACCTCCCGGACGATCTCGTATCAATTGCACCGCTCCTCGCTCCAATCAAAAGGGTTATTATTGGCACTCACTCCCTATCTTTACTCAACCAGAATCGAAACAGTGGCCAGACTGAATCGTTCGCGAAAGGCTCGCGTAGAGAATCTATCAATCAATTTGTAAAAAAGTATTTAAACCACCTACCCAACTATTTTTTTACCATTTAAATCAATATGTTACGCTAACCAATCAATTTAATCTCAATACTCGCCTCCGCCTACTGAGTGTGCGAGACTAGACGCTTTGCTAGAAAATAAGAGATAACAATATGAAGAAGCTTAGCCTCAGCGGAATTGCCGCGACCATGGCCGCTTTGATTTGCCAAACATCGATAGCGGATCAAACCAGTCATGTGTACGGAATACATGACCGCAGCATCAATAAAGTCGCATTTACCAACGCGACCATTTTCACTCAACCGGGTTCGAAGATTAGTAACGCAACTTTAATTATTGATAATGGGCGCATCGTTAGTGTCAAAGAAAATGGCGCAGTACCAAAAGATGCTAAAGTCGTCGATTTATCAGGGCATACTGTTTATCCGGGTTTCATCGATCCTTACAGCGACTATGTTTTTGGCGCTGCTAAAACAGAGTTTCGATGGGGAGAGCCACCGCAATACGAAGGAAAGCGCGAAGGCGGAAACGCCTGGAATGAAGCTATTCATTCTGAAATCGATTGGGTGAATAACTTTAAGGCTGACGGAAAAGCCGCGAAAAGTTACATCGAAAACGGTTTCACGGCCGTGCAAACCGCCAAACTCGACGGCATTTTTCAAGGCCAAGGGGTAACCGTATCTCTTAACGACGATATCGCCAACGATTTAATTTATCGAGCGAACGCGCGTCATTTCGCCAGCTTCAACAAAGGGAGCTCAAAGCAAAATTATCCTTCGTCGCTGATGGGAAGTATTGCTTTAATAAGACAAACTCTCAGCGATGCGAAGTGGTATCAATCAGCAAAAGGTAAAACCGATCATCTTATCACCGGAGAGCCAGTTGAATATAATGCCGCTCTCGAAGAATTAAATGAACTGAACCAATCTGGCGTTATTTTTAATGCCGAAGATAGTCTAAGTACCCTTCGTGCGGACCAACTGTTTGACCAGTACCAACTCGATGTCACCTACATTGCCGACGGCTTAGAGTACGCACGAATCAGTGATATCAAAAAAGTTAATGCTACTTTTGTTGTGCCATTTAACTTTCCAGAAAAACCCGATGTCAGTAGCTTTGAGTCGCAACTCGATACATCATTAGCAGAATTACGTCATTGGGAACGAGCACCAAGTAACCCTGCAACGCTAGCGGCCAATAAAATTCCATTTGCATTCACGCATTTCGGTTTACCGAAGAAAAATCAATTTTGGAGCAATGTTCGTAATGCAGTAAAGCATGGACTATCAGAAAAGGATGCATTAGCGGCGCTGACCACTGTACCCGCTAAAATA
>Ga0209475_10004371_pt1 | contig 12201 bp, 9 predicted proteins | sample tdDd471_FD_187128 | JGI IMG/M metagenome (GOLD analysis project Ga0209475, IMG submission 187128) | Marine sediment microbial communities from the Atlantic coast under amendment with organic carbon and nitrate - tdDd47.1 (SPAdes)... | ecosystem: Environmental > Aquatic > Marine > Coastal >...
CAACTGCCTGTCGCGCTGGTACATGGAGGCGGCGCAGGAACGCGGCCTCGACCTGGACAAGGAAGCGGCCCGCGAGATCGTCTACGGCATGCCCTATGACGAATGGAAATCCCGCTACCAGACCGAGGCCGCACCCGACAAGCTGGCCCGTTTCGAGGAGAACCGGGACTAGGACTTGGGCGGTCTCCGGGCGGTTTGTGTTGCCCGTTTTCCTCAGGCCCGCCGGGGTTTGGGGATAAGCGCGGCGCGTGGTTGACCGGCGCCCGGAACTGGGGCACAGCCAAGGTTCAGTACCCCATAGTCGAGTCGAGGAGAGCGATCCATGAACCAGCCCGGAGGCGTCGCCGGCGCCCAGTTGCGCGCGCTGATCGAGCGCATCGAGCGCCTGGAAGAGGACAAGAAGGCGATCGCCGAGGACATCAAGGAAGTCTTCGCCGAGGCCAAGGCCAACGGCTTCGACACCAAGATCATGCGGCAGGTCATCCGGGTGCGAAAGCAGGACCAGGCCGAGCGGCAGGAGCAGGAAGCCTTGCTGGATCTCTATCTGCACGCGCTGGGAATGATCCCGGATACGGGCGGCGACGAAGAAGAATAGGCACGGGCGCCGAGGCGCCCGCTTTTTTCAAATCATAGCCGTTGGGTTTGACCGCTCGTCTCTTGATCCGGAAGAGACCGGAACTATGCCCGCGCGTTTACTGGAAATCGACCTGCCGGATGGCGACGACGGTCGGACCGGTGAAGCGATCGGTGCGCAGCAGCCTCCGCTTCGAGGCGCCGAACCGGATGTTGACCGCGCGCGACGGCTTGACCAGAAGCGCCTGCAGGCCGGCCGGATTGGGCTTGTAGAGCGCACCGAAGGCCTGCCTGCGGGTCGTCGTCGATCCGTCGAGGAGCTTCAGCTTCGAATCGCCGCCGAATTCCATCGCCGCGAAGCCCATTCCCGGCGCCTTGGCGAGCGGGATCGCCGGAGCGGTGGCGGCCATGCGGCGGGCGTTTTCCTTGAACAGGATCTTGGCCGGAATGCCGGTGCTCGACAGCGACGCGAGGCGATAGTCCTTGCCGCCGGACGCCTTCTCGCCGCCGCTGGACGGATCGGCATAGGCGAAGCGGCTGCTGGAGAAGACGGACTTGTCGATCTTCCGTCCCTTGGCGCCGTAGATGGAGCCGGTCTCCGTGCCGCCGGTTTCCCGGGAGGCGACCAGCACACGCGGCCTGCGGGTCGGCTTCGGCACCAGGTCGACCGGACGATCCGACCGCGACGTGCCGACATCCGAGCCCTCGTCGTCGCCGGCGCTCACGCCCGGAAGGGCGGTACCGCCGGAGCGCGGATTGAGGCTCGCCACCTTGCGCTCGGTACCGCCGACGTCCTTGGGCGGCGTCTTCTTCTCGTCACTGCCGAACAGCGAGGCGAAGATCGCCGAGGCGCGCGACTTGCCGGTCGGGCTGGTGTCCGAGCGGGCGAAGGTGCCGGCCTCGCCGCGACCGCCGCGCGCCGCCGGACGGCGCGAGGTCGCCGGCGCCGAGGCGACCATGATGGTCTGGCCGCGCTTGCGCCGCTTGTAGTCGGCGAGCGCCTGCTGGTAGCCCGGCAGCGGACGGCCGTCGGTGGGAACATGCAGGGTCCGGCCGTTCGGGAAAACCTTGACCAGCTGCTTCCGCGTCATCCGCGGCCAGTGCCGCACCCGCGCGGTGTCCATATGGGTGAAGGGCGACCGCGAGGTCGGATAATAGCCGCAGCCGCCGATCTGCTTGCGCAGGCAGATGGCGCGCAGCTTGCTGAGCGGCACGTCGGGCAGGAAGAAGTCCATCGCCCGGCCCTGGGTGTGCTGCGAGAACTTGGCGACGCCGCGGCTGCGGCGCCTCAGCATGTTGTTGGTGGTCAGCGAGCGGAAGCCCGACACCACGTGGATTGGCCGCCGCGACCCGCTCTTCTGGTACACGTCCCAGACCAGGTCGAACAGGTGCGGGTCCATCTTGGTGGGTTCGTTGCGCCGCCAGTCGCGCAGGAAATGGTTGAGCTTCTTCAACCCGTCGGGCAGGTACTTGCCGTTGCGCTTGTAGGTAATCGTCGCCCGCTCGTAGGTATGAGTGTTGTAGAGCGTCAGGGTACGGGTTTCGGCCTCGGCGCCGGTCGCGCCCAGGAGCGACATCGCCCCGAGCGCCGTTCCCAACGCTACCGCGAGCGCCGCGGCCTTCGGCAACCGGGCACCGGAAGCATGCCGGTTGGCTCCGGCCGGACGGGTCCACACTAATCTATACAAAGCCAGTCCCACGACCCTTCATGAGTACCGCCGGTCTCCCGGCGACGCCACTGCCCCCTGCAGGACCTTCGTAGCGGAAACGCGTTAACGGCAGTTTACCGTATACTCAAATAAGAAGATACCGTGGCAACTCTACCAATTTGGCGCCGACTGCGTCAATTTGGCCGATATTTCCCCGGATTTTTTTTCGCCGCCACCGTTAACCGTGGCGCGACCAACCCGTGGAACATGCGCGTTTTCGTCCCCAGGCACTTCTCGAATCGCCCTGCCGCATCGTCTCCGGCGATGCCGGACGGGCCGGCGCCGCCGACCGGCTCCGGATCGCCCGGAGGCCGGTTCGCGGAATTGCGAATCGTTTCAGCCTAGGAACAACAAGGTTCACGAACCGTTAACGCTCGTGGGAAAACAGCACCACCGGCGGCCGGCCGCCGCCCCGCCCCGAGCGGGAGAAGAAGAAGAAGCCGTTGCCGTTGCCGTCGTCGCCCCATTCGTTGGCTTCGATCGGACGCGGGTCGATGACCTGTTTCGGCGTCTTGAAGAAGCACGCCCGACCGCGTTCGTGGTCCTTGAGGCAGCTCGCCAGCTTGCGGTGATGGTCGTAGACGTCGTTGGCCGTCCGCACCTTGCCGCCGTCTTCGACCCAGGCGGTGAAATAGGTCAGGTGCACCGGGATATGCTTGGTCAGCTCCACCTTCTCCTCGTCGCCGCCGACGAGGCGCCTGAGCGTGTTGCCGGTGAGATCCGGTTCGGCGGTCATCAGCGCGTCGGCGAATTTCATCGGGTTCTGCACCCGGATGCAGCCATGGCTGAACGCCCGCGCCGTCTGGTTGAACAGGCTCTTGGACGGGGTGTCGTGCAGATAGACCGCATGCTTGTTGGGGAACATGAACTTGATCTGCCCGAGCGCGTTGCGCGGCCCCGGACGCTGGCGGATATTGACCGCCTTGAGGTTGATCCGCGACCAGCGGACCGAGTCCGGATTGACCCGCTTGCCGCCCATCAGCACCTCGTAGTTGCGCCGCGCCATGAAGCCCGACGGGTCGGCGAGGATGCCGCCGAGCAGTTCGTTGCGCTTGATCGAGTACGGAATGTTCCAGTACGGATTGACGATCACGTGCTCCATCTCGTCGGAGAAGATCGGCGTCTGGTTATGCGGCTTGCCGACGACGACGCGGGTCTCGTGGAAGACCCGTTCGTTCCGGTACAGCCGCACGAGGAATTCGGGAATGTTGACCTGGACGCGGGTCGTTCCGAGCTGGCGCGGCATCCACCGCCACTGCTCCATGTTGGTCAGGACCGCCTCGGTCCGGTCGACCGGCTCGTCGCCGTTGATCGCCCTGAGCGTGCGGGGACCGACGATGCCGTCGCCCGACAGTCCGGACGAGCGCTGGAATTCACGCACCGCCTCGCGCAAATCCTCGTCGAACACGTCGGCGTCGACATCGGGAACCGATGCTCCGATCGCCTTGCGCAGCACGACCACCCGGGCGTCGACCGAGCCGTAGCGCAGTTGCGACCCGGACGGTACGACGATGCGATGCACCGCCACGGCGCCGCCCTTGCCGCGCAGTTCGGCGAGCTTGCGCTTGAGCAGCAGGTAGCCCAGATGCGGCGGATTGAAGGATGCCAGCCTGGCTTCCGGGAACCGCGCCGTCAGCAGCGAAGCGAGAACCTTGGCCCGGTCGGGGATTTCGGGTTCGAGCGTGATATTCCCGGACACCTGGATCGGCTTGATGCGGCCGGACTGGGCGTGGCGAGCGTAGCGGACCAGCGAGGTCGACAGCGTCACCTCGGCATCGGCCAGCGACCTGGGCGTGCCGGTCTCGAGCCCCAGCTTCGACGGATCGGGCACCGGATAGTCCTTGAGGTCGAGCCCGTCCGCCTCGGCCTTGCCGAGCCGCACCATCAGCTTGCGGGCCTGTTCGGTCAGCGTCACCCCGTCGGTCCAGCGCGGCGAATACTGGTTGGTCCGGTAGAACGCGACGACCGCTTCGTGATCGGCCTTGTCCTCGTCCTCCAATCCGCGGGTGGAGACGGCGAGCCGTTCCCTGAGCGCCGCGCCGAGCGGGTCGAGCGTCGCGCGCTGGGCCTTCGTCAACCCGAATTGACCGGAAGGAATGGCCATCGCCGGGCCGGAAGCGGCCGCGCACGCAAGTACGAGGGTCGTCAGCGCTGAAAATCGAAAGGGCGTCATCGCGTTTCCTTGGTTTCCGTCGACCGAAAAGTCCGCCGCCTTAGGTATGGGCGGTCCGGACCCATATTTCAATAGGTTCCGGTCGGCCCAGGCTACTCCGCGGCGATGGGACCCGGATTCGCATCCAGGCCGTATTCCTTGAGCTTCCGATACAACGTCGAGCGGCCGATGCCAAGCCGTCTCGCCACTTCCGCCATGCGGCCCGAATAATGGTCGATGGCGTTGCGGATCATTTCCCGCTCCACGTCCTCCAGCGTGCGGACATGGCCGGCATTGTCGAGCGCCCGCATGAATCCGAACGGCGGCGCGTCGTTGCGAAACGCCGGATCGGCGGGCTGTCCAGCCATCAGCGGAATTTCCAGCTCGTTGGAATCGCTGAGCGAAACCGCCCCCGTTCCGTCCGTCGCGACGGACGGTTCGTCGAGCGCCACGCCCCCCATCTGGGCGGCGATCTGGGGAAATTCGTTGACGGTCAAATATGCGTTATCGCTGAGCACCACCGCCCGGAATACGGCGTTCTCGAGCTGGCGGATATTGCCCGGCCAGTCGAAGGACTGCAGCAGGGCGAGCGCGTCCGGCGCGATCGAGGTCAGCCCGCGCTTGCCCTCCTCGGCGGCGAAGCGGGCGATGAAGTGGCGCACCAGTTCCGGAATGTCGTCGCGGCGCTCGCGCAGCGGCGGCACCCAGATCGGAAACACGTTCAGCCGGTAGTAGAGATCCTCGCGGAAATTGCCGCGCTTGACCTCCTCGATCAGGCTGCGATTGGTCGCCGAGATCAGCCGGAAGTCGACCTTCGACGGCCGCTTGGCGCCGACCGGCTCGATCTCGCCCTCCTGGATCGCCCTGAGCAGACGCACTTGCACGTCGAGCGGCAATTCGCCGACCTCGTCGAGGAACAGGGTGCCGCCGTCGGCCTCCTGGAATTTACCGACATGCCGGTCGATGGCGCCGGTGAAGGCGCCCTTCTCGTGCCCGAACAGAACGCTTTCGACCAGGTTTTCCGGAATCGCGCCGCAATTGACCGTCACCAGCGGCTTGTTGCGCCGGTCCGACGAACCCTGGATGGCGCGGGCGATCAGTTCCTTGCCGACGCCGGATTCGCCTTCGATCAGGATCGGGATGTTCGACTTCGAGGCGCGCCGGCCGAGCGACAGCACCCGTTCCATCGGCTTCGACGAGGTGATGATGTCGGAGAAGGTCAGCGTGCCGTTCGCCGATTTCTTGATGCGGGTGATCTCGCCCTCGAGCGCCGTCACCTTGAGCGCGTTGCGCACCGAGACCTCGAGCCGTTCCGGCCGCACCGGCTTGACCACGAAATCGAAGGCGCCGGCGCGCATCGCCGAGACCACCGTGTCGATGCCGCCATGGGCGGTCTGCACGATCACCGGGATTTGAAGACCCGCCTCGCGCATCCGCCCGAGCACGCCCATGCCGTCGAGATCGGGCATCACCAGATCGAGAATGACGAGGTTGAAGCGCCCCGGCTCCTCTTCGATCAGCAGCTGCGCGGCCGCCTCGCCGCCGTCGACGGCCGTCGGCTGATAGCCGAAGCGCCGGACGGCTTCCTCGACCAGCCGCCGCTGCACGGGATCGTCGTCGACGATCAGGATACGCTCATTCATGGGTCGGTCTTTATACTCGAATCGCCGCTACGCCTGTCGGTCGGCCATATTGAACGCAGTGGGTAAAGGTGTTCTTAAGGAACGGAATCCCGTCGATCCGGCAGCAGCCCTTTTCCCTTGCCAATCCGGTCCCGCTGACAATAAGTGGGGCACACGACCGAACCGGATTTCCAGGGGGACTCGATGCCGCTTTCAGACAGTTCGATCACCGCGACGCCCGGCGGCGAGGCGGCAGCGGCAGCGCTCGACGGCCTGCCCGAATGGCGCCTCGACGATCTCTATAAAGGCATGGACGATCCGCGCTTCCTCGCCGACCGCGAAGCCGCGCTCAAGGATTCGATCGCCTTCGAGAGCGACTACCAGGACACGCTCGCCGATCGTCTGGAAAGCCCCGGCGGCGGCAGGACGCTGGCCGCGGCGATTGCCCGCTACGAGGCGCTCGAGGACAGGCTCGGCCGGCTGAAATCTTTCGCCAGCCTGGTCTATTCGACCGATACCACCGACCCTGCCCGCGGCAAGTTCCTCGGTGACGTCGACGGCCACGTCACCACCGCCAGCGCCCATCTGCTGTTCTTCCCGCTGGAACTCAACGCGCTCGACGACGCGGCGCTCGAGGCGGCCATGGTTGACCCGGCGCTCGCCCGCTACCGGCCGTGGCTGGTCGATCTGAGAAAGGACAAGCCCTACCAGCTCGACGCCCGCACCGAGCGCCTGTTCCACGAGAAGTCGGTCACCGGCTCTTCCGCCTGGATCCGGCTGTTCGACGAGACCATCGCCGGGCTCGAGGTTGGGCTCGACGGCAAGGAAGTGCCCATCGAGGTGGCGCTCGACCGGTTGCAGCATCCCGACGGCGCCGTGCGCAAGACCGCCGCGGAAGCGCTCGGCGAGACCCTCGACCGCAGCGCGCCGATTTTCACGCTGATCACCAACACGCTGGCCAAGGACAAGGAAATCTCCGACCGCTGGCACGGCTTCGAGGACGTCGCCGATTCCCGTCACCTGAGGAACCGGGTCGAGCGGCCGGTCGTCGACGCCCTGGTCGAGGCGGTCCGCGACGCCTATCCGCGCCTGTCGCATCGCTATTACCGCCTCAAGGCGCGCTGGTTCGGCATGGAGAAAATGCCCTATTGGGACCGCAATGCGCCGCTGCCCGAGGCCGACACCGCCGCGATCTCGTGGGACATGGCCCGCCGCATGGTGCTCGACGCCTATGCCCGCTTCTCCCCCGACATGGCCGAGATCGCCGGCCGTTTCTTCGACCGTTCCTGGATCGACGCGGCGCCGAGGCAGGGCAAGGCCCAGGGCGCGTTCTCGCATCCGACCGTGCCGAGCGCCCACCCCTATGTGCTGATGAACTATCGCGGCAAGCCGCGCGACGTGATGACCCTGGCGCACGAGCTCGGCCACGGCGTCCACCAGGTCCTCGCCGCGCCGCAGGGCGCGCTGATGGCGCCGACGCCGCTGACGCTGGCCGAGACCGCCAGCGTCTTCGGCGAAGCTCTGACCTTCCGCTCGCTGATGGAGACGGTCGAGAACGAGAACCAGCGCCGGGTGCTGCTCGCCTCCCGCGCCGAGGACATGCTCAATACGGTGGTCCGCCAGATCGCCTTCTACACCTTCGAGCGTCGGGTCCACGAGGCTCGCCGCGAGGGTGAACTGACGGCCGAGGCGCTGGGCGACATCTGGATGGGGGTGCAGACCGAGAGCCTCGGCGATGTCTTCCGCTTCGACGACAGCTACCGCAACTTCTGGACCTACATCCCGCACTTCATCCACGCGCCGTTCTACGTCTATTCCTACGCCTTCGGCTATTGCCTGGTGAACTCGCTGTTCGCGGTCTACCAGGAAAGCGAATCCGGCTTCCAGGAACGCTACTTCGAGCTGCTGAAGGCCGGCGGCACCAAGCACCACAAGGAGCTTCTCGCCCCCTTCGGCCTCGACGCGAGCGACCCCTCCTTCTGGGCCCGCGGCCTGAGGGTGGTCGAGGGCCTGATCGACGAGCTCGAGGCGCTGCCGAGCACGAGCGGGCCGTTGTAGACCCGCCCTCCGATGACCTTTCTGCAGATCCGGTTCCTCGCCAGCGGCGTCCTTCTGACCTTCCTGTCGACCTTCGGCCAGACCTTCTACATCTCGCTGTTCGGCCGCCAGATCCAGCAGGAGTTCGGCCTCAGCCATGGCGGCTTCGGCAGCATCTATTCCGCCGGCACGCTGCTGAGCGCCCTGTGCCTGATCTGGGTCGGCAAGCTCGCCGACCACATCCCGATGTCGCGGCTCGGGGCGGCCACCATGCTGGGACTGGCGCTGTTCTCCGCCGGCCTCGCCACCGCCAGCCAGCCCTGGATGCTGCTGGTCTGCGTCTTCGGCCTGCGCCTGTGCGGCCAGGGCATGATGGTGCATCTGGCGATGACCGCCATGAGCCGCTGGTTCCTGCGCTTTCGCGGCCGCGCGCTGAGCGTCGCCGGCCTCGGACTCCCGGCAAGCGAGACGGTGCTGCCGGTGGCCGCGGTGGCGCTGACCGCGTCGATCGGCTGGCGACCGACCTGGTATCTGGCCGCCGGCCTTCTGGTGCTGCTGGCGCCGTTCCTGGTGCTCCTGCTGCGCGGCGAACCGGAACCCGGCTTCGACAAGAGCGGCGGCGAGGCGGAGACCGCCGACGCGCCCGCCGACTGGTCGCAGTCGCGGGTGCTGCGCGATCCGTTGTTCCTCGGCCTGATGCCGGGCCTGCTGGCGATGCCGTTCATCGTCACCGGCCTGTTCTTCCACCAGGTGGTGCTGGTCGAGCTCAAGGGCTGGAGTCTAGCCCATTACGCCGCGAGCTTCCCCGCCTACGCCGCCGGCACGGTGCTCACCTCGCTCCTCGCCGGCTGGGCGGTCGACCGCTTCGGCTCGATCGCGCTGTTGCGCTTCTTCCTGTTTCCCATGGCGCTCGGACTTCTCGCGCTCGACCGGATCGACGGCCTCGTCGCCGCGCCGATCTTCATGATCCTGACCGGCATCACCGTCGGCTCGACCGGAACCCTGTTCGGCGCCTTGTGGGCCGATCTCTACGGCACCAGGCATATCGGCGCCATCCGGGCGCTGGTGATGTCGCTCGGCGTCGCCGCCAGCGCTTTGGCGCCGGGACTGATCGGCGTGCTGATGGATTTCGGCCTGCCGCTTTCCATCCAGATCCGGGCGATGCTGGTCTATCTACTTCTGTGCATCGTCCTCGCCTTCGCCCTGCACGGCCCGCTCTCGAGCCGCATCCACGGACGGCCCGCCGCCTCGCCTTCATAAGGCTTCATGCTCTGATAAAGCGTCAAATTGTCTCATTCGACGCAGCGGATCGACGAACCGCTTGCCAAGTGCGTGAATTTGACCGCCTCTCGTTGCCCTCGACCCGCGGCTTGTGATAAACACTCGCCGCAATTCAGCGGAACGAAGGGGACTGGACCGGAATGGCTGACGATAACCGCTCGGCGATGGACTATAACCAGCACGAGAAGATGTATGAGCATTTCATCGCGCTGGTGAAATACTCCTCGATCGCGATCGTGATCGTTCTGATCGCCATGGCGGTCTTCCTCGTCTGACGGCCCGGACAGTCCTTTTCCGTTTCGCTCGATCGCATGACCGGTTTCTCCCGACCGGACTTGCGGTCCCGAAATATGCCGCTCATTCGACACCAGCCGCTCAAAGGAGTGATGCCACATGAGAATCGCTGTTCCCTCGGAGAGCGATAAGACCGAAACGCGCGTCGCCGCGACGCCGGATACGGTCAAACGGTTCGTCGCGCTGGGCGCCGAAGTGGTGGTGCAGGCCGGTGCCGGCAAGCTGTCGCGGATCCCGGATGCGGACTACCGCGACGCCGGCGCGGAGATCGCCAAGTCGGCCAAGGCCACATGGGAGGGCGCCGACATCGTCCTCAAGGTCCGCCGCCCCAACGCCACCGAGCTGAAGAACTGCGCCCCCGGAACGGCGGTGGTCGGTATCATGGACCCCTATGACGACACCGACGCGCTCGCCGCCATGGCGGAGGCCAAGGTCGACGCCTTCGCCATGGAATTCATGCCGCGCATCACCCGCGCGCAGGTGATGGACGTGCTCTCCAGCCAGGCCAATCTCGCCGGCTATCGCGCCGTGATCGACGGCGCCGCCGAGTTCGACCGGGCGCTGCCGATGATGATGACGGCCGCCGGCACCGTCCCCGCCGCCAAGATCTTCGTCATGGGCGCTGGCGTCGCAGGCCTCCAGGCGATCGCCACCGCGCGGCGGCTCGGCGCCATCGTCACCGCCACCGACGTCCGCCCCGCCGCCAAGGAGCAGGTCGAGAGCCTCGGCGCCAAGTTCGTCGCCGTCGAGGACGACGAATTCCGCCAGGCCGAGACCGCCGGCGGCTACGCCAAGGAGATGAGCGACGAGTACAAGGCCAAGCAGGCCGAACTGGTCGCGAGCCACATCGCCAAGCAGGACATGGTGATCACCACCGCGCTGATCCCCGGCCGACCGGCGCCGAAGCTGGTGACCAAGGCGATGGTCAAGACCATGACACCGGGTTCCGTGCTGGTCGACCTCGCGGTCGAGCGCGGCGGCAATGTCGAAGGTTCCGTGGCCGGCAAGGTCGCCGACGTGCACGGCTGCAAGGTCATCGGCCACGTCAACGTCGCCGGCCGCATCGCCGCGACCGCGTCGCTGCTCTACGCCAAGAACCTCTACGCCTTCGTGGAAACATGGATCGACAAGGACGCGAAGGCGATCGCCATCAACTGGGAAGACGAACTCGTCTCCGCGACCAACCTGACCCGGGACGGCAAGATCGTGCACCCGGCATTCGCGTAAATAGGGGATCGGAAGAATGGCAACACTCACTCCCGCCGACGCCCTCGCCAAGGCGCAGGAAGCCGCGGAAGCCGCCAAGGCGGCGGCCAGGCAGGCCCAGGAGGCGGCCCAGGCCGCCCAGTCGATCGTCGACCAGCTCGCGGGCGGCGGCGACGCCCTCGCCGGTGCCGCGCATGCCGCGACCGGCGGCGCCATCGACCCGTTCGTGTTCCGGCTGGCGATCTTCGTGCTGGCGATCTTCGTCGGCTATTTCGTGGTCTGGTCGGTCACCCCGGCGCTGCACACGCCGCTGATGTCGGTGACCAACGCGATCTCCTCGGTGATCGTGGTCGGCGCGCTGCTCGCGGTCGGCATCGACGCCGCGGCGGCCGAGGCCGGTTCCGGCTGGGCGCAGGGCTTCGGCTTCATCGCCCTCGTCCTCGCCGCCGTCAACATATTCGGCGGCTTCCTCGTCACCCAGCGCATGCTGGCGATGTACAAGAAGAAGGGCTGAGGACGGATCCATGCTCAACGCCAATCTCACCGCCCTTCTCTACCTGGTCTCCGGCGTCCTGTTCATCCTCGCGCTGAAGGGGTTGTCGCACCCTGTAACCTCGCGGCGCGGCAACCAGTACGGCATGATCGGCATGGCCATCGCCATCCTGACCACGCTGCTCGTCGCCGCTCCCGGGTTCGGCGGCTGGTTCCTGATCCTCGTCGGCCTCGGCGTCGGCGGCGGCTTCGGCGCCATCGTCGCCCGCCGCATCGCCATGACGGCGATGCCGCAGCTCGTCGCCGCGTTCCATTCGCTGGTCGGCCTCGCCGCCGTTCTGGTCGCGGCCGCCGCGCTTTACGCGCCGAAGGCCTTCGGCATCGGCTCCGTCGGCGACATCCACGGCGCGAGTCTGGTCGAGATGTCGATCGGCGTCGCCATCGGCGCGCTCACCTTCACCGGTTCGGTCATCGCCTTCCTCAAGCTCGACGGCCGCATGAGCGGCGCGCCGATCCTGCTGCCCTCGCGGCATCTGGTGAATGCCGGCCTCGGCGTCCTGCTGATCGTGCTGATCGCGATCTTCGTCGGCACCGAAAGCCACTTCCTGTTCTGGTTGATCACGCTTCTGGCGCTGGTGCTGGGCGTGCTGATCATCATCCCCATCGGCGGCGCCGACATGCCGGTGGTGGTGTCGATGCTCAACTCCTATTCCGGCTGGGCCGCGGCCGGCATCGGCTTCACGCTGGGCAATACCGCGCTGATCATCACCGGCGCGCTGGTCGGCTCGTCGGGCGCGATCCTCTCCTACATCATGTGCAAGGGCATGAACCGGTC
>Ga0209475_10004382_pt1 | contig 12178 bp, 8 predicted proteins | sample tdDd471_FD_187128 | JGI IMG/M metagenome (GOLD analysis project Ga0209475, IMG submission 187128) | Marine sediment microbial communities from the Atlantic coast under amendment with organic carbon and nitrate - tdDd47.1 (SPAdes)... | ecosystem: Environmental > Aquatic > Marine > Coastal >...
CCCATCCAGGTATCGATGGCCGTCAGGTAGTCCGCGTCGCGGGTGGCCCGGGTGACGCCGATGCCGCCTTTGGTGGTGAAACTGAAATCAGCCATTGGAGTGTTCCGTTCTTCTGTCTAGTGGGTCGGCTGTCGGTTCGGGACCGGGCAGAAGAAGGATACGAAAAAGGCCGCCCGGGTCGAATGGGCAGCCTTGATAATTGACGCAACGAATTGGATGCGGGCCGCCTTTTAGTCGGTCCACCACCAGTTCTTGCTGTTGCGACGAATTTCGATCATGTCGCTCAGATAGAGGATGGGCGGGCAAGTTGCAAGCCGGCAAATCCGGAAACCGAATTTCCGAATCCCGGAAAATGACCGGGAGCGGCCGGTTGCCGGAAGGATTCGAGCAATATTTTTCCCCGTTTCGTAACCATGAAAAAATCCGCTTGATTTTCACGGTGTCTGGAAAGCATGATCCCGTTTCAGGGAGGACTGCGCCGGAATGACCGCGAAACAGCCAATACAAGGCAAGGGCCGGCCCGGCGAGGGCCCCAATGAGGGCACCGGTGGGGGCAATGGCGCGCTCGGCACCGATGCGCGCGCCGTCCGGCTTGGAAGCGATCTCAGGGCCTTGCGGAAATCGCGCGGCATGACGCTCTCGGCCCTCGCTTCCAGTGTCGGCCGTTCGGTCGGCTATCTCAGCCAGGTCGAGCGCGGCCTGTCCGAACTTTCCCTCGCCGATCTCCGCGCCGTGGTCGACGTGCTCGGCGTGCCGATCTCCTGGCTGTTCGCCCACGAGGGGGTGCCCGAGGAGGAGCGCGGCTTTGTCGTGCGCTCGCAATCCCGGCGGCGGATCGGCACGCCGGAAGGTGGCCTGGTCGAGGAGTTGCTGTCGCCCGATCTCGGCGGCGGTTTCGAGATGGTTCGCAGCGTCTTCGAGCCGGGCGCCGAACTGGCGGACTTCGAGCGTCGCGACACCGAGGAGGCGGGCTATGTGGTCTCCGGCCGGCTCGATTTGTGGATCGACGACCGTTTCTTTTCGCTTTCGCCGGGCGACAGCTTCCGCTTCGCCCGCCAATCCTATCGCTGGCGCAACCCCGGCGACGACCGCGCGGTCGTCATCTGGGTGATTTCGCCGCCCGTCTACTGACCGGTCCGGGTCGCTTCAACGGAGAATCTCTGCCATGGCCGATCTTCCCACCCATGCGCAAGTCGCCATCGTCGGCGGCGGCATCTTCGGCGTCAGCCTCGCCTATCACCTGGCGCAGGAAGGCTGGAACGACGTGGTTCTGCTTGAGAAGGGCGAACTGACCTCCGGCTCCACCTGGCACGCGGCAGGCCAGTGCCCGCATTTCATCGGGTCGCTGTCGATGGCGAAGATCCATCACTACGGCACCGAGTTCTATCCCGAGCTCGAGGCGGAAACCGGCCAGCCGGCGGGCTGGCACGGCTGTGGCGGCATCCGCCTGGCGCTGACCGACGAGGAGGTGAACTGGTTCCACCACGTCGCCGGTATTCTGCAACTGGTCGGCGCCGAGATGCACGTCATCGGCCCCGACGAGATCCGCGAGCACCATCCGTTCCTCGAAACCTTCGGCGTCAAGGCCGGTGCCCTGACGGTCACCGACGGCCATGTCGATCCGACCAGCGCCACCAACGCCATGGCCATCGGCGCGAGAAACCGCGGCGTGAAGATCTTCCGCTATACGCAGGCGACCGATACGAAGCAGCTTCCGTCCGGCGAATGGCTCGTCAAGACGGAAAAGGGCGACATCGTCGCCGAGCACGTGGTCAACGCCGCCGGCTCCTATTGCGACATCGTCGGCGCCTGGGCCGGGCTCAAGGTGCCGATGGTCAACATGGTGCACCAATACGTGGTCACCGAGGCGCTCGACGAGGTCAAGGCGCTGGATAACGAACTGCCGGTGGTCCGCGATCCCTATTGCCACGCCTATCTGCGCCAGGAGCAGGCGGGCCTGCTGATCGGTCCCTACGAGACGGAAGGCGCGCGCACCTGCTTCGATTCCGGCGTGCCGTGGGACTTCCACATGGAGCTGCTGCCGCCCGAACTCGACCGGCTGCTGCCGTATTTCGAGCGCGCCACCGAGCGCATGCCGCTGTTCGGCAAGGCCGGCATCAAGACGGTGATCTCCGGCGCCATCACCCACACGCCGGATTCGAACTTCCTGCTCGGCCCGGCGCCGGGGCTGAAGAACTACTGGATGGCCTGCGGCGCCTCGATCGGCATCTGCCAGGGCGCCGGCGCCGGCAAGTATCTGGCGCAACAGATGGTCCACGGCCAGGCCGAGATCAGCATGCTCGAATTCGACCCCCGCCGCTTCGGCGACTGGGCCGACGCCGAATATGCCCGCACGTCTTCCATCGCCGACTATCAGCACATGTATCACTGCTACGCGCCCGGCGATCAGCTCGAAGCCGGCCGGCCGCTGAAGATCACGTCTCTGTATGGTCGCCTGAAAGGAAAAGGCGGCGTCTTTTCAATGACCTTCGGCTGGGAGCGGCCGAAATGGTTCGACCTGAAGGGCGAGGGCGAGAAATATTCGTTTCGCCGCACCAACTGGTTCGAGCCGGTCGGCGAGGAATGCCGCGCGGTGCGCGAGCGGGTCGGTCTCATCGACCTGTCCGGCTTTTCCAAGTTCGATGTCGAGGGCCCGGACGCGGCCGCGTTCCTCGACCGGGTGTTCGCCAACCGCATGCCAGCGAAGACCGGCCGTGTCGTGCTTGCCCACTGGCTGACCGAGGACGGCGTCATCGAGGGCGAGGCGACGATCACGAAGCTCGGCGACGACCGCTTCTACCTTGCCACCGCCGCCTTCGCCGAACTGCGCGACCGAGACCGGCTGACACTGGCGCTGCTTCCGGGCGAGCGGGTGACGATTTCGGACATCACCCTGTCCCACGGGGTGATCGTGCTCGCCGGTCCGAAATCCCGCGAGGTGCTCGGCGCGCTCACTGATGCGGATCTCGGCAATGCCGCCTTTCCCTGGTTGTCGGCGCAGGAAATCGAGGTCGCGGGCGTGCCCGTCCGTGCCCTGCGGGTCAGCTATGTGGGCGAACTCGGCTGGGAGCTGCACACGGAGATGGACAACCTGCCGGCGCTCTACGACGCACTCTGGGCGGCGGGCGAGGCGCACGGCATCGCCGATTTCGGCCTTTACGCCATGAATTCCCTGCGCATGGAGAAGTCCTATCGCGGCTACGGCTCGGAACTGACCAACGAACTCACCCCGCTCGAGGCCGGCATGGAGCGCTTCGTCGGCTGGGACAAGCCCGACTTCACCGGCAAGGCGGCGCTCGATAGCCGCCGGCGGGTGGGCGAACTGCTCTACAAGCTCGTGGTGCTGGACGTGGACGCCGCCGATGCCGACGCGCTCGGCAACGAGCCGGTCACCTGCGGCGACCGCCTCGTCGGCGTCACCACCTCGGGCGCCTATGGCTACGCGGTGGGCAAAAGCCTGGCCTTCGCCTATGTCGACCCCGACATGGCAACGGAAGGCACGACCATGCAGGTGCTCATCATGGGACAGAAACGAACCGCGACGGTCATCCCCGAATCCCCTTATGATCCGGCTAATGATCGCCTTCGCGCTTGAGTTATTGCGTACGCATTGACGCACAAGGAGTTGCAAATGGCTGATTTTCCCACCCGCGCCCGCGCCGTCATCGTCGGCGGCGGCGTCGTCGGGTGCTCCGTCGCCTACCACCTGGCGAAGCTCGGGTGGAAGGACGTGGTCCTGCTCGAAAGGAAGCAGTTGACCAGCGGCACCACCTGGCACGCGGCGGGGCTGATCGGCCAGCTCCGCGCCACCTCGAACATGACCAAACTCGCGAAATATTCAGCCGATCTCTATACCGGGCTCGAAAAGGAGACCGAGGTCGCCACCGGCTTCAAGCAGAACGGCTCGCTGTCGATCGCGCTCAGCGACGCGCGGCTCGAGGAGCTCAAGCGCGGCGCCTCCATGGCCAAGAACAGCGATCTCGAGGTCCAGGTCCTGACCCCGGACGAGGTCAAGGAGAAGTACCCGCTCCTCAATATCGACGGCGTCACCGGCGGCGTCTTTCTGCCCAAGGACGGCCAGGCCGACCCGGCCAACATCACCCAGGCGCTGGCCAAGGGCGCGCGCAAGGGCGGGGTCGCCATCCACGAGAACGTCAAGGTCACCGGCATCCTCAAGAAGGACGGCCGTGTGACCGGAGTGACCACCGACAAGGGCGAGATCGAGGCCGACTACGTCGTCAATTGCGGCGGCATGTGGGGCCGCGAGATCGGAGTCATGGCCGGCGTCGCCACGCCGCTGCACGCCTGCGAGCATTTCTACGTGGTCACCGAGGCGATCCCGGACCTCACCCCAAATATGCCGGTGCTGCGGGTGCCGGACGAATGCGCCTATTACAAGGAGGACGCCGGCAAGATCCTGCTCGGCGCCTTCGAACCCAACGCCAAGCCCTGGGGCCAGGACGGCATCCCGGAGGATTTCTCCTTCGATCAGCTGCCCGAGGACGTCGATCATTTCGCGCCGATCCTCGAACAGGCGGTCAAGCGCCTGCCGGTGCTCGAGACCGCCGGCATCCACACCTTCTTCAACGGCCCGGAAAGCTTCACCCCCGACGACCGCTACCTTCTCGGCGAGGCGCCGAACCTGTCGCATTTCTACATGGCCTGCGGCTTCAATTCGGTCGGCATCCAGTCCGCCGGCGGCGCCGGCAAGGCGCTCGCGGAATGGATGGACACCGGCGAGCCGCCCTTCGACCTGTGGGACGTCGACATCCGCCGCACGTTCTCGTTCCAGAACAACCCGGCCTATCTCGCCGACCGGGTGAGCGAGACCCTCGGCCTGCTCTATGCCGACCATTTCCCCTATCGCCAGTTCGAGACCGCCCGCAACATCCGCAAGTCGGCCCTGCACGAGCGGCTCCAGGCCTTCGGCGCGTTCTTCGGCGAGGTCGCCGGCTGGGAGCGGCCCAACTGGTTCGTGCCTTTCGACAAGCTGCGCGAGGGCGTCAAGGCGGAGATCGAGTATTCCTGGAAGCGGCAGAACTGGTTCGACTATTCCGCCGCCGAGCACAAGGCGGTGCGCGAGAAGGTGGGCCTGTTCGACATGTCGTCCTTCGGCAAGATCCGCGTCTCAGGCCTCGACGCCGAGGACGTGTTGCAGCGCATCTGCGGCAACGACGTGGCGGTGGAGCCGGGCCGGATCGTCTACACCCAATGGCTCAACCATCGCGGCGGCATCGAGGCCGACCTCACCGTCACCCGGCTGAGCGACACCGAGTTCCTGGTCGTCACCTCGGCGGCCTCCGTCACCCGCGACATGGCCTGGCTCGCCCGCAACATCCCCGACGGCGCCCATTGCTTCGCGACCGACGTAACAAGTGCGGAAAGCTGCATCTCGCTGATGGGCCCGAAGACCCGCGAGCTTCTCGGGCCCCTGACCCATGCCGACCTCTCCAACGACGCCTTCCCGTTCGGTACGGCCAAGGAGATCGATCTCGGCATGGCCAATGTCCGCGCCCACCGCGTCACCTATGTGGGCGAATTGGGATGGGAGCTCTATATGCCGACCGACATGGCCCGGCTCGCCTTCGACACGCTGTGGCGCGCCGCCGGCGAGGACGGGATGAAGCTCTGCGGCATGCACGCGCTCGATTCCTGCCGCATCGAGAAGGCCTACCGACATTTCGGCCACGACATCACCGACGAGGACCACGTGCTCGAGGCCGGTCTCGGCTTCGCGGTCAAGACGGAGAAGAAGGCGTCGAAATTCGGCCCCTTCATCGGCCGCGACGCGGTGCTGCGCAAGCGCGAGGAGGGGATCGGGAAGCGGTTGTTGCAGTTCAAGCTGACCGACCCCGAGCCGCTGCTCTATCACAACGAGCCGATCTGGCGCGGCGACGAGCGGGTCGGCTATGTCAGCTCGGGAAATTACGGCCACCATCTCGGCGGCGCCATCGGGCTGGGCTACGTGCCGGTGGAGAAGGGCGGCAAGCCGGAGCTCGGCGGCTACGAGATCGAGATCGCCGGCGAGCGCTTCAAGGCCGACGCGAGCCTGGCGCCGATGTACGACCCGAAATCGGCGAAGGTGAAGGCCTGAGGGGCCGCACTGGATTCCAGCGAAGGCTGGAAACCAGTCGAGCGCTGCGAATGGTATGGAAGGTCCTGGTGATCTCAGTTCGCTCCGCGTCTGCCGCGCAAGGGCGCAGATCAGGCGGCGCGCCGAAGCGGGGGGCATCAACGACGGATCTCGCGACCGGGCGTCCTCAGACAACCGAAGGACTGATGGCGGCGATCAGGAGCAGGCCGAAGAAGGTGGCCACGAACAGCACCGATTTCATCTTTCTCATCCTCGTGGATACGCGACTGTCCATATGTCGCGCGAGCACGGGGAAAGGTTCAGCTCCGAGCGGCCGCCAAAGCAAGTGAATTCGCGGTAATGTAGCAGCGAATCCCGGTTTTCCGCGGGTTTGCAGCCCTTCAGTCCGACGACTCGCCGGGACCGCTCTTCTTCAGGTTTTTCGGGTCGAAGACGCTACCGAAAGCGCCGCCTTTCTTCTCCGACGAGGATCCCGAAGCGCCATCCGACGATCCCCCCGAAGTGCCCTCGGCGCCGCCGCCCGGACCGGACTTCTTCAGATTGCCCGGGTCGAAGACGCCGCCGAACGCGCCGCCCTTCTTGCCTGTCGAAGAACTGCCGCCCGACGATCCGCCAGAGGACCCGTCCGAACTGCCGCCCGGACCCGACTTCTTCAGGTTGCCCGGGTTGAAGACGCTGCCGAAGCCACCGGCCGGCTTCTTTGCGTCCTCGTCGGTCTTGCCGCCGGAGGTTTTGAGATTGCCGGGCTTGAAGACGTCGCCGAAGCGGTTGGTCTTGCTCGGCGGTTGCGGCACCTTCGACTTTCCGGCGCCGAAGATGTCCGGCCCCTTGAACACCTTTTGCAGCCGCTCCCGCCGCCGCTTCTCCTTCAGCGCCTCGATCGCCTTGGCCTGTTCGGCGCGCTTCTCGGCGAGCAGTGCCGCCTTGGCCGGTTCCGGATCGTAGAATTGCGCCCAGACGCCGACGCCGACCACGAGAAGAATGAACAGAGCGAACGCCACCGTAATCGGTTCGCGGGCCAGGATCTTCGGTGCCTTGAAGCCGCCGCTGACGGCGCCCACCGGCGCGCCGTTGGCGATCGCCAGTTGCGCTCGCCGGGTGCGAACCTCGTTCAGCAACGCGAAGAAGACGGTGATCGCGATGATGATGAAGGCCAGCGCCGATATCGACGGATTGATGCCGTAGCGCACCTTCTGCGCCAGTTCGATGGTCAGCGTCGGGTTCTTCTGGAACGTGAATGTGGTGGTGTTGTAGTTCTCGAACGAGGCGAGAAATGCGATCACCGCCGCCGATCCGATGGCGGGCGCCAGGAACGGCAACTGAATCTTGCGGAATGCCTGCACATGGGTGGCGCCGAGATCGAGAGCGGCTTCCGTCAGTCCGGTATCGTAGCGTTGCAGCCGAGCGACGAAGACCAGCATGCAGTAGGATGCGATGAAGGTCGACTGACCCATCACGGTCAGGAAAAAGCCGTGATGCAGGAAGCTGTCGTCCGGCAGGCCGAGCAGATGGTTGACCCGGTCCCAGAACACCAGCGTCGAAATTCCGATCACCACGCCCGGGACGAGGATCGGCGCGATGATCAGGGTGTAGTAGGTGGCGCGGAGCTTCGGCCATATCTGGGTCAGCATCAGCGCCCCGGCGAGGCCGAGGACCACCGACAGGATCACGGTGAAGATGCCGACGACGAAGCTGTTCCAAAGGCCGTTGAGAATCCGGTCGTCCTGGAACAGGACCCGGAACCATTCGAAACTCAGCACCTCCCAGGGGGTGACTTGCGGGAAGGAGGCCGAGTTGAAGGCGGTGACGCTCATCAGCACCAGGGGGCCGAGCAGATAGGTGAAGAACATCGCCAGATAGATGGCGAGCCCGATGCGGATAAGGGGAGAGGAGGACTTCATTTGCCGATGTCCCCCATGTTCACCTTGAAGATCCGCATCACGGTCAGGACGATGGCGATACAGACCGCCAGAAGCACGATCGCGTAGGCTGCTCCCTGGTTCCAGTTGCCGCCCTGGTTGAACCACTGGTAGATGAGCTGGGTGAACCAAAGGCTCGACGGGCCGCCGAGAATCTGCGGCGCGGCCAGCGCGCCGGCGCTCAGCATGAACACCATGGTGCAGCCCGACGAGATGCCCGGCTTGGCGAACGGGATCACCACGCGGCGATGGATCATCGTCCAGGAGGCGCCGAGATCGCGCGCCGCCTCGATCTGGTTGCGGTCGAGGCTCTGGATGACGTTGTACATCGGGAAGATCATCAGCAGGATGTAGGCGTAGCCGAGGCCGGCATAGAGCGCCACGTTCGCCCGGATGAAGTCGATCGGATCGGAGATCACCCCGAAGAACATCAGGAACTCGTTGATGACGCCGCTGTCGCCGAAGATGATCCGGAAGGCGAAGGCGCGCAGGATCTCGTTGATCCAGTAGGGGATGATCAGCAGGAGCACCAGGATGCGCAGGCTGCCGCCGCCCTTGTTCTGGCCGAGGAAATAGGCGATCGGGTAGCAGATGATCAGGTCGATGATCGTGACCAGGGCGGCCGCGATCAGGGTCCTGAGAAACACCATCAGGTCGACCCGGTTGTAGGGTTCGGGATTGTTCTCCGCCCCGAACAGGAGATACTGGTAGTTTTTCAGGGTATGGACATCCTTCGGACCGCCGATCTCCGCGGGCGGCAGGGAATGGCGGAACGAATAGTCCAACATGTAGATCTGCGGCAGCAGGATCAGCACGACGACCCAGAACAGCACCGCGATCAGCAAGGTCCAGCCCATCAGCTGGCCGTTTCTGCGGAAATAGCTCTTGAACATGACGGCTACTCGCTGGCCAGTTCGCCCGAGGGCATGACGACCGCCTGGTCGGCGTCGTAGCGCATGATCAGTTCGATGCCCGGCTCGTAGAGGCGGGTCTCGCCGCGATTGACCAGCGACATCTTGATTTCCTTGCCCGCGTCGCCTTCCAGGAACACGTTGTAGGACTGCCCCTCGAATTCCGAATGCCGCACGTTGGCACGGATACGGGTGTCCTCGGGCGAGGACATGTCGCCGATATGGAAGGCTTCGGGGCGGACGAACATCATCACCCTGTCGCCTTCCGACAGCTTGCCCATATGGGCGCCGGAAATCCGCGATCTGAGCAACCCCGAGCGATTGGTCTCCACCATCGCCATGTCGCCGGAGACCGATTTGACGGTACCGTTGAAGACATTGTTCTCGCCGACGAAGGAGGCGACGAACGGCGTCGAGGGATCGTCGTAGATCGACTTGCCGTCGGCGATCTGGTCGATCACGCCGGCCTTCATCACCGCGACGTTGTCGGACATGGTCAGCGCCTCGCCCTGGTCGTGGGTGATGTAGATGAAGGTGATGCCGACCTGCCGCTGGATGGTCCTGAGCTCGGTGCGCATGTGCTGGCGGAGCTTGAGGTCGAGCGCCGACAGCGGTTCGTCGAGCAGCAGCACGTCCGGCTCGGCGCACAGCGCCCGGGCGATCGCTACCCGCTGCTTCTGGCCGCCGGAAAGTTCGGAAGGAAACTTGTCGCCCTGGCCGGGCAGGGCGATCATCTCGAGCAGTTCGTCGGCGCGCTTCCGCCGCTCCGCCTTGCTCGCGCCCCTCACCTCCATGGAGAAGGTGATGTTCTCCCACACCTTCATCAGCGGGAACAGGGCGAGATTCTGGAAGATCAGCGCCGTGGGCCGTTCGTTCGGCCCCTTGCCGGCCATGTCGGCGCCGCCGATCAGGACCTTGCCGTCGCTTGGTTCGAGAAATCCGGAGACGGCCCTCAAAATGGTCGTCTTGCCGCAGCCCGAAGGCCCGAGAAAGGAAAAGAACTTGCCGCCTTCGACGCTCACGTTCGCGTCGCGCACCGCGACGAAATCACCAAACCGGATCCACACGTCCCGCAGATCCACACCGACGCCCGCACTCATGAAAAGTCCCCCGCTGTTAGGCTGTATCGATCCTTAGCATTGCGGCGCCGGCGTGGCCCATTTCGTTTCCGGTGGTGTCAGGAAACGCGCCGTAGTGCGGGCCCACTTCAAGCGGTTCATGACGCCTCCGGGGGCGAAATGGGCCGCGTCCGAAGGATTTTGATCGGATTTCTCCATTTTCGCGCCACTCCTCGTCGAATAGACGACACAGGCCTGTCCTTCCTCGTCGTGACACGAAACTGAACAAATCCGATCAAACCGGCACCTCAATGCTAAGGATCGATGCAGCCTCGACCGGTGCGCCCGGCATCCATGGGAGGGAGATGCTCCGGCGGACGGTCGATTAGTCCCCAGATCCCGCAAGGCGCGGACGCCTTGCGGGGTGTCGTGAAGGAGCGAAGGTCGCGGAACGCGACCCCCGCGTTCCGTCAGAGCGTCGTCAGGCGCTCTTGAACTTGTTCTCGTGTTCGGTCCGCGCGTCGGCGTACCACTGCGCTTCGGCCGGCCAGGGATTGAGATTGGCCAGCGAGTCGCCCGGATAGGCTTCCGCGAAGTTCTTCTTGTACTGGTCGCCGGTGAACTTGTCGGCGCCGAGAACAGGCGAATTGTAGCCGTGGTGGTTGATCGCCTCGCCGGCCGGTTCCGGCTTGTAGGCGTATTCGATGAACGCGTAGATCTGGTCGATGTTCTTGGCGCCGATCGGGATCGCCATGCCGTCGACCCAGGCCATCGAACCTTCCTTCGGCGCCTGGTACATCACCGGTTCGCCGGCATTCTTCAGCGCCAGCGGCGGGCCGTCCCAGGTCTGGCCGACGATCACGCCTTCCTTCAGCAGGCCGTTCTTCTGGGTGTCGGCGTCGTTCCAAAGAAGCTTGATGTTCTTCTTGCGCGCGATGCACCACTCGGTGATCTTGCCCCAGATCTTGCGCATGTCGGCTTCGGTTCCGTAAGCCTTCCAGACGTCGCCCTTCTCGAGCTCGCCGATGGTCTCCATGTAGAGGCCGGCGCCGAGCATCATCGAGTGCGGCCGGCCCATGGTCTTGCCGGCATTGGCTTCCTTCCAGACGTCGCCATAGGACGGCGCGTCGCCTTCCGGCGCCCATTTGTCGGTGCGCCATGCGATGCCCTCGGTGCCCCAGATATGCGGCAGCCAGTGCGAGCCCTTGCCGTCGAAGTTCCAGCCGTCGGGGCCGATCTTGGCCATCGCCGGATTGACCTTGTCGATCGGCACGCGCTTCATGTCGATCGGCTGCAGCAGGCCGAGCGGGCCCCATTGCAGGTTGCGGTTGTTGGTCGGCGAACAGATATCGGCGCCCTGGCCCTTGTTCGCCTTCATCTTGTTGATGATTTCCTCGTTCGAGCCGATGCCGGTGTAGTTGATCTTGATGCCGGTGGCGTCGGTGAACGACTTGATGAAGGTGTCGGGCAGGTAGTCCGACCACATCAGGATGTCGACTTCGCCGGAGGTCGCCAGCGCATTGTCGATCAGGGCCGGGGCGGCCAGCGCGATGGCGCCCGTCGCGGCGCCGTATTTCAGCATCGAGCGGCGCGTGAAGTCACCCGCGGCGCGCAGGGTGAGATCCGCCGAGCTCATGCGTTTGGAATTGTCAGTCATCTAAGAATGCTCCTTCAAGCCGAGTTCTTGAGCCATTTGCCCATCCGACCTTTGACGCGGATTTCGCTTCAGTTCTGTGACAGCGATCCGCGTTTCTATTGAGTGCCGGGAACCCCCAGTATGACCCTGCCATTGGCGGGTCGCAATCCTAAACCGTTTTGGATGAAGCGCTCGCTGACGGTTGGACTCATCCGGTTTGGTGCGATGCAGCATGCCTCGCTGCGGCGCAAATCGGCCTGAGTCCTCATGTTTTCACGGACAGGATAGCGCCGGCAAACCCTTTGCCGGATAAGAAAAATTTTCCCCCCTTTCCATACCTGCCGCCATCGCGAACGGAACCGGACGCCCGCGGCTATCTCTCGCGGACGTAGCGGGTGTGGAGCCAGCCCCCGGTTCCGCGATAGCGGGCGTAGCACCACGACCCGCGGCAGCGCGACAGGTCGACCATCACGCCGCAATCCCGGTAGCCGATCTCGCCGACCTTCGGTCTGCGCGAGCTCGGGCCGGTGCGCATGTTCAGCGTATCGTTGGAGGCGACG
>Ga0209475_10004385_pt1 | contig 12174 bp, 6 predicted proteins | sample tdDd471_FD_187128 | JGI IMG/M metagenome (GOLD analysis project Ga0209475, IMG submission 187128) | Marine sediment microbial communities from the Atlantic coast under amendment with organic carbon and nitrate - tdDd47.1 (SPAdes)... | ecosystem: Environmental > Aquatic > Marine > Coastal >...
ATTTTTCCTGTAACAATATTCTTTACATTCGAGAATAAGTCTGCACGTGCTTCTGATGATAATTTGTCTTGTACTGGAGCTACTATTCCTGTCACACCACCAGTCATTTCAGCTGCTGATTGTTGTAACTCATTTAGTCCTGCAGGGCTTGCACCATTTTTAAGTGCTGTAACTTCAGTTGTTACGAATGTTGATAATACTTCATCACTTGTCATATGGCTTATAAATTCGATCGCTGCATCACGTTTTTCAGAGTCTTCCCATGCTTGACGAGTTATGTAATAACCCATTGAGATACCACCAATAATATCAGTTGCTTTTCTTTCATCTTTACCTGGAACATATCTTAATGCAAAGTCTCCCAAGTGGTCACTACAGTTTTCTACAAAATATCCAACTTTCCATGAGCCATCAATTAAGAATGCTGCTTCCCCATCTGCTACTAGTTGTACTGTCTCAGCATCTGTAGCTGTTAAAGTGTTTTCTGGTAAATAACCTAAATCATATAGTTGTTTTAAGTCTTCAAATCCAGCAGCCCATTTTTCTCCTGTAGCATCTACAGCTGATGTAGGCATATCTAGATGATTCGAAACATTACCATTGTTGTATACACTAAACTCAAACCAATAGTGAGGAACTTCTTGCAAAGAAACTGCAACTGGTGTATATCCAGCATCATTTATCTTTTGGCAGTCAGCTAAAAATTGATCCCATGTGTAATCCCCATCAGGTACTTTAACGCCAGCAGCCTCTAGTACCTTTGTGTTAACAAATAAACTCTCCCAGAATCCGCTTGATGGTACGCCGTATACATTTCCGTCTGCTGGTGATGGAACTAATAAGTCTTCTTTCATGTTGCTTGCATAGTCAGGATATTCAGCACGAATTTCCTCTAAAGAAACTACCTTATCTGCTTCAATAATTGAATTTGCATCTGCTCCCAAGAAGTAGAAAAGCACGTCAGGTTCAGTACCTGTTTCAAAGTCTGTCATTACTTTTGCTTTCCAGTCTTCATTTGCTGTTGCAGAAGCATCAAGTACTTTATTACCAGTAGCATCTTCAAAACCAGCTATTGCATTTTCATAATTGCCTCTGTTGCCATCATCTCCACCATATGAAGTAACTACAGTTATTTCAACTGGTTTTGCTTGTTCAGCAGGTTTTCCTTCTTCTTCTGAAACTTTCACATCTGATGCAGGTTGTTCGCTTTGTCCAGTACATCCTGAGAATACAGCTAGTACCATTGTCAAAACTAACAAAATTGCGATAATCTTTTTCATTATTATCTTTCCTCCATATTTTAGTAAGGTTAATAACCTCTATGTAAAAATTATAGATACAATACGCATCATAATCCATACCCACTATTGTGTTTTATTGTTTTTGGTTGCGATTATATACCAAATTCTACATCTGGTATGACAATTTTGGACAATACTCTACCATCAACTGGCTCTGTTATGGTTAATCCACCTTCTTCACCATAAAGTATTTTCAGCCTACGATTTACATTGCGTATGCCTATGCACTCGTATTCATCATCCTTATTACTATCATTATCTGTTTGGCAAAGCAGTCTTTTTATCTTATCCCTGGCCTCTTTATCTAGATGTCCATCATTCTCTACCTCTAAAACCAACTTATCTTTTTCTAGATAGCTTCTCAAAGTCAGGCTACCTTTATCCATCAATGCTATCCCATGATCAATAGCATTCTCAACTATTGGCTGCAAAATAAGGCATGGTACTAATGCTTTTAAGGTATTATCATCAATTTCTCTTACTATAGTTAACCTATCACTTAGCCTTATTGATGTTATATATAGATAGGCATCTGTATAAATAATTTCCTGCTCTATCGTTCCTGCCGCACTACCTCCACGAGCCATAGCAGCTTTAAGCATAATTGATAAAGACTCTATCATTCTGCACACTTTATCATCCTTTGCCATTCTTGCAGCCCAAAGTACGCCCTCTAGTGTATTATTTAAAAAATGTGGATTAATCTGAGAACGCAATGCCATAACACGAGCATCTTGTAGTTCAATTTGCTCCTGATAAATTCTCTCAAACTGATGTTTTAATTGCTTAGACATACTATTAAACCGTTTTGTCATATATCTAAATTCTCGGCTTCTTGGCTCTTGCTCAATAATGTAACCTCTCTCTCCACCCTCCATGCGTTCTGCAGCATGCACAAGCATATCCATAGGATGAGAAACATAGTAATAGTATGCCCACATTAAAAACATCAAAAGTAGGAAAGCCAATATTATAATATATGGGAGTGCTTCCATTAGATCTGGAAACTCATTTATTAAATCGGAGCTATCAGAGATAACATTGATAACTATATTATACTTATCAAAAGTTGTTGAAGTTTGTATAGTATAGAAACCGCTTGCTTTGTCATACCTTACACCATCACTTTCATTAAACTCTTGATTACTATCGCCTACTATGCCCAATTCAATATCATCAATCCTTATCTGAGCGTTTTTTAACCATACGATACTTTTTAAGTTTTTGAACATGGTTTCTTGATCATATTCCATAACGACAACAGCGTATGGATTAAAGGAATTATCCACAATATTACGCACCATATAAAGGCTGCCACAACACTTGATAAAACCAATTCTAGTACCCAAACTCTCATAGGTCTCTAGTATCTTGCTGTGTACACTTGTTTGGTAGTTGCTTAACCCGTAGTACTCTTTTGTGTTAGTTCTTTTGGTTGTGTAATATAACTTTTTCGGTGAAGAAGTGAAAAATAAAAATGTTGCGTTAAATCGTTCATCATATCCATATTTTTGCAGAAGGTACTTACTAACGGTATCATATAATAGTATCTGATCTTCGCTTTGCTCATAATCCTCATATGCTTTTTCAATAGTCTCATCATACGAAAGACCCCGTGAAGCATCCATTGCTCCACGGAGCGTATCAACTGTTTGCATAAAAGCTGTGTCTACACTTGCAGTTATTGTATCCTCTATCCGCCCCTGGACGTTATGTGATACTGTATATCCGGAATATATGACTATCCCTGCTATTGGCAATATCCAGCACAATGCGATGATAGCCATTAATCCCCTCTTCAGTGAAAGGCCTTTTCTAATACTGTCGTCTCTCATCATAATCCTCCAGATTTGGCATTTTACTGTATTATTATATCACTAGCTATCAGTTAATATCAAATTGTCATGCTTGCATACTGACCACAGCAATAGTACTATAGTCTCATAATCCAAGATACTATAAATTCAAAAAACTCACCCATGTTTCAACACAATTCTTTGCTTGCATCTTATCAGGCATCTCAGCACATATCCTCAGTAGTGGTTCTGTTCCTGAAAAGCGACAGATAACCCATCCCCCATTATTAAAGTAAACTTTACATCCATCCAGATATGAAATCTTTTCTACTTCATATGGAAAATCAGGCACTGCCTTTTTGTCAAATAGCAGATTCATCAGATGTTTCTTATCTGTAGAAGTCATAGTAACATCAGCATCATACATGCGCACTTCACCATATTGAGTAGTGATCTCATCGTATATTTGGGATAGTTTTTTGCCAGTCCTAGCTTCCATCTCCACTAGTAGCATTGCAGCATAAATTCCATCTTTACCTGGTATATGGCCACGAACTGTCATACCACCTGAGGATTCACCGCCTATTAATGCATTTGTTTCTTCCATCTTTGATGATATATGTTTGAACCCAACAGGAACTTCATAGCAATATTCATCAAAACTCTCCGCAATACAGTCCAGCAAATGCGTTGTAGAATTGTTACGCACCGCTGGACCTTTCCATCCGCGGTATTTAAGGAGATAATAGTACAGTAAAACTAGTAACTTATTTGGATGGAGAAATTTTCCCTTATTATCTATAACCCCTATTCTGTCTGCATCACCATCAGTTGCAAGGCCAATATCGCATCCTGATTCAACCACAAATCTTGAAAGTGCTGATAAAGTCTGTAATGTAGGCGATGGAAGTCTGCCACCAAATAAAGTATCATGTCTGTCATGAATTACTTCTACATCACATCTAGCTGTTAACAATAGTGTCTGAAGACTAGTGCGACTAACACCATACATAGGGTCAAGAGCAATTTTAAGTCCTTTATCCTTTATTGCATCTACATCCACCAAGCTAATTATAGAATCTATGTATTCATTAAATGGATTAATTTCATTAACTAACTTCCTACTAACTGCATCTTTATAAGGAATAATTGGAATGTTACTACAACATACTTTATTAATATATTTCTCCACTTCATCTGTCACCTCTTTTGATGCATCTCTACCGCCTTCTGTAAATATTTTTATACCATTATAAAGTGCTGGATTATGGCTAGCAGTTATTGCCAAACCATATGGAAGTTTAAGATTACGTACAGTATGCATAATAAGCGGCGTTGGTGCTTCTTTATCTAGCACCATACAGGGTACTTTCGCTCCTACACATACCTCAGCCACCCATTTACTAGCCTCCTTGGACAGAAATCTTCTATCATAACCAATACAAATACCTTCTTCAATCACTCCTTCATCATGCATCATAGTGCATAGTGCTGCAGTTAGTATTTGAACATTCTTTTTAGTGAATTCATCACCTATTATGGCACGCCAACCTCCAGTTCCGAACTTTATCATCCTGCTACCCCCATTACTACTTCTACTCTGCATTCATTACCCTCTGCAAGTATAGGTAATTTATCAACGGGATTACCATCGATTAACATCTTCCTAATACCCTTTTCTACACCATCTGGATTCTTAACTGTAATATGATAATAACCTCCACGCCATTTACGAACTATGCTGAACTCTTTCCAGTCTTTTGGTATACATGGGTCAATAATAAGTCCATCAAAATCAGGTTGAATGCCCAATATATACTGTGTAGAAGCAAAGTATGCCCAACCAGCGGTTCCTGTCATAAATGGGTGTCTTGCACGTCCATGATAAGAATGTGCTGTTCCATAGATAAACTGACAGTATGAATAAGGTTCAGATTGACGAACATCAATATTGTCATTTTGGTGATACGGACAAAGTGCATCATAGAATTTCATAGCTTCTGTACCCAAGCCTAGGTTACATGCTGCAGCCCAAGCCCATGGATTTGGGTGTGAAAATACTGCACCGTTTTCCTTAACACCTGGATAAACACGGGTAACAAACCCGATACTATCATCTGGTTTGGTATAAGGAGGAGCGTTCAGCATTAACCCATACTTAGTCATAAGGTGTTCTTTTACAGACTCCATTGCGATTTTTCCTCTCTCTTCAGATGCTGCACCTGAAAGAATAGCCCATGTGTTGCTTTCTAAGTGTATCTTGCCTTCAGTATCAGTATGCGTTCCTATTTTTCTTCCATCTGCAGTAATCCCTCTTATATACCACTTGCCGTCCCATAAGACATCTTCACATACATTCTTAATGTTTTCTGCATTTTCCTCATATTTTTTTGCATCATTAGTTCGTGCTAAATACCCAGCAAGTTCTACAAACTGTTTCAATGCCCAATATAAAAGGAAGCTAACCATTGCACTTTCACCACCACCTAAGTTTAAGCAGTCATTCCAATCTGCTCGCAACCCTTTACATATTCCATTAGCACCAGCTTCTCTTATTGAGAAATCCAATATACGTATCATATGCTCATAAACGCTACCTTCACCACCATCAGCATAGGTAATTGTTTCATCTATAAATCTAAATTCGCCAGTTTCTTTAATATAGTTTACTATTGCTCCAATCAACCAAAGAGCATCATCTGCACAAGCATCTTTAATATCATGTACAAATGACTCTTTATCAGGTACTGGCACTACTGTTGGTGATTTAAAGCTTTGATCTTCACGATTCTTATCAAACCAAATTGGCTCAAAAAGATGAAGACCATAACCAGTCGTTGTAAGAGCTTGCAGAAGTTCAACAATACGCTGTTTGCATTTTTGAGGATTAGAGTGAGGTATACACATAGCATCCTGTGCTGTGTCTCTATATCCTAGTCCTGTACGTCCTCCCACCTCAACAAAGGATGAGAACCTAGAAAACATAACATTAATCTCACTTTGGTACAATGTCCACTGATTTGTTAACGTGTTTAGGCCTTCATCAGGAGTTTGTATTTGTAGTTTTTCACACTTATCATCCCAGAACTTAGAAAGCTTATTAAACTGATTATCAACTGCTTCAAAGTTTGCATATTTTTCTCTCATTTTCTTACCATTTGAAACATTGCCTTCTCCAAGAAGGTAAATCAATCTTACTTCTTCACCTGGAGCTAAAGCAAGCCTGTTTTGCAAGCAACCACAGTGATTTAGCGTAGTATCCTGACTATTTGTGCATATTCCTTTTTCTACAACTATTGGGTTTTTCTCTGTATGGTAATCTCCAATAAAACTATCTCGCAAGCAATCGTATCCGTCAGGTTTAAAGTTGGAAGCGAAAAATTGATATCCATTCTCTTCATAGTATAAATCATGCTCTATTATACCGTTTTCATATTTAGAACCTGCAGCATATAAGCTCATTTGGAAATTTCGATTATCCATATCAATATGGTGGAAGGAAAACTCCACATATGAATAAACACTAATATTACGTGGTTTTATATCTGTATTCTTTATAGTAACATCCCAAATCTCTACTGGGTCATCTGGTGCAACAAAAAGTTTCTGTTGTGCATGTATGCCATTGTAATCACAAATATATTTGGAATATGAGAAACCATGTCGGCATGAATAGCTTGCTTTATCAAGAGGCTTACCTACTGGTTGCCAAGAAACGCTCCAATAATCCTCTGTATCATCATCACGCAAATAAACATAATGACCAGGCCCATCCATAGGAACTGAATTTGGGCGGAAACGGGTAATTCTATGATACTCTGGAAATTTATAAAAAAGATATCCTCCTGCAGTATGATTAAACACTCCGCACATATCTTTTGTACCTATATAATTGGTCCATGACACAGGCAAATCAACTCTATCTATTACATACTCACGGTTTTCTTCATCAAAATAACCATAACGCATAATCTTAATCTCCTTCTAAGTTCTATTGATTTGATTATACGTTATTGAATTTATTTTAATAATGGCTGCAGTTGCAAAATCTTGTCTTTACTTGTGTATGTGCATTAGTATTATGTTGAATTTGTAATCTTTAATAATTCTGCACTAAAAAAGTTGCCTAACATTTTTATTAAGCAACTTTACTTATTATTGTAACTAAACCTTTATTGCACTATTGGTATTATCTCTTTTTTATTTACCTCAACCAGTCCACAATCAGACAACCTAACCTCAGGTATTACTGGAAGAGAAAGAGTTGCAACTTGTAAAAGCAAACATGAACTGACCATGCCTAATTCTCGCATTTTTGCCTTTAATAATGCAGTTTTTTCAGCAAGTTCTTCTATTGGTTTATCAGATAGTAATCCTGCTATAGGCAGCTCTATCATTGCCTCTATTTTGCCATCTAGTACGCAAACGATGCCACCACCTGATTTTTGTAGTGCATCTGCAGCAATTAGCATGTCACTTTCGTTTTTGCCAAGGACTACTAGATTATGGCAGTCATGAGAAACTGTAGATGCTATTGCACCCTTTGTTAAGCCTAGATTTTTAACTATGCCAGTTTTCTTATTTCCGTTTTTACCATGACGTTCAAATACTGTTAGGATAGCTAAATCTTCATCATTTGAAATATCAACATAGCCATTTTTAGTTTTCACTTCTACTTGATCAAGTTTGGTTATTATAGGCACCTTTTTATCGTATGCCATAATGTTTATTACAGCTTTATTATTACTACATTTTATTCTGAAATCTTCTATTGCAGGTTTTTCCTTTAATCTCACAGTATTTATTTTTTGTATAGGGTATGTTTTAGCATCTATCTTTTCTATTAATTTGCTGTCTTTTACAACAATTTTTCCTTTAACAAATACATCCTTTACTTTAATTTCATCTAAATTTTCTATAATAGCTATATTTGCAAACTTACCTGGAGCGAGACTGCCTACATCTTCTAGCCCTAGAAGCCTAGCAGAATTAAAGGTAGCCATTTTTATCGCTTCAATTGCAGGGATTCCTTCCTGCATTGCAGCCCTTATTACATGATCCAGATGCCCTTCGCTTAATAAATCATCTGGTTCACGATCATCTGTACATAGTGTTGCATTTTCAGGATAATTAAATTCTTTTATTACACCAGCTAAGGCTTTTACATCATGCATTATTGAGCTTTCTCTGCACTCTACTGTCATGCCTGCACGAAGCTTATATCTAGCTTCATCTGCAAAGCTGGTTTCATGGCATGATTTGATGCCGGTGGAAAGATATGAAGACAATTTCCTACCTGTAAGCATAGGTGCATGCCCTTGCAAAAATGCATTATGGTTTCTTGCTTCTTCTAGTATTTGGACCATCCTATCAGATTGGTTGATAACTCCAGTAAAGTCCATAACCTCCCCAAGGCCAATAACGTTATCCATCTCTAGAATTTCTTTTATTTCTTTTCTCAAAAATGCAGCACCTGATGTTTCAAGTCCCACGACTGAAGGAACACAAGAGGGTGCTAAAACATATGTCATTAGAGGTGTATGCTTTGATGATTCAATAATGTATTTTACTCCATCCACTCCCATAACATTAGCTATTTCATGAGGGTCACAGGCTATTGTAGTAGTCCCATGGATTAACAAAGCCTCAGCTACATTATTCATTGTCATCATAGTGCTCTCAGTATGAATATGAGTATCTATTAATCCTGGTATTGCATACATTCCTTTGGCATCATAAATTTCCTTAGCTTCTAAAGATTCATCACCAGGCTGGTTCACATGTCCTATTTTTCCGTTAATTATACCTATTTCTGACTCATAGATTTCTCTCGTTATAACGTTTACTAGCTGAACATTTCTTATCACTAAGTCAAAAGGTATATCTCCGTTAATTGCATCTATTACAGTTTTTGTTTCCATAAATCATCTCCTGGATGTGAGTTCTTTAAGTCATTTAGCTACACCATATTATATCTTGATTTATATACTATACTAAATTAATATACAGTTAAATACCATTAGTTTCTAGAAAATCATCAAGTAAATTCATGCATACATCTTTCCTATACTCTGCTGATACTCTTCCTCTTATAGGATTAATAGCTTCATCATATGCTTTTAGATAATCCGCTTTTAACTCTTTTGCTTCTTCTGTTGTTTTGTCAATGAGCATTGCATCAATATCATTTCTTTGGAATATAGTTCTATCGATAGCACCAAATGCAGTTCTTAGCTTAGTGATTTTGTTATGTTTAATATCACAAACAGCAGCAAAAGCAACTCTTGATATCGCTAAAGCATTTCTTTCGCCTACTTTCATGTAATAGAAATTTGCAAGGTTTATATCATTAACTATTATTTCAACCATCAGTTCATCTTTTTTTAGAACTGTTTTACCTCTGTCAATGTAAAACTCTGATATAGGTACTATTCTCTCACTCTTAGCACTAGCTAAGCGCAATGTAGTATCTGCAACAAATAATACCAATCCAAAGTCAGCCTTAGGTGAACCGTTGCATAAATTGCCTCCTACTGTTCCCATATTACGTATGGCAGGTGCTGCTACTTCAATAGTAGCTTTTTTTAACAATTCAGGAATAGCATCACTTTCTAATACTTGGGTATATGTGCAGCCTGCTCCAATTCGCAGTTTGCTATCTTCTTTTACTATTTTCCCTAGTTCAGGTATCCTGTCAAGGAACATATATTTAGCATCTTGATTATGTTCAACCATTAAATCAGTTCCACCTGCATAGGGGGTAACAGATTCTTTTGCTAGAATATCTAATGCATCTTTTAATGATGAAGGATGATAATTATTTACCATAATCCTTTTCCCTCCTTAGCTGCTATTTTTACTGCTTCAACTATAGCATTATAACCAGTGCATCTGCAAAGATTTCCTGATATACCAACACGGATATCATTTTCTGTAGGGTTTGGATTACTAGCAAGAATGCATTCTGATGCAAGTATCATTCCAGGTGTACAGAATCCGCATTGTACTGCCCCAACAGCTGAATAAGCTTCGCTTAGTACTTCAAATTTTTTAGTTTCACTATATCCTTCAATTGTAAGAACATTTCGGCCTTCAATCCTTCCCATTGCAACGAGACATGAGTTAACTAGTTTGCCATCTAGTATTACTGAGCAAGCTCCGCATTCGCCTTCTTTACAGCCACATTTAACTCCTGTTAGTCGAAATTCATCCCTTAACACATCCAGAAGTCTTTCATTATACTTAGCGTTAGATTGTACATTCTTATTATTTAGAACAAACTCTATCATAGTTTTGCCCCCTTTATAACTTTCATGGTCTCTTCTTGTGTTACCGGAATCTTATTAATGCTGGATTCCAAAGCACATTCAACTGCCTCTGTATAAGCTGGCGCAGGCCCTACTGCTGGAAGTTCTCCAGCACCTTTTGCCCCATATGGACCATAATTGTATGGATTGTTTACAAAGTCAGTGACAATATTTGTAGCATCTAATGAAGTAGGAATCAAGTAATCGCTAAGACTATTGTTTCTAATTACTCCCCAATCATTAGCTTTCATCTTTTCGATGGATGCATAGCCAATGCTCTGCAATATTCCACCCTGCATCTGACCATGAACAATATTAAGATCAATAGGAACTCCAACGTCATACACTCCCCATGCACCTAGCACCTTTGTAACCGCTGTTAGTGTATCAACTTCCACTTCAATTACATTAACACCCCAAGAATAATCAGGGTATGCATCTCCAGTAAATTTCTCTTTATCGAATGGAATTTTATAATCAGGTTCAACATATTTCTCAACTAAAACCTGTTCTTTTCCTGCTTCCCATCCATCCTTTAGTCGCTTAGCTGCTTTTTGAATTAATGCGCCAACAGTCATTACGGAGCGACTCGCTACAGTAGGACCTGAATCGGGTACAAAGTCAGTATCAGGGTTATTAAAGAATACCTCAGAAATTGGTATTTGCAGGGTATCTGCTACGATTTTACAAAATGTAGTCTTTGCTCCCTGTCCCATATCTGTAATACTTGTAAGTATTTCTACTTTATCATCAGTATGCTTTTTTATTTTTGCAACAGCTTTAATCAAATCTCTTTCACCGCTACCTGTAAATCCACATCCATGGTAGAATAAAGACAAACCTATACCTTTGCGGTACCTACCTGTTTGATTTTTATATTTCGCTTTTTTATTTCTATAATCGGATAAATCGTTAATACGTTCTATCATTTCTGGAAGTGGAACATGGTAGTGATACATACCACTAGTTGATGTTGGATTACCTTGTTTAGCTATATGTTTTTCTTTAAACCCTAGTGAATCAATATCTAATTTCTTAGCGACATGGTCCATCATCATTTCTATGGAAAAAAATGTTTGTGGTGCACCAAAACCTCTGAATGCACCGCATGGTACTGTGTTGGTTTTTACAGCACGACCTTCTACACGCAAATTTTCTATATTGTATACGCCACAGGCACCTATTACTCCACGTTGTAATACAACGAGTGACAAAGTCGTATATGCACCACTGTTATATGTTACGTCTATATCCATACCAGTAATTTTATTGTGTTTTATAGCAACTTTATATGTTGATAGTGAAGGGTGTCGTTTTGATGTGAACTCAATATCCTCTTCTCTATCAAAAACAATTTTAACTGGTTTATTAGCTTTTTTAGCAGCAACAGCAGCTTGGCATCCTAGTATAGAAGGAAAATCTTCTTTACCACCAAATGCACCACCTGTTTCATCTTGAATTACTCTTACCTTTTTATTATCACATCCCAATGCTGTGGCAATTGCACCATGAACATAATACGGACATTGCATTGAGCCACGTACTACGATTTTCTCATCTTCAGGATAAGCAAGTAAACCATTTGTCTCCAAATATGCTTGCTCTTGATATCCTGTTTCAAAAGTCTCTTCAATAATGACATCCGCTTCTTTAAAAGCTTTATCTACTTCACCCTTTTCATACTTCTGATGGAAAAACACTTCTTTTGATTCCATCATATCTAAAATAGGTGGTAATTCTTCATATTCAATGACAATCTCATTTAGTAAT
>Ga0209475_10004386_pt1 | contig 12172 bp, 9 predicted proteins | sample tdDd471_FD_187128 | JGI IMG/M metagenome (GOLD analysis project Ga0209475, IMG submission 187128) | Marine sediment microbial communities from the Atlantic coast under amendment with organic carbon and nitrate - tdDd47.1 (SPAdes)... | ecosystem: Environmental > Aquatic > Marine > Coastal >...
ACTAAGTTATTTGAATGGTTACGATAGAATTTTCCCTTGTCTATTCCAAATACACTGCCTTGACTTCGGTATTCCTCCATCATCCAGTTAATAAGAGAATCAAAGGGTATTGGGGTCATAATCTCACTCATGGTCTGCCTCCTATATCTATCTTTTAATTACACTCGTTTCCAAAACGCCTTTGCGCATTGCTGTGAATCTGTATATATCTTTTCTTCGTCAACAGTTTGTATTACTCTGTTTTTCATAGCATACTGTCCATTTATTATTGTAGTTACTACATTTCTGCCCATTAGTCCAAATAGCATATGAGAGTTGATATTATTCTCTGTTATAGGTGTAGGTGATTGATAATCAACAACTATTATATCTGCTAATGCATCCTTTTCAATTACTCCTACATTGCCGTCGAAGAATCTACTACATATTTCTTTGTTATTATCAAAAAGCATCTGTGGGGCTTCCATCCATGCTACACTCGGGTCACCAAGTTGATGTTTATGGAGTATATTGGCAACTTTCAAAGATTCAAACATGTCTGTTGTAAAACCATCTGTTCCTAATCCCATGAGTATGCCCTTATCCATCATCTCTAAAGCTCTTGAACATCCTACCGAATTACCCATGTTTGATTCTGGATTATGTACAACAATGCTATCGCTTTCTTTAAGCAAACTCATCTCATTGTCATCTATGTGGATACAGTGTACAGCAATAGTATTATTTTTTAGTATTCTAGAATCATATAGGCGTTCAACTACACGCTTACCATACTTTTCAACACTATCTTTCTGGTCATCAATTCCTTCAGCAACATGTACATGAAATCCAGTATCTCCTGCGTTTTCCACACATTTCTCTAATGTATTCTGAGATATTGTAAACGATGCATGTAGCCCAAACATTCCTTTTATCATGTCGCTATTTTGCTGGTTAGCATATTTAATGAACTCTGAATTCTCTTTTATACCTTCATCTGCAATTACTTGGCCATCTCTGTCTGAAACCTCATAACATAGTGAAGTACGTACACCAAGCTCTTTAGCGACATCTGCAATAGTCATTAGACTACCCCTAACACGACCAGCACTAGCATGATGATCAAAGACAGTAGTTACACCGTTTTTAATTCCATCTATGTATGTGGTGTATGCACTGTATTTAATTTCGTCTAAATCCAATGCCCTATCTACTCTCCACCACAAGTTTTCTAAAATCTCAGTGAAGTTTTTAGATACTTTACTATCATTTAATATCATTCCCCGTGCTAAGGCACTATAAATGTGTCCATGAGTATTAATCAATCCTGGCATTATAAGTTTTCCATGAACATCGTCAAAAGCATATTCAGTATACTTTTCTTTCATAGTAGCTGTTGTACCGTAGTCAATTATAACATTTCCATCAACCACTACGCACCCATCTTTAATAAGTGCTTTCTCTCTATTGCGTGTAATTAGCACACCATTACCGATTAATTGCTTCATCATACACCTTCTTTACATGCTAGGGTTCTATCATTGTACCTGTTTTTTCATTGAGACCATCTATTAGTTTATCAAGTGAAGTAATCAGTGCTTTGCATGAAGGCTTTTCACTAACCACCTGCATTGCAGCTTCCACCTTTGGAAGCATTGAACCAACACCAAAATGTCCTTCATCAATATACTTTTTTGCCTCATTGCAAGTCATTTTATTAATAAGTTGTTCATTTTCCTTACCAAAGTTAAGTGCAACTTTTTCTACTGCTGTTAGTATTACAAAATAATCAGCATCTATTAATTTAGCTAGCTTAGCACTAGTAAAATCTTTGTCTATTACAGCTTCTACTCCTTTTAGATGGTTACCTTGTTCAATAACTGGTATACCTCCACCACCACATGCAACGACTAATTGTCCTGCATCCAGTAATGCTTTTATAGTATCACTCTCCACAATGTGCTTAGGCTTGGGTGATGCAACAACCTCACGATATCCTCTTTTGTCAATCCAAACTATATTCTCGCCCTTTTGCCTACGGTTCTCTGCCTGTTCTTCTGTAAGGAACATTCCAATTGGTTTTGTAGGGTTATTAAATGCAGGATCGTCTTTATCTACTATAACCTGTGTGATAACTGTTGAAACAGGTATATTTAAATCATTATCCAAAAGTGTCTCTCGCATAATGTTTTGTAGGTCATATCCTATATAACCTTGAGTAATGCTAACACAGACAGACATAGTGAAATCATCTATATCATGATTAATCTTGTAGCTGTCAAAACAATCAATTACTAGACCAACTTGAGGACCATTACCATGAGTCAACACTACCTCATAGCCCTCTTTTATCATCTCTACAATTTTCTTGCTAGTACGTTGCACTGCTTCCATCTGCTCATGCAGATTTTTACCAAGTGCATTACCACCAAGTGCTATAACTGCTCTTTTACCCATAAACTATCCATTCCAACGCAATATGTTATTTTCTATTAAACTCTTGAAAGTAGTGCCTGGTTCTTTAACCTTGCTTAGCATAATCATAGCAGCAATAACATATGGTTTGTGTCCAGCTTCTTTATATAGTGGTACACGATAACGATCAAAGACGCTTGCTTCCACTTCACCTTGCTTACAAGATACTCCTGTAATATCTGCAGGTAAGCAATGCATGTAAAGTGCTTTTTTGTCTTTTGTAAGTGCCATCATCTCTTCTGTGCATTCCCAATCCTTATGTTTGGCATTTTGAGCTAAAAGCTCCTTTTCTAGTGTGTGTATTCCATCCATATCACCATTTCCATACATAACAGTACGCTTTTCCATAGCTGCATACGGTGCCCAGCTCTTAGGATATACTATGTCAGCTCCTTCAAATGCTTCTTTCATGCTGTTGGTTTTCGTGAAACTACCACCTGATGATGCAGCATTCTTTCTTGCAACATCTTCAACATCAGACATAATTTCATATCCTTCTGGGTGTGCTAATGTAACATCCATTCCGAAACGTGTCATCAATCCTACAATTCCTTGTGGTACTGATAATGGCTTACCATAGGATGGAGAATATGCCCAAGACATAGCAATTTTCTTGCCTTTTAAGTTTTCAGCACCACCAAAATGATCGATGATGTGAGCCATATCTGCCATAGACTGAGTTGGATGATCAATATCGCACTGCAAGTTTACCAGTGTAGGACGTTGCTCTAGCACCCCATCATTATATCCTTCTTGTACATAACGAGATACATCTCTCATATAAGTATTACCTTTACCTATGTACATATCATCACGTATACCTATAATATCAGCCATAAAAGAAATCATGTTGGATGTTTCTCTAACAGTTTCACCATGTGCAATTTGTGATTTGCCTTCATCTAAATCCTGTACTGTTAATCCAAGCATATTGCATGCACTAGCAAAGCTAAAGCGTGTTCGTGTTGAATTATCTCTAAATAAAGATATCGCAAGACCACTGTTAAATATCTTAGATGAAATATTATTCTCTCTCATTTTTCTAAGTATTTCAGCTGTTTTAAACACTCCTAGTAGTTCATCATATGATTTTTCCCATGTAAGCAGGAAATCATTGTTATACATGTTTTTAAGGTCAAGTTTTTCTAGCTTTTCAATTAGTGTTTTAATATCATTCATATTAAACTCCTTACATTAGTTATTAATCTCTTTTTTTATAGCAAGTAGGTAACACAGCGTAAACTGCAGCACATTTCACCAAATCTTCTTTCCATGTCTTTTCATTAGGTGCATGAGCTTGCGCTTCTTTTCCTGGACCAAATCCAATACAAGGAATATCATATCTGCCCATAATAGATACACCGTTTGTGGAAAATGTCCATTTATCAATCTTAGGTGTTCCATAAAGGTGTTCATATGCTTCAGCCATAGACTGTGTAGTAATATGCTCTTCTGGAGTAACCCAAGTAGGGAAATAGCAATCTGTAGGGTACACCAGTCCAGTATATGCCGGTCTTTCGTATTTATACATCGATACATCTGCATCATGCTTTTTAACAGCTGGCAGTTGACGAATTTCTTCTAATGCAGACTGATATGTCTCACCATCTGTTAACCTTCTATCAATGGATATAGCGCAGCTATCAGCTACAGCACATCGTGATGGAGAAGTAAAGAATATTTCTGATACTGCCAAAGTACCTTTACCTAAGAACGGATCAAAATGCAATCTTTCATTTAATTCCTTAACTTCTGAGATAATTTCAGCCATCTTATAAATAGCATTTTCTCCACGCTCTGGTGCAGAACCATGACAAGAAATTCCTTTGACATCTACACGAATTTCCATTCTTCCTCTTTGCCCACGATAAATATTTCCATCAGTTGGCTCTGTAATGACTACAAATTCAGGTTTAACTTTATTCTCGTTAATAATATACTGCCAACATAAACCATCACAGTCTTCTTCTTGTACTGTACCTGTTACAAGTACAGTATATCCAGCTAGCAAATCTTTATCTTTCATTATCTTTGCACCATACACAGCACTGACTATACCACCAAGCTGATCTGATGCACCTCTGCCACCTATTTCGTCATCAGTTTCAAAGCCTTCATATGGATCAAACTCCCAATTCACTATGTTCCCAACACCAACGGTATCAATATGCGCATCATACGCAATTATTTTTTTACCATCTCCCATATACCCTAGGATATTGCCCATCTCATCAACTTCCACTTTGTCGAAGGACAAAGCTTCCATTTCCTGACGTATACGGTCTATGACTTTTTTTTCATCTGCACTCTCACCTGGGATTGCAATTAAGTCACGTAAGAACTTCGACATTTTTGGTAGGTACTCATTTGCTGATACTTTTACTGCGTTATAATCCATAGTATGTCTCCCTTATGTTTAGTTTATCTGTTTATACATTCATATGCACTATTAAAGTGATTGTTTAAAAAAATTTTTTAATTGCCTAAATTATTTTTATGTTATATAATAAATATATCACTAACCTCTCCATGTGTCAATAAAGTGAGCGGTAGGATATGAAATATTTTTAAGTATTTTTAAAATTCATTTGCATATTGATAAATGAGTACTTAAAATGGTAAACTACTCAATAATGATGCTTAGGCATATTTAAGCGTTTGTGTTAAATATATGGTAATATAAAATGATAACTTGATAAAAGCAAATATGCTCCCTTTTCACAATTTCATTAAGGAGAAAATAATGTATATTATTAAAGGTGATTTGATATTTTCCAAAGATAGGGATAGTCTTAATTGTATAAAAGATGGCTACATTGGTGTAGAAAATGGATATATAGAGTTTGTCGATAATCAAATTCCAAGTGAGTACAAAAATATAAGTATTTTAGACTATAGTAACAAATTAATAATACCTGGTTTTTGCGATCTCCATACCCATGCTCCACAATTTGAGAACATTGGATTAGGCATGGATAAACAACTTCTACCTTGGTTAAATAATCATACTTTCCCTACAGAAGCAAGATATAGTGATGTTGACTATGCATACAAACGTTATGAGTATGTTGTAGAAAAGCTTATTCAGAGTGGTACAACACGGGCATGTATTTTTGGTACAATACACAAGCAATCATGCCAAGTCCTAATTAACCTTATGCAACAAAAAGGGATTCGTGGATATGTCGGTAAAGTCAATATGGATATAAATAGTCCTGAATATTTAATAGAAGATAGTAATGCAAGCATACAAGATACATTGGATTTTTACAATAGTAACAAAGACAATGAAGATGTTAAGCCTATCATTACACCAAGATTTGCACCTTCATGCAAAGAAGATACATTAGCAAAACTAGGTGAAATAGTAAAAGAGTTTAACATACCAGTTCAAACACATATGGATGAAAACTTAAATGAAATAAAATGGGTTGAAGAGTTATTTCCAAACTATACTACATATGCAGATGTATATGAAAAGAATAATCTTCTAAGTAATAGAACAGTGATGGCGCATTGCATTTATTTAAAAGATTCTGAACTAGAAGTGCTTAATCAAAGAGGAGTATATATTGCTCATTGCCCTCATAGCAATGCTAATCTAGCAAGTGGAATAATGCCAGCAAAACCATACCTTGAAAAGGGTCTAAAAATTGGGTTTGGTTCTGATGTAAGTGGAGGTAATGAAATTGGTATCTTAAAATCAATGGTATTATCATTGCAGCTTTCAAAAATCAGACATCACTTTTATCCTGATGAATCAACGTTAAGTGTTAATGAAGCTTTCTACATGGCTACCAAATCTGGTGGTGAGTTCTTTGGGAAAGTCGGCACTTTTGAAAATAATTATGAATTTGATGCTTTAGTTATTGATGATAATGACCTAACTATCAATAATGACTTAAGTTTAGAACAGAGATTATCACGATTTGTATTTGCTGGTGATGATAGAAATATTATTAAACGCTATTGTTTTGGGAAAGAAGTAGGGTAATAAAAAGATTTAATCTTATATTAATTCACGCTGTAAAACAAGTAAGAAAATCATTTCTGCCCATAATAAGCATTCCTTCCATGCTTACGTAAATAGTGTTTATCAAGTATATAATTGCTCATCTTTGCATCCTTGTTTATATCTAATGCATAATATGCCATTTCTGCACAATACTCAAGTACAGCTGCATTCTCAACAGCTTTCATTGCATCCTTGCCCCATGTAAATGGTGCATGATTCGTTACTACAACTCCAGGGATAGCTAGATAATCAACTGCTTTTTCATTAAAAGTATCTACTATCTGTAATCCTGTTTGTTTTTCATACTCATTCTTTACTTGGTCTTCCGATAATGCTGGAGTACACGGTATCTCACCATAGAAGTTATCAGCATGAGTTGTACCAAGAGCAGGTATTGGTTTTCCAGCTTGTGAAAATATAGTACCCCACTTTGAATGAGTATGCACAACACCACCTATTCCTTCAAAGTGTTTGTACATCTCAATATGTGTTGCAGTATCGGATGATGGATTGTATTTACCCTCTACTACTTTACCTTTCATATCAACAACAACCATATCTTTAAAAGTCATGTTATCATATGGTACACCACTTGGCTTAATAACCATCAGGTTAGTTTCCTCATCAAGGCCACTAACATTGCCCCATGTAAACAGAACCAACCCTAAGTCAACTAATTTCAAGTTTGCCTCGCATACCTCTTTTTTTAATTCTTCTAACATTATCATTCCTCAATCTTTAGTACTTGGTACATTTATCTTAACTCTTTCTATTTACAAATGTGTAAAGCTTAATATCATATAAAAATAGTAAAGAATTGTCTATGCTATTTAAAAATCTCAACAGCCATCTTTTCAATACATAAGCTTTCTTGATATTGTTCTAAGAATTTATTAAATCCTTCAACTTCCTCTTTTTTCAGTTCAACTCCTGATATTTTGGCATCTTTAAATACATTACTTGCAAGGTAATCAGCCAAGGTCCCATTTTGCTTATTCATCATAAAGGCTGCCAATACTGCCATACCCCAAGGTCCTCCTTCTCCAGCTGTACTCATTACATTTACTTGTGTATTTAATGCTGACGACATAATCCGTTGTCCTACTAATGCCTGTTTAAAGAAACCTCCATGACCTGTTATCGAATCTAGATTTACACTTTCATTTTCCATAAGTATATTCATACCAATTTTTAATGATACAAGAGATGAATATAGATGTGTACGTATAAAGTTTGCAAGACTAAAATCTGCACTTGGAGTACGCATAAACAATGGACGTCCTGTCTCTAATCCTGTTACGTGCTCTCCAGAAATATAGTTGTATGATAGCAATCCACCACAGTCTACATCACCATTTAATGCATTATTATATAGCTTGCCATAAAGGGTATTTATATCAAACTCTGCTCCTAATAAAACTGCTGCTTCGCCTAAAAGTTTGACCCATGCATCTATATCTCCTAAGCAGTTATTGCAATGAACCATTGCAACTGCATCTCCAGATGGAGTAGTTACCATATCAATTTCTTTGTATACTTTGGACAGAGATTTTTCGAGAACAACCATTGCAAACACGCTTGTGCCTGCACTTACATTACCAGTCCGCTGTTTAACTGCATTTGTCGCTACCATTCCAGTTCCTGCATCCCCTTCTGGCGGACACATTGGTATGCCTGACTGTAGTTTGCCTGTTGGATCAAGTATTTTTGCACCAGATTCTGATAATTCACCTGCATTATCTCCTGCATTTAAAACTCTTGGAAGAATATTATTAAGGTTAATCTTTGTAAACTCTTCAAACTTAATAAGCATATCCTTATCATATTGACGAGTATTATTATTAATTGGAAACATACCAGATGCATCCCCAATACCTAATACTTTTTCTCCTGTAAGTTGCCAGTGAATATATCCTGCTAGTGTGGTTAGATAGCTAATTCTATCTACATGACGCTCATTATTTAAGATAGCCTGATACAAGTGAGCTATGCTCCATCTTTGTGGAATATTAAATCCAAATAACTCCGTCAACTTTTCTGAAGCTTCACCTGTTATGGTGTTACGCCATGTTCTAAAAGGCACAAGTAAGTTATTTTCTTTATCAAAGGCCATATACCCATGCATCATAGCAGATATTCCCATACCACCAATAGACTTTAACTCAATATTGTATTTTTGTCGTACATTAATAATTAATTGAGCATAGCAATCACGGATGCCTGACCATATATCATCTATAGAATATGTCCATATATCATCTTTTAGCTTATTCTCCCAAGTATGACTACCTGAAGCTATCGAATTATGCCCATTATCTATAAGTACTGCTTTAATACGTGTTGATCCAAGCTCTATTCCTAAATATGTTTCATCATTTTCAATTGCCTTGTTTATCTTATTCATATTATTCACCCTATTAATTATATTCAACTAGTTAAATCACTTATCGTACAGAAACTCTTCTGGTAAACTCACCTCAAATGCTTTTGCTAAGTCAATAAAATTTTCTTTGGTAATAGTTTGCAGTTTATCAGATCTTATTGATAGTACTTTAACTAATATCTCAGATGCTTTCTCAACAGTATGGATAAGTCCAAACACATTGTCAAAGTCCTCACCTGAACCAAATATTCCATGATGTGCCCATATTGCAACATCATATTTCTCCATTAACTTACTAGTTGCAATAGCTATATCCTCTCCTCCTGGTACCATCCATGGAACTACCCCTATACCATCTGGAAAAATAACCGGACATTCTGTCATTGTCTCCCATAATTCCCTTGTAAAAACCTTATCCTCTAATGGCAGAATAAACGTAAGTGCAATTAAATTTACAGGATGACAATGGTAAATAACTCTATGCTTATCATTGCTTTTTAGCTTTTTAACCTGATGATTCATTAAATGTGAAGGAAATTCACTTGTAGGTTTGCAATTTTCTAAACCCCAGCTAATCCTATACCTTTTTCCATCTTTATCAATCTCTACAATACCTATATTTGCTTTAGGATCTTTTTTAATGTTTCCAAAGTATCTACCTGTACCAGTTACTAAGAAAAATTCACAAGCAAGCTCTTTTACAGTAGCTCCTATATCAATCCATTCTCTACTAGATACTAACTGTGATTTTATACTTTCTATTTCATCACTTTTAATTCTGTATGATAAATTCCCACCATTTCTTTCATGCCATCCAAAGCTATAACCTTCCACAGACATATTTATAAATTCTTGTACAAAGCCACTATCTAATACTTTCATTATCTTTACTTACACCTTCCTGTTATTTAATACTTCTTGCTCATATATTTTAATGTCGTTTAACCATTCAAAACCTACTGGTACGTTATTTTTGATACAGTAATAATCCCAAATTGCTCCCCAGTTCAATTGCTTTACTTCCTCCATAAGTGCTAACCTTTCAGTAAAATCAAACTTGTCTTCTGCATCTTTTATACCATTAGGCTCTAAAAGAGCTATCAATAATGCCTTTTGAAACGCTCTTGTTCCTATCACCCAAGCAGCCAGTCTATTTATACTTGCATCAAAGAAATCTAAACCAAAGTTTATTCTATCAGCTCCACAAGCTATACATTCTCTAGCTATAGCTTTTGTATCATCAGTTAAGTTTACTACATGGTCACTATCCCACCTAACACCACGTGATACATGCAATAGAATTTCGTCTACATATAATAAACAGGTTGATATTTTATCTGATATTGTTTCTGTTGGATGGAAGTGTCCTGAATCTAATGTTAATGCAATATTGTTTTGCATTGCATAACCCAAATAGAATTCATGCGAACCAGGTACAAAGCTTTCAGAACCAATACCAAATAATTTACACTCAACTGAGTCTATCATGTTCTTTTTTTCATATTTAGTTTCAAGGCATTCATCTAACGAGTCCTTTAAACGAGCTCTATAGCTATATCTATCAGCTGGTGTATCTTTCATACCATCAGCTATCCAGATGTTATTAACACACTTATGCTTCAATTGCTTACCCATTTCATTAGCAATTTCTCTGCTAGCTTTAACGTGATTTATCCAAAACTGTCTGACACTTTTATCAGGATGAGTCAGGGACATTCCATCTTTAAACATAGAATGAGAAAATATAGTTGGATTAAAATCTAGTCCCATTTCTCTCTCTTTAGCCCAGTATATCCAGCTTTGGAAGTGTTCCACACCCAATCTGTCTCTATCAACAGCTTTACCTTTATAATCTGGATACATAGCGTGTATATTTAGCTTCTGCTTTCCAGGCAACAATGACATAGCTTTATCAATGTCTTGACGTAATTGAATAGCATTTGTAGCTCTCCCCTTATAGTTTCCAGTAGATACAATACCACCAGTTAATTCTCTAGACCCTTCAAATCCACCAACGTCATCACCCTGCCAACAGTGCAAAGATACATTAATATTATCAAGAGCTGACATAGCATTTTCTACATCTACACCTAGGCTTTTATACTCACTTTTTGCAATGTCATAACTTCTTTGAATGTTATCTCTATCTCTCATTATATATATCCTCCTATTATAGATTAAATATTTTACAAAACTCTCTATACTTATCTTCCCATGTTTGTGTATTATCAGGAAAATACTCTATAGGAGCAAATGTGTTTTTTACTATTTGTCTTAATTCAAGTAGACTGCTTATTTCACCCAGTCCATAAGCCTGAGTTAAAATGTTACCTACTGCTGTTGCCTCTATTGGTCCTGCAACCACCTTCTTGCCTAATGCATTTGACGTAAACTGTGTTAACATTTTATTTTGTATTCCACCACCTATAATGTTAAGCTGACTAATTTCTATATTGCTTATCACACTTAGTAGTTTGATAACATATTTATATTTTAAAGCTAAGCTTTCAAAAACTATCCTCGCTATTTGTCCAATATCATCTGTTGACAATTCTATCTCTTGAGTTTCCTTAATATGCTCGCATATCTCATAACTCATATTTGAAGGATTTAGAAATCTCTTATCATCAGGATTTATATAAGCATAGAATGGACTAGCTTCTTTTGCTAACTCAACAATGTCTGCATATGACAAATCAGGATTATATTTAAGCCAAGCTTTCCTACATTGCTGTATTATCCAAAGACCCATAATATTCTTTAAGAATATATTTTTATTAAATGCTCCCCCACCATTAGATATGTTATTATCTCTGGCTTTACTATTTATAGTAACTTCATCCATTTCAATACCTGCAATTGACCATGTACCTGAACTTAAAAAAGCAACATTGTCGCCAAAGCCAGGTGCAGCTACCACTGCACTCGCTGTATCATGTGCAGGCGGTAATACAATTTTACAGTCTGGATTTAATCCTATTTCTAAAGCTATATCCTTTGAGATATTGCCTAAGACTTCACCAGGGTGTGCAATGTCTGCTTGCATTTTTTTAGATATGTTAAAAGCATCAAAGACTTCTTCTGACCATTCCCCTACAACAGGATTGTACATGTTTGACGTAGTAGCAACAGTAAATTCATTTTTCACTACTCCACTTAAGAAATAATGAAGAATATCACTTATAAATAAAAGTTTATCTGCAATATCAAGAGTTTTATCGTTGTTCTGATTAGCAGCTATTATTTGATTAAGTGTATTAAACTCCATTTGCTGAGTGCCAGTTAGTGTATATAGCTTTTCAAGCCCTATAACTTCTTCT
>Ga0209475_10004390_pt1 | contig 12166 bp, 7 predicted proteins | sample tdDd471_FD_187128 | JGI IMG/M metagenome (GOLD analysis project Ga0209475, IMG submission 187128) | Marine sediment microbial communities from the Atlantic coast under amendment with organic carbon and nitrate - tdDd47.1 (SPAdes)... | ecosystem: Environmental > Aquatic > Marine > Coastal >...
AAGCCCAAATGCAGGAGTTCGCCGAGACTACCGAGGCGCTGCGAGACGCGGTGGCGCGGGTCGTGGTCGGTCAGGAGCCGGTCGTCGAGGACGTGCTGATGTGCCTGTTCGCCGGCGGGCACGCGCTCCTCGAGGGAGCGCCCGGGCTCGGCAAGACGCTGCTCGTCCGCACGCTCGCGCAGGCCATGGACCTGCGCTTCTCGCGGATCCAGTTCACCCCCGACCTGATGCCCGGTGACATCGTCGGGACGAACGTCGTCGTGGAGGACGCCCAGGGGCGCAAGCGGTTCGAGCTCGCGCGCGGGCCGATCTTCGCGCAGCTCGTCCTCGCCGACGAGATCAACCGCGCGACGCCGAAGACGCAGAGCGCGCTGCTCGAGGCGATGGGCGAGACCAGCGTCACGATCGCCGGGACCATCCACCGGCTCACCGAGCCGTTCTTCGTGCTCGCGACCGAGAACCCGATCGAGATGGAGGGCACCTACCCGCTGCCGGAGGCGCAGCTCGACCGGTTCCTGTTCAAGGTGCTCGTCCCGAGCCCCGACGAGGAGACGCTGGTCCAGATCTTCGATCGCACGACCGGCACCGCGGCGCCCGAGGTGCCGAAGGTGGTCGACGGCGAGCGGCTGCTCGAGATGCGCCAGCTCGTGCGCGAGGTCCACGTCGCCGGCCCGCTCACCCGCTGGGTCGCCCGGCTCGTGCGGCGCAGCGACCCGGCCGACCCCGACGCGGCGCCGAGCGCCAAGCGCCTGCTGCGCTACGGCGCGGGCGTCCGCGGGGGGCAATCGATCTTGCTCACCGCGAAAGTGCACGCGCTGATGCAGGGTCGGCCCCACGTCAGCTTCGAGGACCTGACCCGCGTGGCGCACGCCGCGCTCCGGCACCGGCTCATCCCGAGCTTCGAGGCCGAGGCGGACGGAGTCGACACCGACGCGATCCTCGAGCGGCTCCTCGACGAGGTCCCGCGCGCGTCCGATCGAGTAGAGGCGCTCGCGGGGTGACCGCCCGGTCGTTCATCCTCACGGCGCTGCTCGCGGGCGCCTCGACCGCCGCGCTGCCCGCGCTCGCCGTGGCGCAGCCGCTGCGCGTCGTCGTCGACGCCGAGCCCCTGTTCGGCCAGGGCACGCTGGCGCCCGAGGGCTGGACGCCGGTGCTCGTGCAGGTGGAGAACCTCGGCCGTGAGGACCAGCGCGGTGAGCTGCACGTGACGGTCGAGTCGATGACGGACGCGTCGATGCGGCGCGAGGTCCCGCTCGACGTCCCGGGCCGACAGACGCGGCGCGCCATCCTCGAGGTGTTCACCGGCCGCGCCGGCAGCCAGGTCCGGGTGCGGTACGTGGTCGACGGGCGCAGCCTCGGGGTCGAGACGCTCAGCACCGACTACATGCCGGCGAACCACACCGTGGTCGTCTTCGGCGATCCTCCGCGCCTGCGCGGCGCCCTGCTCGAGCTCGACGTCGACCCGTTCGCGACCTACGGGTCGCGTACCGTGCGCTACCCCATCGGCACGGTCCGCTTCGACCCGGCGACCTCCGATCCGATGCTCCCGGAGACGCCGGGCGGCTGGTCCACGGTGGGCCTGCTCGTGGCGAGCGCGCCCGCGCTCTCGCGCGCGTCGGCGACCCAGCTCGCCGCCATCGCCGACTGGCTGCGCACGGGAGGGACGATCCTGATCTTCCCACGCAGCGAGGCCGACCTGCGCTTGGCCGCGGTGGTCGAGCTCGCGGGGGCGATCGGCGCGGACGGCCCGGCGCCGCAGCCGTCGGAGCTCGTGCCCCCGACCGGTCCCCGGCTCGCGCTGCGCTGCGGCGACGACCAGCGGACGGAGACCTTCGGCTGCTCGCGGCGGGTCGGCGCGGGGCGCGCGTTCGTCGCGAGCTACGACGGCGAGGCGCCGCACGCGATCGAGTCGGGCCGATCGCGCCTGCTCGTGGCGTCCGTCCTCGCCCACCACGACGACGGCGCGCCGGTGCTGCCGTGGGCGCGCGGGGTCGAGGCGCTCGATCAGGAGTACTGGCGCGCGGCCGGCAGCTTCGGGACGCTGCGCCGCGCGCTCGATCCGAACCAGGGCTTCCGCCCCGCGCTCGCGCTCGTCGCGGTCGTGCTGTTCCTCTACGTCTTGCTCGTCGGGCCGCTGAACTTCCGGTGGATCGGCAAGCAGGGGCGCCCCACCCTCGCGCTGTTCACCACGCCGGTGATCGCCTCGGGGTGCGTGCTCTTGCTCCTCGCGGTGGGGTTCCTCGGCAAGGGCGTGACGATGCGCTACCGCCGCTTCGAGCTCGTCGAGGCGGTGGCCGGCGAAGCCCGCGCGCCGGCGCGCCGGTACACCGGGCTGTTCTCGACCCGGCCGGGCACCTTCGAGCTGCCGGGCGGCTCGCCGCACCGGCTGGTCCGCCGGATCGGCGGCGGCTCGGGTCGCGGCCCCGCCCACCGGACCGAGGGCGGCGAGGAGCGGCTCGTCGACTTCCGCGCCGGCCTCTGGGAGACGACCTTCCTGCGCGAGGACCGCGTGGTGGACCTCGGCGGCGCGCTCCGGTTCGAAGGGGACGGCCTGCGCCTCGCCGCGGTCCACAACGACACCGGCCAGCCGCTGCGCGGCGCGATCGTGATCGACACGGCGGGCCTGCTCTACCGGGTCGGTGACGTGCCCGCGGGCGGGCGAGCCGCGATCGCGCAGACGTCGTCGGCGTCGCTTCCGTCGGGTTACCTGCTCGCGCCCGACTCGACCGCGCCCGCGATCGTCGCGCGCCACACCGGCGCGTCGGGCGCGGACTTCGAAGACGAGGCGGCGCGCGTGCGGGCGCTCATCCACCGGCTGGGCGACGCCTTCATCCCGCGGTCGGCGCCCGTGCTCTACGCCCGCCTCGACGCGCGCGGGGAGTCGATCGGCGGCGTCTTCAGCGCCGAGCTCGACCAGCGCTGGATCCGGGTGCAGCCGGTCACCGAGGGGACGCCGGTCGCGCGCGTGTTCCAGCCCGCGCCCGACGTCGGCGACTCGATCGGTCCGCCGCCCGCGCTGACCGAGCTCCCCCCCGACGACGCGAGCGCGCCCGAGGACGCCGGGGCGCCCGAGGACGGGGGCGCGCCGTGATCCGCGTCGAGCACGTGAGCCACTGGTTCGGCGCGCTGCACGTCCTGCACGACGTGAGCTTCACCGTGCCCGCCGGCGAGATCTTCGGCTTCATCGGCCCCAACGGCGCCGGCAAGACGACGACGCTGCGCATGATCGCGACGCTGCTCGAGCCCGACGACGGACGCGTGCTCGTCGACGGGGTCGACTGCGTCGACGAGCCGGCCGCGGTGCGCGCGGTGCTCGGCTTCATGCCCGACAGCTTCGGGGTCTACGAGCGGATCACGATCCGCGAGTACCTCGAGTTCTTCGCCGCCGCGCACGACCTCCCGCGCGACACGCGCGCGCGCACCGTGGACGCGGTGATGGAGCTGACCGATCTCGGCGACCTGCGCGATCGGCTGGTCCGCGCGCTGTCCAAGGGGATGAAGCAGCGGCTCGCGATCGCGCGCACCCTGCTGCACGACCCGAAGGTCCTCGTGCTCGACGAGCCGGCCAACGGCCTCGACCCGCGCGCGCGGATCGAGATGCGCGACCTCATCGAGGAGCTGCAGCGCCTCGGCAAGACGATCTTGCTGTCGAGCCACATTCTCACCGAGCTGAGCGACATGTGCACCTCGGTCGCGATCCTCGAGAAGGGTCGGCTCGTCACCGCGGGGAGCGTCGGCGCGATCGGCGAGCAGCTCCACCCCGAGCGCGGCGTGCGCGTGCGCCTGCTGCGCGCGCCCGAGGACGCGCAGGAGCGGCTCGCGGGGGCGCCGGCGGTGAGCGCGGTCGAGCGCGACCCCGACGGCGCGTTCGAGCTGACCTACCGCGGCGGCGACCAGGCCGTGGCGGAGATCGTGGCGTGGTGCGTGAGCCAGCAGCTCGCGGTGGTCCGAGTCGAGCCGGACCGCAACGACCTCGAGCGGATCTTCCTCGAGGTGACCAAGGGGGAGCTGCAGTGATCGACCGGCTCCGGGCGGCCTTCACCGGCTGGATCGAGGATCCGAATCCGATCCTCCTCAAGGAGCTGCGCGCGACCTTCCGCACCGCGATGTTCGTGCGGTTCCTGTACATCGCGGTCGGGCTCGTGAGCCTGCTCGTCCTCGCCGTGGGCGCCGTGGCCGCGTCGGGCGAGCTCCCCCCGGCGACGGTGGGGCAAGTCCTCTTTCAGCTCTTCTTCGGCGCGACGCTGTTCGTGATCTGCCTGATCGCGCCGGGCTACGCCGCGACCGCGATCACCGCGGAGCGCGAGCAGCGGACCTGGGAGTCGCTGCAGCTGTCGGGGATGAACGCGTCGCGGATCGTGCGCGGGAAGTTCTTCGCCGCCTACGCCTCGATCGCGCTGGTGATCGTGTCGCTCGCGCCGGTGTCCGGGATCGGGTTCTTGTTCGGCGGCGTCTCGCCGACGCAGGTCGTGGTGGGCCTGCTGTCGATGCTCGTCGCGCTCGCGCCGGCGATCGCGTTCGGGATCGCGCTGAGCGCGCGGCTGCCGTCGACGCGGCTCGCGATCGTGCTCGCGACCCTCGTCTACCTGCCGATGTCGTTCGTGGGCGTGTTCATGATGGCCGGCTTCGGCGACGTGGCGCACCGCGAGTGGCAGCTGTCGATGCAGGGGCCGTTCTTCTACACCGACGCGTTCACCACCCGCGCCGACGAGTGGGACACCTGGGCGATCCTGCTCGGCGGGACGGTCTACGCGGTCGGGATGCCGGTCTGGTTCCTCCTCGCGTCGGCGATCGCCGGGGTGCGCCCGGCGGCCGAGAACCGCGCCGCGCCGCTGAAGCGCTGGGCGGTCGTGAACACGGCCGCGACCGCGGTGGTCTGCCTCGCGGCGGTGATGTCGATGGGCAGCGCGCGCGACATGGGCCAGATGAGCATGGTCGCGCTCAGCGCGGTCGGGATGCTGCTCGGGTTCTACGCGCTGCTGTTCGCCAACGAGCCGCCGCTGCCGCCGAGGCCGTACGAGGTGGCGCTGCAGCGGGCGCCGATCTGGCGCCGCGCGCTCGCGCTCGTCGGCCCCGGCGCGGCGGGGACCCTGCGGTTCGACGCGGCGCTGATCGTCGTCACGGCCGGCGCCTGCTTCGCGGTCACCGTCGTCCCCCGCCACGCGCTGCACCCGCTGTGGGAGCCGGGGCTCTCGTATACGCTGGCGGCGTTCGCGATCGCGGCCGGGCTCGCCACCGTGGCGCTGTTCGGCGCCACCTTCGGGGCGCTGATGCGCCTGACCCTGCGGCACGGGCTCGCAGCGCGGGTCGTGACGTCGGCGGTGATCGCGGGGCTCGCGATCGGGCCCTTCATGCTCGCGATGGTCCTCGATCCGCACTCGCTCGATCGGCTCAGCGAGCGCGCCCCGCTGATCACCCACTTCAGCGCGATCTACCCGCTGATCCTCGGCGCGCAGCTCAACGACCTCGACGCCGTCGGCGCCTTCGCGAACCTCGCCCGGCTCAGCGTCCCGTGCGTGACCTACGGCCTGCTCGCGCTCGCCTGCTGGGCCACGGTCGAGGCCCGCGTCCGGCGCGCCCGCCGGGCCGTCGCAGCGCGCCGAGCGCGCTTCGCCGTCGTGACCCCCGAGCCCGTGCCCCCGCCGCCGGCACAGGAGAGCGAGTGAGCTTGCTCGACCCCGCGTTCCTGCGGCGGCTGTCTCAGCTGCGGCTGCTCGCGCGGCGTCGCTTCGCGGGGGCCTCGGCGGGGGCGCGGCGGTCGACGCGGCGGGGCTCGTCGGCGGAGTTCGCGGACCACCGGCCCTACTACCCCGGCGACGACGTCCGGCGGATCGACTGGAACGCGTACGCGCGCCTCGAGGAGCTGGTGCTGCGCCTGTTCGTCGCCGAAGAGGACCTGTCGCTGTACCTGCTCGTCGACACCAGCGCGTCGCTCGGCGAGCCGGCCGCCAAGCTCGACACCGCCAAGCGCGTCGCGGCCGGGCTCGGCTACGTCGCGCTGACCGGATCGGACCGCGTCAGCGTCTGGCCCTTCGCCGACTCGATGGGCGCGGTGATGGCGCCGATCCGCGGGCGCAAGCGGGTCGGGTCGATGCTCCGGGCGCTCGACGCGCTCGAGGCGGGCGGCGCGACCGATCTGTCCCGCGCGGTCGACCAGCTCCTCGCCCGCCGCGTGCGGCCCGGTCTCGTCGCGGTGGTCAGCGACTTCATGGATCCGCGGGGCTACGCGCGCCCGCTCGATCGCCTGATCTCCGAGCGCCACGAGCCGGTGCTCTTCCACGTCGTTCACCCCGAGGAGCTCGACCCGACGCCGGGCGGCGACTTCCTGCTCGTGGACGCCGAGCGCGGCACCGAGGTCGAGGTGAGCCTGGACGGACGCGCGGTGCGCGCGTACCGGCGGCGCGTGGCGGCGTTCCTCGACGAGCTTTCGGGCTACGCGAAGAAGCGTGGCCTGTTCTACGGACGGGTCGCGACCGACGCCGACTTCGAAGACGCGCTCCTGCGCTACCTCCGGGCCGCGTGATGAGCCTGCTCTCTCCCTGGTCGCTCGCGTGGCTCGGGCTGCTCGTCCCGCTCGTCCTGCTCTACGTCCTCAAGCGGCGGCGCACCCGCAAGGTGATCGGCTCGACCCTGCTGTGGGAGGCGGCGCTGCGCGACCTGCGCGCCGAGCGCCCGTGGCAGCGCCTGCGACCGCACCTGTCCCTGCTGCTGCAGGCGCTCGTGCTCGTCGCGGGCGCGATCGCGCTCGCGCGGCCCGCGGGCGCGGGGCAGATCCCGGCCGGCGCGCGCCTCGCGGTGGTCGTCGACGCGTCGAGCTCGATGGCCGCGGTCGAGGACGGCGAGTCGCGCATGGATCGCGCGCGGGCGCTGGCCCGGAGCTACGCGCGCGACCTGCCGTCGGGCGGCGCCATGATGCTCGTCGCGGCGGGCGCCGAGCCGGAGGTGCTCGCCGCGCCCACGGCGGACCGCGTCCGCCTCGAGTCGGCGCTCGATCGCCTCGACGTCGGCGGCCCGGGGGCCGATCTCGAGGCCGCCGTCGCGCTCGCCGCCGAGCGGCTCCGAGACGCGCCGGACGGAAGCCGGATCGTGGTCCTGACGGACGCCGCGATCACCGGCACGATCCCGCTCGCCGCCTCGGTCCCCGTCGAGGTCAGCCGGATCGGCGGCGCGGCGGTGAACCACGCGGTGATCGCGCTCGACGTCCGCGCCCGCCCGGCCGAGGGCGCGGCGGATCGCGCCGACGTGTTCGTCCGCGTCGCGCGCTACGGCGAGGGCAGCGGCGACGTCCGGATCCGCGCGGTCACCGAGGGCGGGGCCGAGCTCGGCGCGCGCCGCGTGACGCTCGAGGACGGCGCGCCGCTCGGGGTGGTGATCACGGCCGACCTGCCGCCCGACGCCGCGGCGCGCGGGAGCTTCGTCCGCGTCAGCGTGGAGCCGGTCGGCGGCGAGGACGCGCTCGCGCTCGACGACGTCGCGGTCGCCCCGAGCCCCGCCGCGCGCCGGCTCCCGGTGTTCCTGGTCGGCGACGCGCCCGGCGCGGTGCGCCGCGTGCTCGCGGCCGATCGCGAGGTCGAGCTGTACGAGACGTCGCTGTCGCGGCTCGCGGCGCGCGACGACGACGCGCCGGTGCTCGACGGCCTGTTCGTCTACTGCGGCGAGGCGCCCGACGACGCGCCGCCCGGCGACTCGGTCGTCGTCGCGCCCGGCGGCGACGCCGTGTTCGGGGTCGCGCTCGGGGCGCCGGTCGAGCGCCCGACCATCGTCTCGTGGGAGGAGGCCGACGCGCGCATGCGCTTCGTCCGCTTCGGCGACGTGCACCTCGGCGCGGCGCGCCCGATCGCCAGCGCGTCGGTGCAGCCCCTGCTCACCACCGACGCGGGCCCGGTGATCGCCTCGCTCGCGCGCCCGGACGGCGAGACCACCATCGTCGCGCTCGACCCCGCGGACGGCGACTGGGCGACCCGGCCAGGCTTCGTCGTCTTCTTCCGCAACCTCCTCGAGCGCGCGCGCCACCGCCGCGCGGCGGGCGGGATCGGTGAGGGCGCGCTCGGCGCCCCGCTGCGCGTACCGGTGCGCGGAGACGGCGCGGTCGTCGTGCGCACGCCGAGCGGCGCCACCCGGCGCGCCACCGCGCGCGGCGGCGTGGCCGTCGTCGCGGTGCCCGCCGAGCCGGGCGTGTTCGTCGCCGAGGTCGACGACCGCGAGCTGTACGCGCTGCGCCACCTGACCGACGCCGAGGAGAGCGACCTGCGCCCGCGCGCGGTGTTCGCGCGGTCCGACGGCGGCGGCGGGGTCGCGACGGTGGAGCCGGTGGAGCACCGCGAGAGCTGGCCGTGGCTCGCGGCGATCCTGCTCGCGCTGCTCGCGATCGAGGTCCTCTGGGGCACCCGCCGCGGAGCCCCGGCGTGATGATGATCCGCCTCGCCGCCCCGTGGATGCTCGCGCTCGGCGTCCCGCTGGTGCTCCTGGTCGCGTGGCGCCTGCGACGCTTACCGCCGGCCCACGCGGGTTGGCAGCGGCGCGCGATCCAGGGCGCGTGGCTCGTCGCCGCGGTCTGCGCGGCGCTCGCCCTCGCGCGGCTCGAGCTCGGCCGGTCGATCGACCGCATGGCCGTCATCTACCTCGTCGATCGGAGCCGCAGCGCCGAGGGCGCCGATCCCGCGCCGCTCGACTCGGCGCGCGCCTCGGTCGAGGCGATGGGGAGCGACGACCTCGCCGGGCTCGTGACGTTCGGCGCGAGCGCGGCGACCGAGGTCTCGCCGTCGCCGCGGCCGACGTTCGGGGTGGCGCGCGCCTCGGTCCCGCGCGACGCGACCGATCTCGGCGCCGCGATCCGTCGAGGGCTCGCCGACCTCCCGGGCGATCACGCGCCGCGGCTGGTCTTGATCAGCGACGGCGCGCAGACCCGCGGCGACGCGCTCGCGGCGGCGGCGGTCGCGGCGGGGCGCGGGGTGCCGATCGACGTGCTCGCGATCGAGCGCGAGCCGCGTCCCGAGGTCGCGGTGGAGCGGGTACGCCTGCCCGCGGTCGCCGACCCGGACCAGCCGCTCGAACTGCGCGTGGTGACCCGCGCGACGACCGCCACGCGCGCGCGGGTGGTCGTCCGGCGCGACGGCGAGCCGATCGCGACGGGCGAGACCGAGATCCGCGCCGGCGCCGACGTGCTGACGCTGCGCGAGGTCGCCCCGGCGCCCGGCGTGCACCGCTACGAGGTGCTGCTCGAGCCGCTCGACGAGGGCGTCGACTCGTCGCCGGACAACAACGAGGGCGCCGCGCTCATCCGCGTCTCCGGCGGCTCGCGCGCGCTGGTCCTCGCGAGCCGCCCGCCGGAGGCGCAGGCCCTCGGTCAGGCCCTCGAGCGCGCCGGCGTGGAGGTCGAGGTCGGCGGCCCCGAGCGGGTGCCGCCCGACCTGGCGTCGATGGCGACCTACGACCTGATCGTGCTCAGCGACCTGAACGCGCGGGCCTTCACCGACGCGCAGATGTCGGCGCTCGCCTCGTACGTGCGCGACCTCGGCGGCGGCCTGCTCATGGCCGGCGCGCGCGACGCGTTCGGCCTCGGCGGCTACTCGTTCACGCCGATCGAGGAGGTCCTGCCGGCGACCTTCGATCTGCGCCGACGGCGCGACCGCGCGTCGCTCGCGATGGTCATCGCGATCGACAAGAGCGGTTCGATGAGCATGGAGGCGGCGCCGGGGCAGACCAAGCTCGACCTCGCCAACGAGGCGGCGGCGCGGTCGGCGATGCTGCTCTCGGCGCTCGACCGCGTCGCGGTGGCGCACGTCGACACGGACGTGCACTGGACGCAGTCGATGACCGCCGTCGAGCACCCGCAGCAGATCGCCGCGACGGTCCGCGCGGCGCAGCCCGGCGGCGGCGGCATCCTCGTCGACCTCACGCTCGAGGCCTCGTACGACGTCCTCGACGGGCAGCCGACGCAGCTCAAGCACCTGCTGCTGTTCAGCGACGGCAACGACAGCGAGGACATGTCGGACGCGCGGCGCCTCGTCGCGGGCGCGGCGCGGCGCGGGATCACGACGTCGATCGTGTCGATGGGCAACGGGCCCGATACGCCCGAGCTCGAGCACCTGACGTCGGTCGGCGGGGGGCGCTTCTACATCGTCGAGGACATGACCGAGCTGCCGCGCATCTTCACCCAGGAGACGATCGCGGCGAGCCGCGCGGCGCTCGTCGACGAGGCGTTCCGGGCGCGGCTCGGCGAGCCGTCGGAGGCGACGCGCGGGCTCGAGCTCTCGAGCGCGCCGGCGCTCGGTGGCTACGCGGTGGTCAACCCGCGGCCGCGCGCGTCGGCGCTGCTCGCGGCGAGCGACGAGGATCCGCTCCTGCTCGTGTGGCAGCACGGCGTGGGGCGCAGCGGCGTGTTCACCACGGACGCGGGCGCCAGCTGGGGACGGTCGTGGCTGGGCTGGGGCGGGTACGTCGCGCTGTTCGGTCAGCTCGGTCGCTCGCTCGCGCGGTCGCCGGAGCGCCGCGACGCGCAGATCGGCGTGAGCCTCGACGGGGGCCGCGGCCGCATCCGCGTCGAGGCGGTCGACGAGGCGGGCCGGGTCCGCAACTACCTCGACCTGAGCGCGACCATCGCGGGGCCGGGCGGACGCAGCGCACAGGTCCCGCTTCGACAGACCGCGTCCGGGCGCTACGAGGCGGACTTCGACGCCGACGCGCCGGGCCCCTACCTCGTCACGGTGCGGGAGCGCGGCGAGGGCCTGGTCGGCAGCGCCGGCGTGGTGCGCCCGCGCGGCGACGAGCTGCGCGGCGAGGGCACCGATCACGCGACCCTGGCGCAGATCGCGGCGCTGACCGGCGGCGAGGTGCGCGCCGACCTGCGGGGCGTGTTCGAGGCGCGGCCGCCCCCGATCGAGGCGTTCGCGCCCGCGTGGCGCGAGCTGCTCGTCGCGGCGATGCTCGCGCTGCTGCTCTCGGTCGCGCTGCGCCGCCTGGTCCTGCCGGCGTGGCCCTGGCGGCGACGCGCCGCGGCCGCCGAGGCGACCCGCGCACCCGCGACGACGCCCCCGCCCGCCGCGGTCGCGGACGGGTTCACGGCCGAGGCAGAGGCGACCGACGCGCCGTCGACCGAGCCGTCCTCGATCGAGCCGGACGAGGGCGCCGCGCCGGCGCAGACGGAGCCGGAGACCCTCGCGGAGACCCTGCTGTCCCGCAAGAAGCGGCGCCGAAAGTGAGCTTCAGCACGTTTCGAGCAGGTTTCTGGCTGAAGTCCGTTTCGTCGGGCCTAGACTCTTTCGCAGACCATGAGGTTGCCCCGGACATCGATCCTCTTCGCCGCGATCGCGCTGGCGACCGGGTGCGGCGGCGCGTCGCCCGACTGGGGAGCGCGCCTCGAGCGGTCGGAGGTGACGTGCCGCGGCGTGCCCACCGACGTGCACCCGCTCGAGCACGCGGAGGTGCTCGCCGCGCGTCGCATCGGCGGCTTCGAGGGCCGCCCGCGTCGCTTCCGCACCCGGGGCGCGCGCCTGCTGGTGCGGCCGCGGCCCGACACCAGCCCCGACCAGCTCGAGCGCTGGTCGCAGTGCCTGGCCGAGCGCTGGTCGCTGCACCACCTCGAGGAGCGGCCGAGCCACGACCCGCTCGCGGTCGAGGGCGTCGAGATCGACGTCCGGTCCGGCCCGAGCGGTCACGAGATCTGGATGACCGCCAACGAGCAGCGCGCCGGGCAGGAGATCTACCGGCGCGCGCTCGAAGCGGTCGACTAGCGATCGCTAGCGATCGCTAGTTGCTGCGGACGACCACACCCAGGATGGTGCTGAACACCGTCTCGGACGGGCGGCCGTCCGGGTCCTGGAAGTCGTCCTCGGTCGAGACGTCCACGCGGTTGTCGAGCCGCAGGACGATGTTCTCGGTCGGGGTGACCTCGAAGGTGAACGTGCCCGTGACCAGGCCCGTGTCGTCGTCGGGGTCGCCGATGTACTCGCCGCGCAGCGCGAGCGCGATGAACGGCGGGAACGCGACCCGCCCCGCGGCCATGACGCCCCAGAGCTGGTCGAAGGTGCCGCCGCCGAGGTCCTCGGCGACGTAGTCCGCGTTCGCGCTCAGGTCGACGTCGCCCAGGTCGATCGTGATCACGACGTCGGCGAAGTGACGCCACAGATCCTCGTTGCCCGCGCCCTCCGGACCGCCGAGGTAGCCG
>Ga0209475_10004395_pt1 | contig 12161 bp, 10 predicted proteins | sample tdDd471_FD_187128 | JGI IMG/M metagenome (GOLD analysis project Ga0209475, IMG submission 187128) | Marine sediment microbial communities from the Atlantic coast under amendment with organic carbon and nitrate - tdDd47.1 (SPAdes)... | ecosystem: Environmental > Aquatic > Marine > Coastal >...
CTCGATGCTCACCTGGCCGATGCCGACCTGGACCAACAACTGGCGATCGGTGTGATACCTGAAGTGGATGGGCATTCCGTGGGCTCCTGAGTGAACCATGGTCGATGTCGGATGGTGATGATAATACATGCAGAACTTGAAACCAACTACGTACCATTCCTGGTAAGAGCCGATGGCCCTTGACAACATTCATCGGCTCATGTAAAGGTGTCACCCTCTCCAGGGTAACACTCACTCAGGAGCCGATCATGCGCGACCAGCAGGCCATTCAGCAACTCACCTCCCTGGGCTTCAACGAGCGCCAGGCCCAGCTCTACCTCGCCCTGCTCCGCCGCGCCGAGGCTACCCCCAGCGAACTCCACCAGCTCTCCGGCGTTCCCCGTACCAAGGTCTACGAGTACCTCGAAGGCATGGTCGCCGGCGGCCTCTGCACCGTGCGCACCGAGGGGCGTCAGCGGTTCTACCGGGCTGCCCGTCCCGGCGACGTGCAGGCCATGCTCGAGGTCCAGTGGGAACAAGAACGGCAGCTACGGCAGCGCACCGCCAGCGATCTCTTCAGCGAACTGGAGGCGTTCCACACCTCGGCCCAGAGCCAGGATCCCGGCCTCCAGAACATCGAGGTCATCCGCAGTCGCGAGCAGATCAACCGCACCTTCCTCGACCTCATGACCAACACCGAGCGCGAGGTCCTCAGCTTCACCCGCTCGCCCTACGCCGCCACCAGCGATGATGTCCGCGAGCACATCAAGCGCGTGCAGCACGAGGCCTTTGCCCGCGGTGTGGTCATTCGCACGGTCTACATGGTCGAGACCAAGGACTGGGACTGGCTCGACAGCTTCATCACGGAGCTGCGCACGGCCGGCGAGCAGGTGCGATTCACCGAGACCCTGCCCGTGAAGATGTTCCTCTTCGATCGCCGCCGAGTTCTCTTGACCCTTCAGTCGGTGCCCGGGCTCACCGGGGCCGATTTTTCCATGCTGTCCATCGATGACGTGGGCCTGGTCCGGGCCTGTGTCGACCTTTTCGAGATGCATTGGGACCGCGCCGTCGAGCCCGAAGGGTGGGCTGGCTTCAAGCAGCGCCAGCATGCCGACGGCAATATCGATGACCCCTGAACGGAGGTACCAAGATGAAATTCATGCTCATGCTCACCATCCTGACCTGCCTCACCTTTGCCTGCATGGCCACCGCCACGGAACAGATGGACGACTGGAACGGCGATGCCACGCCCCTGTCCGGTTCCATGTTCCCCTATCCCGCCAACTATGCCGTCCAGTACATCCCGGCCATGGACTACAACCTCGAACGTGTCGAGTTCTTCGCCGGGGCGAGCACCTTCATGGATGACGACCAGTACACGGTCCAGATCATGGGCGACTTCGATGGTCAACCCGATGGCGTGCCCATCGCCAGTGCCGTGCACCCGATGCTCGACAGTGATCCTGCCATGTTCCAGGGCACCGATTTCGACGAGCCGGTCTACATGATCGCCGACCAGGTGTACTGGGTGATCTACTTCGCCATGCCCTGGTCGCCGTTCAGCGCCGCCATCGAAGGCGATCTCTACACCACCATGTCCTCGGGCGACCAGATCCACTGGGATCCCAGCAACGACCAGACGTGGATGGCCCTGTTCTGGGGCGAGCCTACCGGTGTGGCTGTCGAGGCGGTCAGCTTCAGCGAGGTCAAGAACCTGTTCCAGTAGCTTGCTGGAGGTGACGAGATGAGACGCACTACTCTGATGATCGTGCTGGTTGCCATGCTCCTGGCGGCCGGCCCGATCCTGGCCCTCGAGCTGGTGAACGAGAGCTTCGAGGTCGAGGTGCCCCCGGCCGGCTGGACCACCATGACCAGCGGCCAGGGGCCCGAGTGGAACCGCACCGACGCCCAGTCGCACACCGGCAACTGGAGCGCGGTGATGTTCTATGGAGGCGCGGGCCAGGCCCAGGACGAGTGGCTGATCACGCCCGCCCTGGACACCCGCGGCCTCACCGAACTGAAGCTGGAGTGGTGGGAGGCCGTGCTCTACTGGCATCCCCTGTATGCCGATTACCACGAGGTCCTCTACTCCACCACCGTGCCCGACGATCCGGCGGCCTACACCGTTCTTTTGCACATGACCCCGCAGACCCACACCATCAACGGCATGGACGGCGACCCGGTGGTGCTGGATCTCGACGAACTCATCGGTCACGAGACGGTCTACCTGGCCCTGCGTTATGTCGGCACCGCGGGCGACATCTGGTACGTGGACGATGTGCGCTGCTACCAGCCGGAGACCCGTGATGTCGGGGTGGTCGCCGTGGGCCCGGATCTCGGCTGGCACCAGGTGGGTGAATCCATCGTGCCGACCGTGGAGCTGGAGAACTACGGCTCCGAGACGGTCGACTGTCAGGTGGAACTGCAGGTGTCGAGCAACGGTGTCTTGCAGGACACGCTTCCCCTCCTGGTCAGCGACCTGGGACCGGGTGAGGTGCGCACGGTGGCCTACGATCCGTACCCGGCGGCCACGGCCGGCTGGTACGACCTCGAGGTGACGATCACCGTGGCGGGCGATGCCGATCCCGAGAACAACGAGGGCGTGGCCACCTGCTTCGCCTACTCGGGCGATCGCAATCCCCACGGTCTGCTGGTCACCAACTGGGATTGCTCGGGCTGTCCCCAGGCCAACCAGGCCCTCACCGCCTTCATGGCCGACCAGCCCGGCGACCTGGCCCTGGTCCGGGTCCATGGATGGTGGCCCGGCGGCAACGACGATCCCATGTACCACGCCAACGTGCCCCAGTGCGACTGGCTCATCCTCGACACGCCCACCGGCGGCGATTATGCCCCGCACCTCTGGCTCGACGGCACGGTGGACGCGGGGGGCGATGGGTCGGTATATGCCGGAATGATCAACGATCGTCTCGACGTGCCCTCACCCCTCAACGTGACCGTGACCAGCGAGGAGAACGGCGCCCAGGCCAGGGTGCTGGTCGAGGTGTCCGAGCCCATCAACCCGGCCACCCAGCTCGTCCTGCGCCTGGCCGTGACCGAGGATGGTGTTGAGCTCGCAGGCACCAATGGCGAGACCGTGCACGAGGAGGTGTTCCGCTACATGTATCCCGACACCAACGGCGTGGCGGTGCCCACCACCATCGGCAGCCATGAGTTCGTGATCGATACTCCTCTGGATGCCGGCTGGGTGGCCGAGAATCTCCACCTGGCGGTCTGGGTGAGGGACGATGCCACCAAGCAGGTCTTCAACGCGGATCGGTGTCCGGTGGTAGGCGGTACGGTGGGGGCTCCGGTGACGTCGTTGCCTGCGGCCCTGGAAGGGGCGTTCCCCAACCCGTTCAATCCCCTGACCGATGTGGTCTTCCGGCTGCCGAGATCCGGACCCGTGGAGGTGGCGATCTTCGATCTGTCCGGTCGCCGGTTGGCGATGCTGGCCCGGGGTGACTATCCGGCCGGTGTCCATCGGGTGACCTGGGATGGCCGGGATTCAAGGGGGCGTTCCATGGCCTCGGGAACCTATCTGGTTCGCATGAAGAGCGAGGATGGAACCCATCGGAAGAAGGTGTCCCTGGTGAGGTGATCTTGAACCTCGAGGGCAAGACCATGGCCTGGGCCTCGGCCCAGGCCATTTTCACGCGAATATTCCCAGTGTCGGTTGTATAGTAGTCCTGCCACCCAGACAAACCCCAGCACCGGAGGGTCACGCCATGTCCGACAAATCCCACGACCTCGACCTCCGCACCGTCCTCGAGACCAGCGACCCGGCCCTCATCGCCATCGCCGAGGGAATCCTCGAGGGCGCGAACATCGAGTACCTGGCCAAGGGCGAGAGCATCCAGGACCTCTTCGGCATCGGCCGCCTGGTCCCGGTCAACCCCATCTCGGGCCCCGTGACCATCCAGGTGGCGGCCGAGAACGAGGCTGAAGCCCTGGCCCTGTTGAACGATCTCGGCCCCGAGTAGAAAGGCATTTCATGACCGGTCACTCGCCTGGAACCGGGCCGTCCTGGTTCACCCGCGCCATCCTTCGCCGGCCGGGGCAGAGCCTTGACCGCGGCATCACCACCGCCGATCTGGGAACCCCGGATCTCAACCTGGCCCTGCAACAGTTCGACCTTTACACCCGAGCCCTCGAAACCTGCGGCCTGAGCGTCGAGATCCTCGACCCACTGGAAGAGTTTCCCGACGCCCATTTCGTGGAGGACTCCGCCGTGGTGGCTCCCGGTGTGGCCGTGGTCTCCCGGCCAGGTGCCGGCGCCCGCCGTGGCGAGGCCGCCCTCATGGAATCGACCCTGGCCGCCCACAAGCCGATCCGGCGCATCGAATCCCCGGGCACCCTCGACGGTGGCGATGTCCTGATGGTGGAGAACCACTATCTCATCGGCGTGTCCGACCGCACCAATGCCGCGGGAGCGCGCCAGCTCGGGGCCATCCTCGAGGAGTTCGGCCACACCTGGCAGACCGTGCCGGTGGCTGCGGGCCTGCATTTCAAATCCAGCGTCAACGTGGTGGCCACCGACACACTGTTGCTGACCGCCGAATTTGCCCAGGCCGAGGCGCTGAGTGGCTACAAGCATATCCTGGTGCCGGAGCATGAGGCCTACGCCTGCAATGTCCTCCTGGTCAACGGTCGGTTGCTGGTGCCGTCGGGGTATCCCGAGACCCTCAGTCGACTGCGGAAACTGGGGAGTGAGATCATCGAGGTGGACACCAGCGAGTTCCGCAAGATGGATGGTGGGCTGACCTGTCTGTCGCTGCGTTTCTGAGCTGTCAGGTTAAAGCACAACCCGGGAGCCTCGATGGTCCCCGGGTTGTGCTTTTTAGCGCGGTGACTGCCTACTTCAGCAGGGTCAAACTCCGGCTGGCCGTCTGCCCATCGGCATCCAGTCGATACAGATAGGTTCCCGAGGCCAGGTTCTGTCCCGCGTCACCACGACCGTCCCAGTCCAGCTGGTGATCACCGGCCGACTGCTCCACATGGCCGGCCAGTTCCCGCACCAGCCGACCCGCCATGTCGTAGATCCGCAACGTCACCCGGGCCGAATCGGTCAGCCGGTAGGCGATGGTGGTGGCCGGGTTGAAGGGGTTGGGGTGGTTGCCCAGGCTCGCCACCAGGGCGGTCTGATGCTCGGGCACATCCAGGGGCCCGCCCGTCTCCAGCGGATAATCGTGCATCTGGGCTTCATTCCACAAGTGTGCGGTCAAATCACTGTGGAACAGATTGTTGACGCCCCAATTGAGGCTGTAGGTCTCGTAGCCCAGCATGTTCAGGCCGAAGGTGACCTGCGAGGAATGCTGTCCGGTCCAGCAGTAGACGATGACGGGCATGTCGGTGGGGATGTTGTTCAGCATCTGATCGAGGCCGAGGCTGGCGTAGGGTGTGAACTGGAAGGCGCCGGGAATGTGTCCGGGGACGCCCGAGTAGCCCGTGCCCTCATAGTCGGCCAGACCGAAGTAGTTGATGATGAAGTATTCATCGAGATTGTCCATGATGTCGGTGTAGTTCCGGCCCATGAACCCGTGAGCCAGCGCCTGCTCCACGCGCTCGGCCACGATGGTTTCGGGATCACCCACAAGTACGGGATAGTCGTGCACGGTCAAGTTGTGGTTCTGGTTCTCGGTCTCGGGCGTGGCCAGATTGTCGGCGCAATGGGAGGACCATAGATCAAGGGCGGAGTTCCAGGCCGACATGCCGAACTTCAAGCTGAAGACATCGTCATACTCCATCATTTCCATGGCGACCTTGGCGTGCCCGGAACTCTGACCGCTGTAACAGGCCAGGACGTAGGGCTTGTGGTTGGGAATGGTGGTGGCCAGGTCGTCGAGCAGGGTGGCCAATGAGCTGGAGTAGGCGCCGGGGATATGGCCGGCGAGGAAATGGGTCTCGGCCCGGATATCGATGACCGTGAAGTCGTCGAGATTGTCATGGAGGGTGGTGGCGCTGATGATGCCCGGGCACTGGCTGGAGTCGTTGAGGTAACCGGTCACGGCATCGGCGGCGGCCTGGAAAACCGGATCGACCGGCCCGCCGGTCTCGAGCTCGAAGTCATGGGCATGGTGGTCGGCATTCCACTTGTGGGCCGTCAGCGAGCTGTAGAAGAGGCTGTTGGTGCCATACTTGAGACTGTAGGCATCGTAGCCCAGCATGTTCAGGTAGGCTGTGATCTGGGCGGAATGCTGCCCCGTCCAGCCATAGACGACCACGGGCATGTCCGGGGGGATGTTGGCCAGCATCTGGTCCATGGCCAGGCTCGCGTAGGGGGTGAACTGGTAGGCGCCGGGAATGTGGCCCGGGACGCCGGAGCTGCCGACACCTTCGTAGTCGGCCTCACCGAAGTAATTGATGACGAAATAGTCGTCCAGATTGTCCATGATATCGGTGTAGTTCACGCCCCGAAAGCCGCTGGCCAGCATCACATTCACGCGCTCGGTCACGATGGTGCCCGGATCGCCGTTCAGTTGGGGAAATTCATGAACGGTCAGGTTGCCGTTCTGATTCTCGACCTCGGGATCGGCCAGGTCGTCGGCGCAGTGGCTGGACCAGACATCCAGGGTGGAATTCCAGGACGACATGCCGAAGAGCAGGGTGTAGATGTCATTGTAACCCAAGAGCCCCATGGCGATCTTGGCCAGGCCGGCGGTCTGGCCGCTGTAGCAGGCGATGACATAGGGCCTGGTGGTGGGAATGACCGTAGCCAGGTCGTCGAGGAGGGTGATCAGGGAGCTGTGGTAGGCGCCGGGGATGTGCCCAGCCTCGTAGTCAATCGCGGACCGGATGTCGATCACGGTGTAGTTGTCGAGGTTGTCGTTCAAGCTGGAAGCATCGAGGACGCCGGGGCAGGAGGCTGTGTCATTGATGTATACAGCACCGGCATCGGCCATGACCTCGAAGGCCTCAGTGGGCTGAGCCTGGGCAACGGTGGTGATGATGAGAATTCCGAGACACAGCAGGACGCAGTGCAGGCGATGAGATGACATCTTGGTCCCCTCCCTCCGGGGTGATGGTCGACCCTGTCGAGCAATCCCTACTCGACACGGACAGGCGAAAATGGGCTACGGCCCACGGACATCGATCCGCGCCATGATGCGCGCGCTTTCCTCCTGAAATCCCATGGTCATGGTCTCGACCTCGACATACTGAGCGTCGAAATCGGGGTGCCCGGCCAGCAACTCGTCGGCCAACCGCCGGTACTCGATCTTACCATCTTTCGAGGGTCCTGTGATCAAAACCAGGTAGCTGGGCTTCATCTCCATGACGTACTCGGTGTCATTCTTGAGGTGCAACGCGCCCGGAGTGCGGGCGATGTGTCTGTCAATCAACCCCAGAATGTCGAGAATGTTTCGTCCGGAAAAATATCCGATGGCGCCCACGTCACCCACGGCCACCGTGGTGCCCGGGGGAGTGTTGCTCGCCAGCCAGCGCCCCACCCGCTCATAACTCTGAGCGTAGTATTCGCCCTGGTGGACCGAGGGCATCACGGTGCACCAGACCTGCCGCTCGATCTCGAGCATCTTGTCACCGCTGGCCAGGAGCAGGGGTAGGACGATGATCCAACCGAGACCGCGGCGGCCGGTCGCACGGTCGACCCGGGCCAGCAGCACGCCCAGCCCGGCGGCCATGGAGGCGGCCAGGATGGGGAATACCGGTGCCCAGAATCGGTAGTGATGCATCCAGTCGCCGCCGGCGATCAAGATCAACGCCGCCTGCAAACCCAGCACCAGGCCGAGCAGGAGGAGGGATGTCCGCACCGATCTGTGGAGGATGATCATCATGCAGCCGACGATCATGGCCGCGAAACCGTTTTCCACCACGAAGTCCCGGGCGTAGATCAGACCGGGGACCACGGATGCCTGTCCGCCGGTCATCTTGAAGTAGAAGGTGTTGGGCAGCCAGTCGCCGTAGTAGAGCACCCGACCGATGAGCAGGACGGCGACGACGCCGGCCAGGAGAGCGCCGTCCCGCCAGGTCGAGCGGCCCCGATACCAGTCCCAGGCGAGCAGCAGGACGGCGAAGGCCAGACCCTCGGGCCGCGAAAGCACCAGAAGGAGCAGGGCACATAGCCAGAGAGGACGGCGGCCACGGCCCGACCAGGATTCGAGGGCCAGCACCGTGGCGGCCAGCAGGATGAAGGCATGGGCCACTGTCTCGAGCCCCGATACGGCATGGCGGGTGAGCACCGGGCTCATGGTCAGCAGAAAGGGCGCCAGCAGGGCGGTGATGCCGGCCCCGGGAAAGAGCAGCGTAGTCAGTCGCCAGGCCAGAATCAGGCAGCCGAGCCCGGCCAGGATACCGACGACCTGGGCGACCACCACCGGGTCCAGGCCGAATCCCAGCGCCACCGCCGACAGCATGACCCAGCTGGGATTGGAGAATGCCTCGACCCGCTCGCCGGGGTTGAACACCAGGCCGTGCCCGCCGACGAGGTTCTGGGCGTACCGGAAGGTGATGAAGGCATCGTCTTCGATCCAGCCATGATAGAGCCAGGCATGGACCACGTAGAGGGCGGCCAGGGCCAGGAACAGGAGTAATAGTGAGCGTCGAGGCATATTTGATGGCGTCCCGGGTTTGGATGAAACCAGGGAGCAAGACTAACAGTTTACCTCCCACCTTCCCAATATTTCAGTTGTTCCACGAAGATTGTTGTTGGGCCCGAGCTTAGTAGTAACCCCTCGAATTGGCCCTATCCTTGGATTTTGCACAGGATCCAACTTGCTGTGATTTACCCATGTCACCAGACAGTGTCACTATGCTCTTCTCAGGGAAACCGATGGGTACAGTGAAACCAGGCCATGTCATGGTCGAATCCAATCTATCAAAAAATCCCAATGACTCAATGGAGACGGCTATTGGCACAATGACGGGATGAATGGAGGAATTGAGGACACCTGATTTCATAGACATCGTGCTTTCTCTGCTGCCGATACTGCATTTGTCAGGCCATCAACAATCTTCGTGGAATAACTCATGACTTGCACCTAGGTTGGTATTTCAACTATTTTGGTAGGAGTTCTTCACCCAAGACCACGGCGGCCCAAACCCATGATCCGCTCGACCATTTCAGTCCTGAGCACCCTGCTCCTGATCCTGGCCCTCCTCGCGGCTCCGGTCGCCTGTGCCGTGCCGGGAATGGTCGATTCTCCGGTGGCCGAGGCCCCGGAATGCGGTGGCGGTTGCTGCCATGAAACGCCGGAAGAATCTTCAATACCCGACTGCTGCTCTTCCGACTTTCCCGGTTGCCCGCTCCACTGCTGTTGCGGTCTGGTCTCCATGGCCACCGGCCCCATCGTCCACCAGGAGCCCGGCGCGGCCGTGCCCACGGAGTTCACGGCTGACCAGCCCTGCCTCCCCTTCGTCTCTCCCCGCCCCATCGAGCATCCTCCACGGTCCTGAACGGGATTTTTGCGATGCTTCGGGCTGCCATGCCGGCGGTCCACCACCACCATCAGGAGACCGATCCATGAAGACCACGTGGGCCCTCGCCGGGCTGTTCGTCGTATTGACCATCATGCTGTCCGGCTGCCAGGAGAAGGAGCCGGAAGTCGCCGCCGACTGGTGCGCCGAGCACGAGATCGCCGAGTCCAGCTGTCCTTTCTGTAATACCGGCCTCATCGCCTCCATGGGCATGTGCCCGGGCCATGGCGTGCCGGAGGCGCTCTGCTACCAGTGCAACCCGGATCTGATCGCGGCCTTCAAGGCCACCGGCGACTGGTGCGGCGGCCATGACCGTCCCGAGTCGCAGTGCTACCTCTGAAACCCCGAACTCGCTCCCGGTGGGAGCTCTCATGATCCGGTTCCGACAGAGACGGCCAGCGACGAAGATCTACCCCGACGCCTGCGGGCGCCGGCCCCGGGCTGCAATACCGAGGCCTCGGTGGTGCGTCTGGCCAACGAGGAGATCGCCCGGGAATCCGGCTTCGTGACGGTCACCGTCGCCGGCCGCACCCTGCGCCGCTCCGTGTCCTGCAACGCCACCATCGCCTACGACGGCAACCACCATGCCCGTCTCGCCTCGCCGGTGTCTGGCACCATCGCCACGGTTCACATCGACCTCGGTCAACATGTGGAGCGGGGCGGCCCCCTGGTCACGGTGACCTCGGCCCAGCTCGGGGCGGCCAAGGCCGCTTATCGCCAGGCCCAGGCCGACCTTCGACTCCGGGAACGCAACCACGAGCGGGCCGCCGGACTCATGGATAGCGGCGCCACCAGCAAGCGGGCGCTGCTCGAGGCCGAGACCCGGCTCGAAGAGAGCCGCATCGAGGAGATGCGCGCTCGACAGGAGTTGCTCAGCCTGGGCTTCGCCGAGGCGAGTCTCGCGGGAGTGGCGGCCGGTGACGATACCGATGCCGGCCTCGTGATCACCTCGCCGTTCGCCGGCGTGATCATCCATCGCGATGCCGTGGTGGGCGAGGTCATCGATTCCTCGCGGCCCCTGATGGCCGTGGCCGATGTCGCGCGCATGTGGGCAGACCTCGATGTGCAGGGTGCCGACGTGGTGGCGGTGGAACCGGGCCAGCTGGTCGAACTGCGGGTCGATGGTTTGCGTGGCCCTGTCTTCACTGGCGAAGTGACCTGGGTCGGCACCGAAGTCGACCGTCGCACCCGTCTGTTGAAGGCTCGGGCCGAAGTGTCCAACTCAGAGGGATTGCTCAAGGCCAACATGTTCGCCCGGGCCGACATCATGGTGGGTGCCGCCCAGCCCGTGCTGGTGGTGCCGGCGGTGGCCGTGCAATGGGACGGCTGCTGCAACCTGGTCTTCGAGCGTCAGTCGACCACGGAGTTCGTGCCGCGCAAGGTCAAGCTGGGCCCGGCCGTCGATGGCGTGCACGAGGTGCTGGCCGGTCTGAATGGCGGCGAGGAGATCGTCACCGCCGGTTCCTTCTTGCTGAAGACCGAGATCCTCAAGGGCAACCTGGGCGCCGGTTGCTGCGAAACCCAACCCGGATCCTGAAAGGGGCGACACCGTGCTCGAACGCATCATCACGTGGTCCCTGGATAACCGGATCGCCGTCATCGTTCTCTCCATCATGCTGGCCGTCCTGGGGGCATACACCCTCACGCATCTGCCGGTTGATGCCTTCCCCGACACCACGCCGGTTCTGGTGCAGGTGAACACCGTGGCCACGGCGCTCTCGCCCCTGGAGATCGAGCAACAGATCACCGTGCGGGTAGAACAGGCCCTGGCCGGCTTGCCTGGACTCGCCGATGTCCGATCCATTTCCAAGAGTGGCCTGTCCCAGATTACCGCCACCTTCGACGACGATGTCGATGTCTACTTCGCCCGGCAACTCGTGGGCGAACGACTGCAGTCCATCGAGCTGCCCGAGGGCATCGACCGACCAGGCATGGGACCGGTGGCCACGGGCCACGGCGAGGTCTATCACTACCTGGTCACCAGCACGGAGCACTCGCTACAGGAGCTCACCACGCTGCACGACTGGGTCATCAAGCCACGCCTCCTTTCGGTGCCCGGCGTGGCCGAGGTCAACACCTGGGGCGGCGAGCGCAAACAGTTCCAGGTGGTGGTGGAGCCCGATCTGCTGCTCAAGTATGAACTCACCCTGGATGATCTGCTGGCTGCCCTGGGCGGCACCAACCGCAATGTTGGTGGCGGCGCGGTCGAGCAGGGCGGCGAACGCCACGTGGTGCAGGGCGTGAGCCTGGTCACCGACCTCGCACAGATCGAGGCCGTGGTGGTGGCCAGCCATGAGGGCTCGCCGGTGACCATCCGTGATCTCGGTGATGTCCGCTACGGTCACGAACTGCGCCTGGGCGCGGTCACGGCCCAGGGGCGCGGCGAGGTTGTGCTCGGCCTGGGCTTCATGCTCATGGGCGAGAACAGTCACGAGGTGACCTCGCAGCTCGAGGAACGCATGGCCGAGATCCAGCCTGCCTTGCCCGAAGGCGTGTCCGTGGTGCCGGTCTACCGGCGAACCGAGCTGGTGGACCAGGTGTTGCACACGGTGCAGGAGAACCTGCTGGTGGGTGCGCTGCTGGTGGTCGCCGTGCTGTTCGCCTTCCTGGGCAACCTGCGGGCGGGGCTGATCGTGGCCCTGGCCATTCCCCTGTCCATGCTCTTCGCCGTGGGCGGCATGGCCCGCTTCGGCATCGCGGCCAGCCTCATGAGCCTGGGCGCCATCGATTTCGGTCTCATCGTGGACAGCTCG
>Ga0209475_10004398_pt1 | contig 12159 bp, 11 predicted proteins | sample tdDd471_FD_187128 | JGI IMG/M metagenome (GOLD analysis project Ga0209475, IMG submission 187128) | Marine sediment microbial communities from the Atlantic coast under amendment with organic carbon and nitrate - tdDd47.1 (SPAdes)... | ecosystem: Environmental > Aquatic > Marine > Coastal >...
TATGTGGGGCCCCACCAGCAGCAGCGGCGGCATGATCTCCTCCCGGAAGTTTGGTCACGGCGGGGTTGAAAACGACGAAAAATTTGTGGAAGAACTCATTGTTGAGGATTCACAGGTATATGTGCTGGGCATGGCGATGCCCCGGCGGCAGGAGCGTGACAGCCTGCGGCAGCGGGTTGGGGAGCGCATGCGCAAAATGAAGCAAAGCCCCGGTTTCATGGCTCGCTACGATATGGATAAAAACGGCGAGATCGACGACAACGAGCTGGCCGCCGCCCGGGTGGACGCCGAATCCATTGAGATCAGAAACCGGCTCAAGGAAACCGAAACCGCCCGGGAACAGGGCGACAACGTGGTTATTACCCAACCCAAACACCGCGGCCTGCCCTTTGTGGTCATCGACGGCGAAGAAGACGGCCTGACAACAAAATACGGATGGTATACCGGCCTTTCCTTTGCCGGAGCCGTGGGGCTAACGATTCTGGGACTGGTGCTGATGATACACTGATGGATTTCCGGCTGCACCAGCTGGCCGGATACTGGAAAATTGTTCATGTATATGGTAGTATAAACAATGTGCCATTGAGGTAATAAGGAGAACGATATATGAGCGTCGCATTGATCGGAATCATTCTTGTAGCCCTGCTGTTGCTTATGCTTGTGGGCGTGGTGATCTACACCATCGTTATCTATAACGGTCTGGTGCGCCTGAAACACAACATTGACAAAGCCTGGAGCAACATCGATGTACTGCTCAAGCAGCGCTACGATGAATTGCCCAAGCTGGTTGATGTCTGCAAGGGATACATGAAGCACGAACGGGATACCCTGGAAGCGGTCATCAAGGCCCGGTCCATGATTTCCGGCGCCGGTGGTGAGCAGGAAATGCTCAACGCCCAGAACATGGTCAGCGGTGCGCTGAAATCCCTGTTTGCCGTGGTGGAAAAATACCCGGAACTGAAAGCCGACCAGAACTTCCGCCAGCTGCAAAGCCGGGTCACGGAACTGGAAGACCAGATCGCCGACCGGCGGGAACTCTTTAACGAATCCGTCAACATTTACAATATCCGTATCGAGCAGTTCCCTGATGTCATTATTGCCCGCATGTTCTCCTACACTCCGCGCAACCTTTGGAAAATACAGGAAGAACACCGGCAGGACGTATCCGTCAGCTTTGCCTGAGCAAGCAGGTCGGAGCGCCCTCTATGACGCAGTGCGTAACAAAATTGTTGCGTTAGCCCGATAAATGCCTATACTGTTAATATATTTTGATGTGTCCCGGCGCTGTGCCGGGACATCCCAGATCACCTGATCCAGAGGCAGTATTCAGCATGACAAAACTGAGAAATCTCAGCAAGACATTTGTAAACGGGGTGCAATCGGTCTACCGCAAAGTGACGCCCCCGGCCTCTCCGTCTCTGTACCCGCTACAGCGGCCGGACTATATTTTCAAACAGATCGTGGTGGAAGATATCCCGGTGCATACCGAGGATGACTTCCGCCTCAACATCACCAACAAGCATCCCCGGAAGCGCAACCCCAATATCATGCCGGTATTTTTGCTGCCGGGCTTGGGCGAAACCCGCTTTGTGCTGGATCAGGCGCTGGGCAACAGCTTTGTGGATTACCTGGCCCTCAACGGCTTTGATGTGTACATGGGCGAGTTGCGGGGCCACGGCAAAAGCAGTTCCCCCCGGGAACGCTTCGACTGGAACGTGGATTCATTCCTGCGCTTCGATATTCCCGCCATGCTCCACAAGGTAAAAGAAGTCTCCGGCGCAGACCAGGTGCTGTGGGTTGGGCATTCCATGGGCGGCATGCTGCTGTATGCCTATCTGATTGAGGCGGCTCTGCACAAGGATTCCGAACTCTTTGAAGAGGGCATTATCCGTGGCGGCATTACCATCGGCTCACCGGTTAATTTCGATCAGATGTCCCTGCTGCTACCGGCGCTGATTTACAATTACAGCATTCTGGCAAAGATCCCCTACATTCCCACCGATGTGCTGGGCAATCTGCTGGCATCCCTGCGTATGGTGCTGGATACCCCCCTGACAAGCCACCTGTGGAATTTCCGCAACATTGAAAAACGGAATAAAATCCTCTACCTCAAAGACGGCGTGGACGATATCAGCCAGGGCGTTATGACTGATTTTGTGAAATTCGTGCTTAACGGTGATTTCCAAAGCAGCGACGGCAAAATCAACTATCGTCAGAATCTCTATCTTGTGGATACTCCCCTGCTGGCCATTGGCGGCACCGGAGATCTGCTGGCCAGCGTGGACACCATACAGACGGTGTTCAACGAAGTTTCCACCAAAGACAAGGAAATGCGGATCTTTGGCAAGGACGGCATGATGGTGGGTTCTGACGGCGGTATGCTGGAAGTCAACGATCATATCGATTACGGACACGTCGACCTTACCCTGGGCCGTTACTCCAAAGAAGAGGTCTGGCCCTATATGCTGCGCTGGCTGCGCAAACACGCACCGCGACACACCTACGACAGCATTGGCGACGAACCCCGCAGCAGCGCAAAAGCAGAGACTCCTGCCCCTGCGGTGGACGACGGCACAGTCAAACACTGATAAAGGACAACCATGTCACGACGCTTTCACTGGATTGTGGAAAACGAACTGGCGGCCAGCGAATTCCCGGGGCTGTCAGCACCGTTGGTGGACGATCTGCTGCACTTCATCAAGGAAGGGGTGGATACCATTGTCACCCTTACCGAAGAGCCCCATCCCGCCAACAGTCATCTGGCCCGGAGATTCGAGTGGGTACATTTTCCCATCAATGATTTCGGCATTCCAGATATGGATGACACCTATCGCCTGATTCTGCGCATGGTGGATATGGTCAAACAGGGGCACAAGCCGCTGGTGCACTGCCTGGCAGGCATTGGACGCACCGGCACTATTCTGGCCTGCTATATGGTCTACACCACAGGGCAACCGGCCACCGGGCTGATTCCATGGTTACGGCAAATCGAACCCGGGTATTTGCAAACCCGGGATCAGGAACGTTTTGTGGAAGAGTTCGAGGAATATGTCAAAGTCATGAAGGCGTCCTCCGCCTGACCTCTGCTTTTACGGCTTTAACGATACCGGGGAAAATGTCACGCCCTGTCCGATGCACAGGGTTGCATTGCTATCCTGTAATGCAAAATCAAGGGTTACCGGCATACCGTTGTCTTTGTGCAGCCGGGCAATATCCACGCTGAAGTGTCCGGTCTCTTTAAATATTCTTCCCTGCTTGCCCTGATATCGTCTGTTATAGCCACCCATGCGGTCGGCGCTGGAATCGAAGAACCATGCTTTGGGACGATGCACCCGCAGGGTTTGCCCCTCCAGGGAATACTGATCCTTGACCGGCGGACAGCCGTAGGTTGAGGCCAGGCAGTACCAGAACCGCGCCTCGGAAGGTACGTCTATGGCTTGCGGCATGCTGTGAAGATCAAGGGAAAGAATCACCACTTCAAATTCCCTGCGCTGCCGCAGCATAGACAGGGCGGAATCGACCTGGGTCATGGAGGGCAACACCCCGGCAAGATACAATCTTCCACCGGGTTGGGGTAAAGAGCAGGAATCAATAATGCTCTGCGCGTAATCCCGGGTGGAGTATCCCAGACTGGCGGCGGACCGATGATGGGAAATGGAGAGCAGCGCCAGCAGAACAAGCACTGTCACCGACAGGCCCTTCACCATGCGGCTCCAACCCGGCCAGCGGGGAACCACGAGGCTCATCAGCAGCAGGCTGATACCTGCGGCAGAAAGCAGCATATGACGCTCGTTGGGGATAAAAAGAGAAGCAGGCAAAAGGGGCAACACTGCAAGCATCGCCACTGCATAGCCCATAAGGCGGTTGTTGCTGCGCCGCAATACAGCCCACCAGATAAAGGCAACGCCACCAATAATGGCAAGGGACTGGAACCAGGGCATGGATCTGCCCGCCGCCGGAATAATCTGGGAATGCAGCGATATCAGGTATTGAGAAAGATTCGCCAAAAACCGGCCCAGACCACCATCGGCAAGGTACGACACATCCATGCGGGACCCGGATTCCGGGGCAAGTACAACTCTGGTTACCACCAGATACAACGTTGCGAGAATCGTAAGCGTGGCGGCGGTTATCACTACCTGCCGCCGGGTCGCCAGATCCTTGCGGGGAGGTACCCAGGCCAGGGCCAGAAGCCAGGGGATTGCCATGGCGGCATCGGATTTGGCGCTCAGGCCCAGCACCAGCACCACAGAGGCAAGTGTGGTGCGCAGCCATGGTTTTACACCGGCGCTTCCCGCAATGGCCACAGCGGCAAACAACAGGGTTGAAGACAACAGGCCGGAACGGGCTGCAATCCAGCACCGGGCCTCGGCCTGCACCGGCAGTATGGCAAAGAGCAGCGCCGCCCAAAAAGCCACAGAGTTACCCGCAAAGCGACGGGCCGCCGCATAGAATGCCGCCACCGATGCCCCGGCCAGCAGCGCCTGGGTCATATGATAGCCGGGAGCCCAATAACCCCACAGCAGATAATCAATCTTAAGACTCAGCGTTGTCAGGGGGCGCATGTACAGATAGTATTTCTGGCCGGGTTCCAGACCAGCCCATTTGGGCCAGTAGGGAGCAAAATCCGCGGGCGTGGTAAACCACCAGTCAAAAATGCCATGGGTGGAGGCAAAGGGAAGCAGCCAGAAATCATCGGACCAGAAAAAACCGTCCAGCCCCAGCAGGGCGTACAAAGCCCCCAGCAAACCCGCACAAATGGCCGCTGTCACAGGTTGCTGTATGAGGTGGTTGCGCTGTTGCATTCGCTGCGTCCCGTGTCGAGGTGATGTTTCATGCCGGTGCCGTGCCGACGGCTTAACGATAGTGCAAATGCCGCCGGGGGTCAACGAAGCGACCGCGCAATAAAAAACGGTGACAGGAAAAAACTGTCACCGTAAACGTTTGATCAAAGATTACTTACCGGCCAAATGTCTCCAAAAGGCTCATGGAATAGGGAGGATACACAAGCCCTTTATCGGTGATGATGGCGGTGATGTACCGCGCCGGAGTCACATCAAAGGCGGGATTTGAAATTTCCATATCCCTGGGGGCCACATTGCAGCCGCCAAAACCAGCCACTTCGGCAATGTCCCGCTGTTCAATGGGGATATCGTCACCAATGGGGGTTTCCAGGTCGATGGTGGAGCTTGGAGCCGCAACATAAAAAGGAATGCCGTGGTGGTGGGCCAGCACTGCCAGGGAGTAGGTGCCGATCTTGTTGGCCACATCACCGTTGGCAGCAATGCGGTCGGCTCCTACAATCACCATATCCACCCGCTTTTTAGCCATATAAAAAGCTGCCTGATTATCGCAGATCAGGGTGGCGGGAATCCGGGATTCCATCAGCTCCCAGGCCGTCAGCCGGGCGCCCTGCAACAGAGGCCGGGTTTCGTCCACCCATACATGAATGGATTTTTTTTGGGAAAACGCGCTGCGGATAACCCCTAAAGCGGTACCGTGACCGCCGGTGGCCAGGGCCCCGGCGTTACAGTGGGTTAAAATATGTGCGCCATCGGGAACCAGCTTTGCGCCGAATTCGCCCATGCGCCGGTTCATGGCAACATCTTCTTCGTGGATGGCTTTGGCTTCCTTGAGAAGATATTCGATGATCCGTTCCGGGCCGCGCTCCGCCTGCCGCAAAGCTTCAGCTTCCATGCGGTCCAGCGCCCATGCCAGGTTCACCGCCGTGGGACGGGTGGAACGCAACAGCTGGGACGCGCCCCGCAGATCCGCAAGAAAGGGCCCCAGGTCGTTATAATTGTTGTTTTTAACCGCCAGCACCACGCCATAGGCCACGGTGATACCAATGGCCGGAGCGCCCCGCACCTGCATGGTGTTGATGGCATCCGCAACATCCTGCACCGTTGTGCACATGCGGTAGGAAACCTCGTTGGGCAGCAGGGTCTGGTCCAGCAGCCGCAGACCTTCGTCGGTCCAGAGTATGGCTTCAATCATGGTCAGTTCGATTTTTCGTCAATGATGTTCTCAAGATGCTCGCGGTCCACGTCATCTAAAAAGTCCTGGGCTTTATCGGTTCCCTTAGTTACTTTTTTTTTTCCTTTGCCATAGGCGTCCATCATGACATCGTTGCCTTTGTCAAGGCCGTCTTCGATGCCCTGTTCCGCCTTGCCCATAACCATGGCATAGGTATCGGTGAACCAGGAAGTTTGCATAGCCTTGTCCAGATGGGCAAGTCCGCTGCGGTTATCCCATTTTACGAACCCCAAAAGCATAAACACCATAAACAATAAAATGGCAAAACCGATAATGCGGGCGATCCAGTTGGGACGTCCTTTGCCCGATGCGGTTCCTACTTTTACCTTTCCCATGCTTATCTCCGTTACACTCAATAGGAATATTTGAGCATCAAATATACCTGGTCGTTGTTGCTGTATCGACCGAAAAGCGTGTCTTTGCGGTCGTCGTTGCTGTTATACCGGTTAAATCCGGCGGGTTCGTGATCGAAACATTCAAAGAACATGGCGCCGACAATCAACTCCAGATCTTCGACTACCTCATAGCCAATCCGGGGCGACACTGCAAGCTCTTTGGTATTGATCCGGCTTTCGGCCACCAGCTCAAGTTTGAGGGTTTCCCGGAAAAATGCCAGCCGCAGCAAGCCAAACACACCGAAGTTTGCATCGGTGGTGTACAGCAGCCGTTCGCCGGGCTGAATATCAAAGAGTTTTGAGCCAAAGACTTCAATAGACAAGTATACCATTTCTTCCCAGGTAAAGTCCACACCCGCGGCATAGCTTAAGGTGTCGTGGGTCACGGCCCGGTAATCCGAGGCCCAGTACCCCTTGGCAAACTCCCAGCTCAGTTCGGTTTTGAAATTAAAGCGCCACACGCCGTAGCCCAAAAGCAGGCCCAGGGTATGGGTGCGTTCGTAGGTGCTGCTGAAGAGATCGTCCACGGTTTCGCCGCTGTTCAGTCGCTGCCGCAGCCCTTCAAGAATCTGGGCCGACAGCGCATAATTGCCATCGGACAGGCTGCCCAGCAGTTGCAGCATCTGGGGATCATAATCCAGCCGGGGCAGTTCGTCATAGGCAAAGCTGTAGGTCACAGCCGCATCAAAACCGGAAATCCCTACGCCCAGTTTGACACCGGCGGCGCTGTTTTGGGGATAGGGCATCACGTTTTGGGTGGTAAGAAATGCCAGGTCGTCGGTGTGCTCCTTGCTGGGGTCCACAAGCGAGCCTACATCCGGCGAAGGAAATGCCGCCCGGGGATCAAGGGGAACACCCGGCTGCAATACGCTAAAGTCGCTGCCGTACAAATCAAGATCACTGCCGGTGAAAATCGGCTGCCACACCACCGATGCTTTGAACCAGTCGTAGGTATAGTCCATGCGCACCGCCCAGATGGGCTTGCGGGGAACCGTGAGATCGGACCACAGCAAGGCGCTGGAATCCGTGGGGCTGAGACGCTCCACCACGGAATGGGCATCCATCATGCCAAAGTTGACCACCTGATGACCAAAACGGAAATCAAGGCCCGGGGCCACATCCAGCCAGTCCAGATAAGCGTCCTGAATCTCCGCCTTAAAGGTGCTGCGGGGATGGCTGCCATTGACCAGAATCGTGGCGTCGCCGTCGGCCTGACGGCGGGTGGTGAGACCGTATTCGGCGTACAGACCGATGCGGGCCCGCAGGTTGGGGGTAAAGTGCAGCAGCGTCCAGAAGGACAGGCTTGTGCGCCAGTCAACCACATCCTCCATGCCGGTATAGGAGGCCCGGTCAGGATCATCGGCTTTCTTCAGAGGATCAAACACAAACACATATTCGTTGCTGGTATCAATGCCCAGACGGGTGCGGATGGTGCCGCCGTAATCAAATCTCAGACCCGGCAGAATATCGTTGGTCACCGGAGCGCTTACCTCCGGGGCCGGGGTTTCGCTGCCGTAGGCAGGATCGGTGAAGGTAAAGCCTTCGGGTGCTGTCGGCGCGGCCTCCTCTGTCGGCTGAACTTCAGCGGGTTGCTCCTGAGCCTCTACAGCTTCTTCCACTACCGGAGGTGCCGGGGCAGGCTGGGGTTGCACTATGGGAGCATCAACCGGAGGAGCCGGTGCGGGTTGCGGTTGTGCCGGTGTTTCCGCAGGGGCTTGCGGTGTCGATGCTTCTACAGGAGGAACTGCTGCCGGTTCAGCGGGAACAGGCGCGGGCGGAGCTTCTACAACCGGTGTCTGCGGTTCTGCCGCTGGCGCGGGTTGCGGCTGGACCGGAACCGCAAGGGGTACCAGGGCCGGTGCTTCCTCTGCCGGAGCGGGCTGCGGTTCTGCTGCCGGGGCAGGTGCCACCGCCGGTTCTGTCACAGGCACCGGCGCAACCAGGGGCACCAGTGCCGGTTGTGGTGTTTCAGCAGGAGCTTGCGGGGCCGGTGATTCAACAGGGGGAGCAACTGCCGGTTCTACCGGAGCAGGAGCAACAGCAGGAGCCGGTGCGGGCGCGGGGGCCGGTTCCGCAGGTGGCGGAATCAAGGGAATCAGCGGCTGGGTTGCCGGTTGAGCAGCGGGCTGCTCTTTAGGCTGCTCAGCGGGCTTTTTCTCTTTTTCTTTATCCTTCTCAGCCGGTTCTTTCGCCGTATCCCCGGATTCTTCAGCAGCAGGTTCTTCAGTTACCGCCGGGGCGGCTTCTGTTTCTTCTGCCCAAAGATGCAGCGGCATGGCCGCCATCAGCACCAACACGATAATTGCGCATATACGTTTCATGACCACCACGGATTATCTACATTTTTTCGAGTCGGGTCTGGGTAAATTCGCTGTCTTCAAGCTGCACCTTGGTATTGATGGCGTCAACCACCATGCGGGTGGAGCGCTTGTTTTTCAGGTTCAGCATGGTGGAGCTGGTAATGACATACAGCCCGTCCACCACGTCCACCTTCTCTGTGGTGAACACCTTCCATTCCCGGCCTTTTTTGTCGAACATCTTCATGCGCAAGGGCACATAGTTCTTTTTGGCGATCCAGGTAATGGTTCGGCTGTACTGCTCGTCATCGGGACGCTTGGGCGTGGATTCGATGACCCAGCAATCGAAGTTGCCCAGTTTTTCACCGGGCAGCATTTTGTAGGTATTGTCATCGGCATCGCGGCTTTGCAGGTCGCCATAGGAATACTGGGTTCCCATAAAGGCGGAGGATTTCTGGTCGGAGCGAATGCGCTTGATTTTTTTCAGGGCAGGCAGATACAGGAACTGATCGTCATCAGCGCCCTTGCGTTCAACCACCAGAAAACCGGTGCCCTTGACATCGTCGGGAACCAGAAAATGCAGGATGCTTTTGCTCAGTTCGTCTTTGCCCTGCTTGGCTTTGACGCGGATTTTCCGCACCCGTTTGTTCTTCCGGGAGTCAAGATCCGTAAGGCTGAGGTCCGCCTTGACCTGCGCCATTTCAAACACCTGGGATTTCAGTGATTTGTTGACAATATCGCGGGGGGCTTCATCCGCTGCCACGGCGGTGGCTGCAAGTAAAAGCATCGCAAGGGCGATGCTGGTAATCAGTCGGGTTCCCGTGCCGGGCATGCTCTACCTCCAGGGCTTCCGGTGCCATTGCCGGTATGGAGACACCGTTGGTTCAATTGTGTATTCAGTCCCCGTTGTCGTGGGATACTTTTTTGGGCACATCGTTGCGATTGGGCACAGTGCCGCTGCGGTTCTCTGATTGCTGAATCAGACCGCTGGCGCTTTTAACGCGCCGGGTGCCCACAGGCTTGTCCTTTTCCGGGGGAAGTTCCAGACCTTCATCACGTTTGAGTTCGATTTCAAGCGCATGCACAAAATCGCTGAGCCGCTGTTCTCCATCATCATGAAACGAAAGAAAACGCAGACCCAACCCCGGGCTGCGGCCCAGATGAATGGCTTTGGTCAATGGCAGCACATAAGCCACTTCACCGTCCACCACAACAACACCGCCGTGATCCCCGCCCAAATCTATTTTGATCTTGATTTTAGTGCCCAAAGGAGCGGGCATTTCCGTACGCACAAACATGCCGCCACGGCTGAGGTTCACGGTGCTGCCGGGGCGGTTCATTTTTTTGCTTTCGCTGGGCAGGGTTACCGGCAGTTCCACATGGACCCGGGGGTCGCGGCGGCGCTCCATTTCCTGATCCAGATAGGTTTGCAGCACTGCCAGCGCCGAAGGGAAAATACGGGTAAAGCGCAGCTCCACCTCGTGGGCTCCCTCTACTTCGGCAATGGGCTTACACTTTTGCACCAGGCCGGTGACTTCAAAAAAGGCATTGGGCAGAAGCTCTGCCTTGATACCCATTTCGTCGCCCAGCTGGGGAGGCTCGGACAGGCGGACAATGGCACGGCGATACGATACCCAGGCAAGTATACCTGCCTGCACAATATCGTTCCAGGTGATTTCCACCAGGATCTGACCCTTTGTTTTGGTATAGTGATCGTCAACCTGTGGAGTCATGATTCCTTTGTGCCCGGGCTGCGAGCCGTTTTTTTGTTTTTAGTCAGTCACTTCGCTGACGCCCAGCAAATACTGTCCGCCAACGCCGGTCCCGGCGGCGTCAACCACCACAACCAGGGTCAGTTCATTTCCACCGGCGTTTACCAGCAGGCTCTCGGTGGTGCCTTCGGTATCTGCGGCGGCAATGCAGGCGCCGTTACAGCTGTCCAGAATCCACAATGCGGGATCAAAGCCGTTACCCACCAAAGAAACCTTCACCGTGGTGTTTGCAGCTACCACCAGCTTCCACAAATGATCGTTACCGGCAAAGGTGAATTCCCCGCAGGCAGATGCATCTTCGATGTCATTGGCAGCGTCTTCGGTGTTGCCTGCTTCAGAGCTTCCGGCCTGAACCGTGCCCTGGTATTCGCAGGGATCAACTTCAGGATCGGGATCAACGATATCGCCGTCCTCATCAACATCGCCATCGGGAGCCATGCCAAGGCACTCTTCCGAAGCAGCCAAATCGCAGGACTGGCTTTTTACGCAGGCAACCTCTGCGGAAGTCACTGCTTTGTTCAGACACCACATATGACAACCGTCAAAGGTGCTGCCAAAGGGACTGGAAGAGGAAAGCAGATCGCAGTCGTTGAAGTACCCGCACAGGGAATCGCAGATCAGGCTCGGGTCCGGCCCTTCCTGTTCAACATCTTCGGTGGCATCGACATCATTATCGACATCGCCGTCTTCGGTATCGCCATCGAGACTGTTGGGATATACGCAGACGCCGTCAATACACACTCGATTGCGTTTGCAGTCGTCATTGGTGGTGCAGGGGTCCAGATCCCCATAGCTGGTTTCCGATGTCTGGCATGCGACCAGACCCAACAAAAGTGCCAGCATCATGGCACCCAGCAGAGTATTCGGGGTGATGACCTTGTGCTTGCTACCGGCAGAAAATTTCATTACCTTTCCTCCATTACAACAAGAGGGATTGTCCTGATCACTATTATGCTACGGTTATATTATGTATCGGGTTTGCTTGCAAGATATTTATATTTTTGCGTCCCTGGCAGGTATTGTCCTGTTGGGAGTCCTTGACAGGCTCATACACAACAATCAGGCCAGCCTGACTCAACATACGTCCTGCGCCCTCACGTTGAGGCCATCACAGAAAACCGGCGGCTTTATTGCCTCTATGCGCTGAATGTAGCGCCGTAATGCCCTCCATCACCATTTAGCCTTGCCAAACCGACATATCTTTTTACAATGGGAGGCACAACCCTTTGTACGAGGTTTACGATGAAACACCCTCTGCGCTTACTGTTTGGCTGTCTGCTGTGTGTCCTGTTGATTGCGGGCTGCAGCGGCGGCGGCGATGATGATCCCATTATCCCGGATACTGACGGCGATCTTGATGCCACGGATATCTGGGATGCCGGAGACCGGCCCGATGCCTCCTGTTTTGAAGGCGAGTGCGTGGACGACACTGCCCTGACCTGCGATGACAGCCCCTGTGTCCGGGGTCGCTGCGATGACAGCAGCGGCGAGGTAGTCTGCGAATGCTATGAAGGCTATGAAGGGGATTTCTGCGACGAATGCGCTCCGGGCTACGAGCCCCAAGGGCTTTTATGCGTCAAACTGGAAGCCTGCAGCGATAATCCCTGTGTCTTTGGCACCTGCCGACAGGTTGCCGACGAACCGGTCTGCGATTGCTAT
>Ga0209475_10004404_pt1 | contig 12150 bp, 7 predicted proteins | sample tdDd471_FD_187128 | JGI IMG/M metagenome (GOLD analysis project Ga0209475, IMG submission 187128) | Marine sediment microbial communities from the Atlantic coast under amendment with organic carbon and nitrate - tdDd47.1 (SPAdes)... | ecosystem: Environmental > Aquatic > Marine > Coastal >...
GGCCATACCGCACTGGACGGCACCATCTACACCATGGGTATGGTTGATTTTAAAGAGAGGATCGCAGATAGGATCAGTCGCCTTGATTACCAGATCGATCCGGAGGCCTCAGACAAAGCCGAACAGTTACAGGCCATGGATATTTCCTGTGATGCAGCCATCATTTTCGCATCACGCCATGCAGAACTTGCCGAGAGTATGGCGGCAATAGAAGAAGAACCCATGCGCCGGGCGGAGCTAAAGAAAATTAGTGAAATCTGTCGGCGGGTGCCTGCTCATAAGCCACGAACCTTTCATGAAGCCCTGCAAATGTACTGGTTCGTTCATCTTGGCACCATTACAGAGCTCAATGGGTGGGATGCTATGACTCCCGGCCATATAGACCAGCATCTCCAGCCTTTCTATGAAAAAGATCTTGCAGATGGTTCGCTTGACCGTGAGAGGGCCAAAGAGCTGATCAGCTGCCTGTGGATCAAAGTCAACAACCATACCGCTCCTCCCAAAGTCGGTGTCACCGCAAAAGAGAGTGGAACATACAACGATTTTACCCAGATTAACCTTGGTGGATTGAACGCTTCGGGGGGCGATGCGAGCAATGAGGTATCCTTTATCTGTCTTGAAGTGTCCGACGAGCTCCATTTGCTGCAACCCCAGCCCAGTGTCCACATAAGCAATAAAACACCGGATCGGTTTTTGAAAGCAGCAACCAGGGTCATAAGAAAAGGCTATGGGTACCCCTCGGTTTTCAATACCGATGCGGTAATCATGGAGCAGGTTCGGGTGGGAAAAAGTGTTGAAGATGCCCGCGAAGGAGGAACCAGCGGCTGCATAGAAACCGGTGCTTTTGGCAAAGAAGCCTATATCCTCACAGGTTACCTCAATGTCCCGAAGATTTTAGAAATTACCCTCAACAACGGCAATGATCCGCTTACAGGCAAACAGGTTTCCATTGAAACCGGCGATCCAACAACCTTTACACGTTACGATGAACTCTACGCTGCCTTCACTAAACAGCTTGAGTACGTCGTCAATCTCAAGATAAGGGTAAACAACTACATTGAGCGAATGTATGCCAAATACTCGCCGGCACCTTTTTTATCGGTGGTTATTCATGACTGCATTGAAAAAGGCAAAGATTATTATAACGGCGGGCCTCGTTACAACACCAATTATATCCAGTGCTGCGGTATCGGGACGGTCACCGATAGTCTGTCGGCAATCAAATCCCACGTCTTTGACACTGGTGCGGTTTCCATGGAGAAGTTACTCACAGCCCTTAGTGATAATTTTGAGAATGAAGAGGCGCTCCGACTAAAACTATGGAACAGGACCCCCTTCTACGGCAATGACGATGACAGGGCAGATGATCTCATGCAAAGCGTTTACAGCTCACTCTTTGACGCCATTGACGGCAAGCCCAATACCAAAGGTACTGTCTATCACCTGAATATGCTCTCGACCACATGCCATGTCTACTTCGGCAAGATGCTCGGGGCCTCCGCCAATGGTCGCTTTGCCTATCTTCCCGCATCAGACGGAACATCACCCTCCCATGGTGCTGACCGCAATGGCCCGACAGCAGTAATTAAATCGTTGAGCAAAATGGACCAGTTAAAATCTGGCGGGACTCTCCTCAATCAACGTTTTCTGCCAAGCGTCCTGGCATCAGAGCAGGATTTGGATAAACTCGCTGGCCTGATTCGTACCTACTTCACTCTGGGGGGGCACCATATCCAATTCAATGTCATTGATACCAAAACCCTGCGCTCAGCCCAACAGCATCCAGACGAATACCGGAACCTGCTGGTTCGCGTTGCAGGCTATAGTGACTACTTTGTTGATCTTGACAAGGAGCATCAGGAAGAGATTATAAACAGGACAGAGCAGGAACTGGCATAATCTGACAGGTCGAAAAAAAACGGCCAGAGCTGAAGAACTCGTCTCTGGCCGTTTTTTATGTATATTTATTACTGCTTATTTGTACACTGAATATATCTACTTTAATGCCTCGGCGATGGCGTCACAGACATAGTCGATATTCGCTTTAGTCAATCCGGCCAGGTTTATCCGACCACCCCCTACTACGTAGATGCTCTTGTTGGATCGTAGCCAGGCAACGATGTCATCAGACAGACCGCTGAAGGAAAACATTCCGCGCTGCCTGGTAATATAGGAAAAATCTCCCGCCACCCCTCTTGTTGCAAGCCCCTCGACCAGAGCTGCCCGCATTGCTTTTATGCGATCACGCATCGCTGCCAGTTCACCCAACCACTGTTTATGTAATTCAGGATTAGTGAGAATTGTTGCCACCACAAGGCCGCCATGGGCAGGCGGATTGGAATAAATAACGCGGATTGTGGTTTTCAGGTGGCTCATGGCAACAGTAGAGTCCTCTGCGGTAGGACTGACTATGGTCAGGGCACCAACACGTTCATTATATAGCCCAAAGTTCTTAGAAAAGGAGCTGGCGATGAAAAAATCAATCCCCGTTGCGGCAAACTCTTCAATCCCGCACCGATCGGCTTCCACACTCTCACCAAATCCCTGATAAGCAAAATCCAGAAATGGAATCCATCCCTGCTCTTTGCCGATAGCAGCGACCTGTTTCCACTCAGATGCACTCAGGTCGACCCCGCTTGGGTTATGACAGCAGGCATGGAGAAGAACAATATCACCGGCCGGAATATTTTTAAGGCTGGCTACCATGGCCGCAAAATCAAGAGCTTTGCTCTCCGGGTTGTAATAATCATATTCAGCCAACTCAAAGCCAGCTGTCTTGAAGACACCTTTATGGTTAGCCCAGGTCGGATTACTGATCCACACTTTGGAATCTGGGTAAAATTTCTTTAACAGATCACCACCCACTCGAAGTGCGCCAGTGCCACCAGGCGCATGGGCGGTTACTGCCCGACCCTTGACCACAACATCCCCAGATTCACCAAAGAGGAGTTTCTGTACTTCTTTCCCGTAAACCAGGTCACCGGGAATCGGCAAGTAACTTTTAGTCTTTTCCTGTTCCTGCAGCATCTTCTCAGCTGCTTTCACACAGTGCAAGATGGGCGTTGTACCATCTTCGTCTTTATACACACCTACGCCAAGGTTGACCTTTTGTGTATTCGGATCATTCCTAAACGCCTCGGTCAAACCAAGGATAGAGTCTGCCGGAGCCGCTTCAATATTATTCCACATCTATAATCCTCCATTAGGAAAAGTTACCTATGTTGTAAATATTTTGATAAATACAAACTTTTAATGAATTGTGTCAACAGGAATGAGAAACAGAACATAAACTATTATTGCTCAATGGCGAAACTATCGAAACAGAACGCGACCTTGAACAAAGTATTTTGCAAGGAAATGCATCTCTTCGCGGTAAATCAAAAACAATTGCACTCATTACTCATTCAAACTACCGGTTGCTTGATCTTCCAGCAAACAAGTGGTAAAAATTCTACTATATTCGGTCCCCTTAAAGCTATTTACTCCTATTAATTGGATTCTTTATACAAGCTCCTAAAGGAATGTAAGTGCCACTACTAAAACAGATGAAGAAAATTATCGCAGTTTTTTTTCTTTTGATTTGTGGTTTGATCATACTTCTTGCCACGGTCGACTTGGAACCATACCTTGCCTCAGATCAGCCTGTCGTCTCGGAAAAAGAGCCTCCTCCCCCTACATCTTTACCAGACGAACCTCCGATTAATCCCACCCCAAGCATCAAGAACGAAACGTCTTCGACCGTGGAACCAATCGTAGAACAAACCGTCACGCAACCGGAAATTGATAAACTTGAAAATCTTCTGGAAAATCTCAAACCAGCCGCAACCGTGGACGAAATCATTGCAGAACAGGAAAGTGCAACCACACCGACCACAGCAGAGGTGAATGAAACTGAAGAAGATATCCAGCAGGGACAAACAGCACCTGCTCTGATCGAACTGGATGTCACAGTTTTACCTGTTGGAGACTACCCGTTCTCTATTCTTCTTGACACCTTTCTGGAACAGGAACCCGCCCAGCAGACAACTCTCCTCTATCAGGAACGTGGTATTTCTGCTCACTGGGTAAAAGTGAATTTAGGGGAAAAGGGCTTTCGGTATCGACTATTCAGCGGAATCTTTTCAACCGTATCAGAAGCACAGCAGTACTTAGAGCAAAACCAACTGTACGAGAAGCTGATTAAACCAACTTATTATTCGGCCCGTGTAGGTGTCTATCGAGATAAGGCTCAGCTGGCAAGCGATTTTGTTGATAGTCGTGATACTGGTGTTATACCTTACATCCTTGGCACAGAAGATGGTGTATATCATCTCTACGTCGGTGCGTTTTATACCTATATTGGAGCGACCTCCCAATGTCGTGCACTCACTACTGCAGGATTGAGCTGTGAACCGGTCAGGCGTTCCACCTTCCCACCACAGCAACCCTGAAAAAGGCTTGGAAAGCACTTTCTACGCACCCTGCCTACTGATCCCGGCAGGGTACCATGGAGACTGCTGTCTCACCTCTCCCGGACATAGGGCCAGGCAACTATTCCGCCCTCCATCACTTTTACATTGGCCCAGCCGTTCTCCTCAAGAATTAAAGCCGTTTCGTAACCGCGAAGACTTATCTTACAAAAACAAATAATTTCAGCATCCTTATCCGTCGGGAGTTCATCAAGACGAGTGCGCAGGCCACCAACCGGAATATATTTTTCACCTATTCCAAGTCGCAGCACCTCATGTTCATCTGGTCCCCGGCCATCTAGGAGAAACGGTTTTTCACCACTTTTGATTTTTTTGGCGACTTCTTCAGCTGTAATCGTCTTCAAACGGCCTTTCAGTTTATTCTCAATAATATGAGCAGAAGCAATAAAATGATCAATGGCAAGTGAGAAGGGCGGCGCATAGGGCAGATCAGCACAGACTAAACGATCCAGAGTCATCTCCCCCTGAATTGCCATAGCCGCCGTTGCAAGCTGCCTACTCACGTCTCCATTACCTACACACTGGTAACCAAGGATACGTTTTGAGCTCTTATCAACCAGAATTTTGGAAATCAGCAGTCCCGCCCCCATAAAACCAGGTTTATCCGGACTGGCATTGACGACTGTTTCGATGTTATCAATATTATTTTGCGCTGCACTTTTTTCTGTCAATCCAGCCGAACCTGCTGCAAAATCAAATATTTTACAAATAGAGGTGTGGATTGTACCTTCAAAGACAACGCTGTTGCCACAAACGGCATTTTCTCCCGCGACCCTGCCCTGTAGATTTGCCAGGTCACCCATCGGTGCCAGCACATTTTTTCCGGTAATCAAGTGTTTGATCTCCACACAATCACCTGCAGCATAGATATCGGGATCAGAGCTCACCATGTGCTCATTAACCAGCAGTCCACCCAACTCACCAATGGCAAGCCCCGCTTCCCTGGCAAGTTTCACATTAGGTCGAACTCCCGTTGCCACAACAGCTGTCTCACAGTAAATAATGGTATCGTCCTGCAATTTGACTGCCACAAGTTTTCCGGCCTCTCCTAGAAAAGCCTTTATCCCTGTACTGGTTATCACCTCCACTCCCTTGCTTTTGATATGGTTTGCAGCAAGCCCTGCCAACTGCGGATCAAGAAATGTGAGAATATCTGGAGCCATTTCGACCAGGGTGACAGAAATACCGGATTCCTTTAGCGCCTCACATGCCTCAACCCCTATCAGCCCTCCCCCCATGACCACTGCATGGTTTACTTTTTTCTCATCCCTAACCTTTCGTAAATAATCTGTATCTGCCATAGACAAAAGAGTTGTCACCCCATCCAGCTCAAGGCCTGGAATCGGCGGCAGCGCAGCACTGGCACCAGTACACATTACCAACTTGTCGTAGTCGACTACATTTTGTGTGCCTGTTTTCAAATCAGTGCAGGTTACAGTTTTTTTCTCCCGGTCAACAGCAACGGCTTCTGTCTGGGTAAGGGCTTTGATATTTTTGGTCTTGAGAAAAAATCCAGGGTCTCGCACAACACCTGTAGGTGTTGCCAGCAGCAGACTCCGGTCATCGAAGACGCCACCGACATAATAGGGATAGCCACAAGATGCCATTGACAAATCTGGCTCTTTCTGGATCAAGGTTATCTCCGCCTTTTGATCAATCCTTCTTGCCTTTGCCGCAGCCTTAGCTCCCGCAGCAGAACCTCCAATAACCACCAGTTTTTTCGCTTTCATAGTTTTCCTTTGTTAATATCGACTACTACAATGTGTTATTTTGTTCATACGCCCAAAACAAGGGGGGTTATAATTCCTCTCTTTCAACATTCTGTCAAACACAAAATCGATATTACTTGGGAAGAGACAGGAAAAGATAAAGACCAACCAGGAACAGGTACTTCATTGGGTGATCTTGGCTGAACCTTTGTTGCTGGAAAACGGGGGGATGAAAGAGAGTCTGAGTTTTAGGTTATCCGCTTATCCGGATGCTATGCTTTCAATGACCAACAGTTATGTCCAAAACTCATGCTACGATTAAAAGGAATGCTTCTATTTGACAACAGGTGGCCTGTACACTTTACTATCCTATCACAAATCCCGAGAAGATATCCGGCGGTTGATCAGTCTTTTTCATGGGAAGAAAATCAGTTGCAGCGGAAAAACCTTTGCGATAGGATACAGCGGCGACATAAATCTTCTTAAGGCACACAAATACTATTTTTTCCTGTATACACAGCACATGCCTAATAATGTGTTCATGATGTAGGGTTTTCTCTGGTGAGACGCAATGAGTAATAACAAGCTTCGTGTTGAAAAAATTGGCGGAACGACCATGTCTCGCTTTGGTGAAGTCCTGGATAACGTTATTCTTAGAGATAGAAACGACATCTACAACAGAATCTTCGTCGTTTCTGCATATTCCGGCATTACCAACGAGCTCCTAGAGCACAAAAAAACTGGTCAACCAGGTATATACCAGACTTTTGCCCAAAATGAAGATATTGAGCCGGCAATGAGCAAGCTCCAAGACAGGCTCTGTGCGCTCAACCACAGCTTTGCAGGAATCGGACTGAATGTAAAGACGGCCGACCAGTTCATCTGTGAGCGTATCGCCTTTGCCGTCAATATTCTCAAGAGTATGGACAATGTGCTTTCTTCAGGATATGTCAGCCGTACTGAAGTTCTCCTGGCAGCCCGGGAACTTCTCTCCTCCATAGGCGAGATGCATAGCGCCTTTAACAGTGCAATTATCCTTGAAAGCCTTGGCTACAGTGCAACCTTTGTGGACCTGAGCGGTTGGAAGGACATACGCGAGCGTACCATCGACCAGCGAATTCATGACAACTTCAACGAAATCGAGCCCTCTAAGACCATCTGTTTTGCAACCGGATATACTAAAGGTACTGAAGGAATCATGCGGGAATTTGATCGTGGCTATTCAGAGGTTACTTTTTCCAAAATAGCCGTTCTACTGGGCGCTGCCGAGGCGGTTATTCATAAAGAGTACCATCTCTGCTCGGGAGATCCAATGATAATAGGCGAGGACAAAGTCCATCCGATCTGCAATACCAATTTTGATGTGGCCGATCAGCTTGCCGATGTCGGCATGGAGGCAATACATCCCAAGGCCTCAAAACCACTTGAGACTGCTGGTATCTCCATCCGAATCATGAACGCTTTTGATCCCAGCCACAGTGGGACATTGATCACCAAAGATTACATTTGCCCCCATTTAAAAACTGAGGTTATAACCGGTTCGAATGCGGTGACTTGTCTTGAAATTCATGATACACGCATGGTAGGTGAGGTCGGCTTTGATATGCAGATAATGCAGGTTCTTCTAGACCATCATATCAGCTATATCAATAAAGCGACCAACGCCAATACCATTGATGTAATTGTCTATGAGAAAGACTGCACTCCCGCGTTAATCCAGGATATGAACAAACGATTTGAAAGTGTCTCCACTTATAATGTCGCCATAGTCTGTGCAATCGGCTCCAATATCGCCAAGCCCGGGATACTTGCCAAAGCAACTACGGCACTGGCCGGTGCGGCAATAAATATATTAACCGTTTCGCAGACTTCAAGGCAGACCAACATGCAGTTCACCTTAGATCGCGAACATTTTGTCCAGGCGCAAAAAGCCCTTCATCATGCACTATGTGAAGAATGATAATGAGTAGAATGGTCCCTGTTATGAAAGCGACATCGTCTTCAATGCCGCTTGACGGATACGTTCTAAAACGGGGTAACTGCCGCCTCTAAGAGAGGCTCTTTTTAGTATTTTTTCGGAGTTTTTCGATCTCCTGAAGGGTTTTACAGAACATTCACCCGTACATCTTCTGACAGAGCTTCAATTTCTCCGGCGATAATTTCACTTTCCACATCTTCGTGAACAGTCAGAGTAAATTGAGCTGAAAAAACGGTGTCATGAATACCATCCATGGCAAAACGTTTACACTCCATATTTTCCACTGCAATATCTAGATTTGCCAGGATATTGCTCAAATCTCCGGTCAACCCAGGTCTATCTATGCAGTCAACGACCAAGTTGATTTTTTTACTCGCTTCCTGGTGAGTTGTTTTTGCAGCAGTGTAGACAAAATGGAGACTGGGATATTTTCCCTCCAGTTCCGTCTTTAACCCTGCCTCCAGCTCTTCCTCCACAACGACGCTCATTATAGCGGCAAACTGGCCATCAAGCTTAATCACCTTAGTGGTCAGCCACTCCCCCCCTTTACTACGAGTGGTCTGTGCTAGCGCCTTTATTATCCCTGGGATATCCGAGCCGTAAACAGTAGTAATAAAATTGGATCTCATACCTCTTTTATCCTGTATTGCTGAATAGTATAATAGTTCGTCTATTTATTGTCTTTTATCCAAACCAACAACAGAGACTAACACATATCTACAGGCTTCTCTATCGTCGTTTCTCGCAGCATAGCTATAAATACAAATTCCATAAAAAGATATACCGCCGCAGACCTAACGTTTGCAGCGGTATACCCTAGAGTAATCTTACAGAATTCTATTCCTATATCTTAGGACTTAAGCCTTAAACAGCCGGAGCCCCTTTAGTTAATGCCTCAGGCCAACGACGCTCAGTCATTTCGTCGGTTGAATAGTCAGGTAAAAGAATCGGAGCCACTCCAGGTTCTTCTACTCCTGCATCTTCCAGCTCTTTCTCAAATTTTAAGACGTGATCAAGGCTCAATCCCTTAATCTCGACACCACCTTGAACATAGGCCGCAGCATTTTTCCCGGCACGACGGCCAAAGGTGATAATATCCTGCAAACTGTTCCCCATCAAACGATTCTCACCATGCACACCACCGATAGCCTCGCCAGCAGCATAAAGTCCCGGAACACAGGTTTCACTCTCACCATTGACATTCACACCACCATTCTGATAATGCAGGGTCGGATAGACAAGCATGGGCTCTTTACTGATATCAATACCATGTCGCTCAAACTGGATAAACTTGGCTGGCAGCTCTTTTTTGACACTTCCCGGACCGTGCAGCTCTTCAATCATCGGGGAGTCAAGCCACAAACCTACGCGTCCGGTAGGAGTAATGATACCCTTGCCCTTCTCCATAGCCTCACAAATAAGCTCTGCTGACTCAACGTCACGGGGCTCAAGAGGAAAACAGAACTGCTCACCGTCTATATTAAGAACGTGAGCACCCAGGCCACGGACCTTTTCAGTGATCAACAAGCCAACATTCTGCTCCGGGTAGGCAACTCCAGTGGGATGATACTGGGTAGAATGTAAAGATTTGTTGCCAACTCCCGCCCGGTAGGCCATAACCACGCCGTCCATGGTAGCACCATAATGGTTGGTGGTTGCAAAGCCTTTAATATGCAGACGACCAAAACCACCAGTACCAATGATAACTGCCTTTGCTTTAACGATGGAAAATTCTTTTGTTTCCATGTTGTGCAGAATAGCTCCGCAACATTTTCCTTCATCATCAAGGAGCAGCTCAACGGCAGGGCTAAATTCAAGAACGGTGATTTGATCTTCCCTGTTACGAACTTCATCCCGAACCACACGCATAATTTCCGCGCCGGTCATATCACCAGAAGACTGCAGTCTCTTGCGGGAAGAACCACCGCAGTGACGGACAACAGTGCGACCATCCTCATACTTATTAAATAGCATACCAAGACTTTCCAGCCAGGCGATGGAAAGCGGGGCGTCTTTTGCCAGAGCCGCTACCAGATCACGCTGATTGGAAAAATGTCCACCACCTATGGTATCCATAAAATGATAATACGGGGAATCACATTCATGGGTCGCCGCCTGAATACCACCTTCAGCCATAATGGTATTGGAATCACCGTGACGAAGCTTTGTGGCGATAATTACTTTGCAGCCACCGTCAGCAGCCATTATAGCTGCTGATGTTCCAGCCCCGCCACCACCAATTACAAGTACATCGGTTTCATGGTCGATTTTATTTAAATCAACCTTATCCGGCCGGATCATCGACTTGGATTCCAACATACGAGCAACACCTTCCTGGAAGGTGTCACCTTTATTCGGGCCAACAGCAACAGTTTTTTTACCGGTCGTTTGATAGTCCGGATGGAATTTTGAGAGCACGTCGGCACGCTCATCCATAGAGAGTGCAGGGTAGTTCTCATTTCGACGAGCCATGGCAACCCGCTCGGGACGGGTAGCCTCAACTCTTTTTATCAATTCCTTCATTTCGGGTGTATAAGCCATTGTATTCTCCTTAATCCTAAAGAGGATCAATCGATGTTTGATTATAGATAACGAGTCTCTTTAGGTTGCCATGATCCTATTTCGGCAAAATCGGGCTCACGCTCACGCTCAACGTAGATTTTCTCGAGGTCCTCTTTACTCATCGCTTCCAGCTCTTCAAGCATTTCATCATACTTTCCGCTCTCTATGGCTGCGACCCGCGCCTTGAGGTGTTCTGCCAGAGGTAAGATGTATCGTCCGTAAACGCGACGGGCCAGCTGCGCTGCGTGGTACTGGGGTATTTCTCCCATGCAGCGACTGGCACACAGGCCGCACTGAATACAATCAAAGGATAGCTTTGCAGCTTTTTCAATATTTCCCTGCTTTAGGGCTGAAATATAACCGAGAACATCGACATCCATCGGGCAGGCCTTGGTGCACTGGTTGCAAGCAACACATCGAAAAAGCTCTGGATAAAGCGCATGAATTGCCTCCGGCAGACCACCGATTTCGTCTATGTTAAAATTTGCCCGATTAGCGGGAAAAAATGGAATCTGGGCAAGGTACATATCTGCTTCCACCACAGTCTGACAGGCAAGACCGAAGTGTAGTTTATAATCTCCAGCCATTCTATATACGGTCGGACAGGCACCACAGATACCACCACGACAGCCGGCTCCACGCAGGAATCTAAAACCTGCAAACTCCATTGCCTTCATGATGGTCAGGGTTTCAGGTACCTCATACATTTTACCCATGATATAGACCGGGATGGTTTTCGCACCTTCCGGCAGAATAGCCCGATCCCCGGTCGCTACTCTAGGAGTGTTCTTACTTGATTTCTGGTCTGTTTCACACATGGTTCATATCTCCAATAATGCGCGATAATTTACGCTACCTATTCTCATCCGGGCTATTAACCTTAGAAATTCTTTTCTTATTTTCACCCCTCAAGGGGTGCTGAAAAAGTAAGAAAGAATTTCGTTGAGGTATTTATCCCGACTTGTTTCAAATTTATCGGGGCTAGCTTACGCTGCAGCCAGACATTTTTTACTCTTTAATAACTCGGCACTGATTGGGTCATTCAACTCAAAATGACAGCTCTCCGAGTCGAGCCCCAGGGCAACTGCCAGGAGTTGGGTGAAATAATACGTTGGAATATTTGTTTCTATATTGCCTTTTTGCATCATCTCTTGCTGCTGCTTACCCAGGTTGTATTCACAGAGTGGACAACTCGTCGCAAGAGCCTCGATTCCTGCACCTGCAGCCAGATTTATTATTGCAGACCCAGCACTGTTTTCCCCCGCTGGAGCATCTAAGACCTGATAAGAACCACAGCACTTATCTGCTGCATTAAATTCCATTGCAGTTGCCCCAATCGCCTCCAACAACCCTGTCATCAGAGTATAACTGCCAAAAGGTTCTATGCCGATTTCTGCTGGACGCTGCAGGGTACAACCATAATAGGGTGCAA
>Ga0209475_10004407_pt1 | contig 12144 bp, 12 predicted proteins | sample tdDd471_FD_187128 | JGI IMG/M metagenome (GOLD analysis project Ga0209475, IMG submission 187128) | Marine sediment microbial communities from the Atlantic coast under amendment with organic carbon and nitrate - tdDd47.1 (SPAdes)... | ecosystem: Environmental > Aquatic > Marine > Coastal >...
TTACCGCGCAACCAGTTCCAGATCGTCACGCCTGACGACGCTGAACCAGAACTCATTGTCATGAGTCTGTTTCATGAAAACACACCACTCTTCATCCACAAACGGGACAAGTACATTTTCTTCATGGACCCGGTTGTCTGGCAATCCCACCCGGAAATGGAAACATGGATGAAGACCGAGTGCGGCATGATTCAGCCCAATCCCGCCACCTATCTCAAACGATACGGCGAGATGCTGGCAACATTCAGGCACATGCATCCGAACCTTCCCATCGTGGTGGTTTCGCGGCTCTCGCCCTATCCGGCCTTCGGCCCGGACCCATATTCCTATTTGGAAGGATGGAACGAGATCTACCGCGAGGCCCCGGCCCACCTGAAAGTCTGGAAACGGGAATTCGACAACGTGCACATTGTGGATATGAACCGTATTTTCGGCGGTATTTGGCACGAATCAAACACACGCATCGAAAGTCACTGCCCCTTCCTCAAATTCACACTTGAAGAAACGGGCGACAGCATCTCCAGCCTGCACGCCAGTCGCGATGTGGAGCATATCGGGTCCATGTGGCCGAGATTGGCAGGAAAAATCGATGAATTTCTGACAACGGGACAAATCAAATACACTGAGCAAGAAACCATCCCAATTAAATGGAACAAGCCGTGGCAGCCTTGCAAACTCGACCAAACCACCATGCTGGAAAAACTTTCTTCAGGCGGCAACTACCTGTGCGCCGAAGCCGTGGGTGGTTTCTTTCTCAATCTCAACACGGACTACACCGAATTGCTGGCCCGAACCGGACACCTGACCCCAGTCTGCCACAACACCCTGCACATGATCAAAACCTATGGCCGTATTTTCAAAAACCCGCTCATGAACGATTGGTGCGACGCCCACAGAAAAACCGCCGAACGCTATACGGACGGCGGCCCTCTCTATCAAAAGGATTATCTCAAACGCATTGATGAAATCAAAACGTTTGCGACCAGCTAGCGCCGCGTCAATCCATACTTTTTCAACTTGTACTGCAAAGTTCTTCGGCTGATACCCAGTGCGTCCGCCGTGCGTTCCCGGTGATTGCCGTTTTCTTCCAGTGCCTGGATAATCGCCTGTTTCTCAGCCTCTTCGAGATTGGCAGGAGCCGCAGGGCTTGCTGAGATTGGGGGCGTAAGGTCTATTTGAATTGCAGCCTCGCGTGCACCTGTAATCTGAGGCGGCAAAAGGTCCGTTCCCAAGGCGTCGGCACGAGAAAGAATCAAGGCACGTTCCAGGACGTTTTCCAATTCACGCACGTTGCCGGGCCAATCATACCCGGACAAAGCATCAAGAAACGCTGGCGTCACCGTACGAATAATCTTGTTATTCTTGTTGCCCAAACGACGAAGCAGAAAGCTGACCAGAAGCGGTAGGTCTTCCTTGCGCTCGTCCAGCGGCGGGATACGAATCTCCAATACGGCCAACCGATAATACAAGTCTTCCCGGAAGCGTCCGGCTTCAACTTCCTTTTTCAGATTCCGATTGGTCGCCGCGATAATACGCGTGTCCACATGGATGGGCTTGATCGAACCCAACGGTTCAATGGTCTTTTCCTGCAAGGCGCGCAATAATTTAGCCTGAAGCGCGGCTGGCATTTCGCCGATTTCATCCAGAAACAACGTGCCTCCGTCAGCCAATTGGAATCGTCCGGGCTTATCCTTGACCGCGCCAGTAAACGCACCCTTTTCATAGCCAAACAATTCAGATTCAAGCAGATCATCCGGCAAAGCCGCACAGTTAACCTTAATCAGCGGACGGTTTGCCCGATGGCTTGCCCGGTGCAATCCCTCGGCCACCAGTTCCTTACCCGTGCCAGATGGCCCGAGTATAAGAACAGTCGCTTCTGTAGGACCGGCCTGCCCGATGAGATCGCGCACCCGCTCAATACCGGGACTGGCCCCGATGAAATCAACCTCGCCACTCACTTCGGCCTTGAGCCGCACATTCTCCTCAAGCAGCTTGTGATATTCGAATGCCTTGCCGATGACCGCAGTCAATTCATCATTGTCTGCCGGTTTGGTCAGGTAGTCGAAGGCTCCTTTTTTCATGGCGTCAACAGCACTGCCCACACTACCGAAGGCAGTCAGTAAAACCACGGGCATACTCGGACGGCGAACCTGCAACTCCTTGAGCAATTGCATGCCGTCCATGCCGGGCATTTTCATGTCCACCATGGCCACGTCGGGATATGTGTCAGACTCGGCCTCTTCGGCCAGCACCTGCAAGGCTCGTTCACCGGAATCGGCTTCAAGAACCGTCCAATCCTCTTCCTCAAGGACCGCCCGGACCATCATGCGATGGCCTGGCTCATCATCAACAATGAGGACAATGCGTTCTTCTGTCATATATATACTTCCTTAGCTGTCGCTTTCGGTGTTTTTCGGAAAAAACAGTTTCATCTCAGTGCCTTCACCCGGTTCGGAATGAATGACCACCTCGCCCTTGTGCGCCCGCATGATATTCTGAACGATGGCAAGTCCGAGGCCGGTGCCGGTCTTCTTGCCGGTGACGAACGGCTTGAACACATCGCCCTCCAAATCAGGGTCCATACCCGGCCCGTTGTCCGCAACGATAAGCCAGACGCCGTCCTTGCCTTGGACCGAAGTCAGCAGGATATGACCGGGCTTCGCGCATTCCGGGCATCCTTCAATGGCGTCGAGGCTGTTGGTAATAAGATTGAGCAAAATTTGTCTGAGTGCGTCCTGATCCGCAAAAACCGATTCCGGGCCAAAATTGAATTCCGGCACGGTTTCCTTGTCCTGAAAATCAAACCGCATGAGCTGCTTGATGGAATCACCCAAAGTGGACAGGTCGATTTCCATAGGATCAAGCTGACGCGGACGGGCCAGATACAACAGATCGGTAACGACCCGATTCAAACGATCCGCCTCCTGTACCATGGCCGCAGCGTATTGATCGAGCGGAGCCTGTCCCTTGAGTTTGGTGGCGAACAGTTGGGCAAAACCGCGCAATGAGCTGAGCGGATTGCGCACTTCATGGGCCACGCCTGCGGCCAAAGAACCGATTTCAGCCAACCGCTTTGCTTCATTCAAATCTTCTTCAAGCGATCGCAACTGAGTACGATCACGTATGAGCACGAGTCGCTGACCGAGTTCCGGGGCAGCACTGTCGTCGTATTCCTGAAATGGCAACATCAAAATTTCAAGCTGACGGCCCTGATAATCGAGCTGCTCCCACTCATGCGGCGCAGTCAGACCAGCTTCGTCCTGAGTCTTGCCAAAATCGAAATCATGCCAGTTGGTACCGATGATCTCGGGCGCACCTTCCTCTCCTTCGGGAGCAAGGAGCTTCTTGGCCGAATGGTTGGCAGCCAGGACCTCACCACTCTCGGCCAAGGTAACAAGACCATCCGGCATGTTGTCGAGCAACTTGCTCTGAAACCGCTCCAGACGGACCAGCTGACGACTGGCCCCACGGCGACGCAAATATGCAAATGCCAACGACCAAAGGACCACCGCAGCAAGGAACACATAGCCCGTCTGATAGGTGGCAGCCCGGCGATACTGCCGAAACTGGGCCAGATGCTTTTCCGCATTGAGACCCACCACCAGAAACACCGGAGGTTCATCAGTGCCCATCTGCATACCGCGCTGCATGCCCTGGCCCATCCCTTGACCTTGTCCATGCCCTCGACGAGACATATGACTTGAGCCATGTTCGGTATCGTCATCCAAAGGGGGGATGCCGCTCAAGGTGGAAATGCCGGGTCGGGCGCGCAAGCCGGAAATGAGAACGCTCTTTTTGCCCACCTGAGCCATGACATGCCACGCCCTGCCGGGTTCAATGTCGCTGGTCACGGAATCAGGCAGCCGAAATACAGGAGCATCGTCCTCGTCAGCTGAGGAGACCAACGGACGGCCATCCTCGCCAAACAACGTGATAAACACGATATCTTCGGACTTGGTCAATTCGGTGAACAATTCCTCGGACATCGCCTGAAAGAGTTCAGGCGACTGAGGTGTCATGCGCAGGTTCCGGGCGATACGCAGAATATTGTTGTCCACGCCGCGCAGAATGGAGTTACCGGTCATGATCATATGATCTTCAACGATCTTGCGTTGTTGCGCGATGGACCGCCATGTCAGATAGAGACTCCCCACTCCCAGCACGATAAGTGCCAGGACCAGGGCGACCAGAGGTCCTTTCTCCTTTCCGTCGGAATGAACAACTTCCATATTCTACTACTTGCCCTTGATGATTAGATACACGTCCTTGGGAGTTCCGCCATGCTTCTCGGCCAGGGCCTTGAAGGTGCTTTCGAGCGTGGCGTCCATGCCTGCCGCCTTGAGCCTTGCCAGAACGTCCTCAACATCAAGACCATAGGTCTTGCACACATCTGCGACCTTGAGCTTGCCGGTGCCTGCGGGCGGCACAGCAGGCATCCCCGCATACACGTCAACATTCTGCCCACCACGAATAGTGTCATACACCTGCTGAGGGCTGACACCCTTGGAGCGGGCAATGTCTTTAATCAAAGATTGTTCATTGATGGTGGGATCGTATCCGGCAGCATGGAGAGTCTCAACGGCCTTTGCGGCGTCAAGACCAAGGAATCCACAAAATTTCATGAGCGGACTGGTTTCAGCATGACCATACGGGGGGTTACCATATGTTGTCGTGGCCTCTTCTTTTATCTCGGCCGAAAAATCGAGCAACTGCTGCATGGGCGGCAAGCCAAGCAGCGTACCGATAAGCACGAACAACGTGAGAACCAAACTGATGACCATGGGCACTGTCATGATCACAAACTCACGCGCCCGGTTCTTCATGTAGGCCATGAGCGGCTTCCAGTTCAGCCAGATATGCAGGAGCAAGGCGATGAGAAAAAGAGTTCCCACGGTGGTATGGGTATCACCCCACTGAGTCTTTGAAAGCCCGAGCAGATGCCAGTCAGCCCAGTAGGCCACCCGTCCTTCGGGCACAATGTACAAAATCACGCTGGTCAACAGCGTGATGAGAAAGGACAGAAGAGCTGTCAGGGATGTTATTTTCCTCATCATCAGAAGGCCTCCTCAATAACAAGATACTCCACCATACCGAGTCCTACGCGTGAAGCTTGCCGAAGTTTATTATTATTTGCGGGACGGCCGCCACCATGGCAGACCGTCCCGCAAGCGTCCTGTTTTCCTGATTATAGGAAAGATTGTCTAGTTGAAGCGAGGACCCTGGCCGTAACAGTCACCGTTGTAACCACGACTCTGACCACGCCCCTGGCCGCGACCATTGAACGCCACGATACCGGTTTCCTTTTCAAGCTCTGCACGCATGTTGTCGCGAGTATCGCGCATCTGATCACGCAACTTGGTCATATCGGTCGTCAGTTTGGTGATCTTCTTTTCATCAGCATTGCCGCCGTTAACCATGGCCTGCAAGGTTGCGTGCTTGGCCCAGATTTGATCGCGCAGTTCAGTGAATTTGGGCTGATACTTGTCGAAAATCTTGTCGACTGCAGCCTGCTTTTCCGGGGTCAATTGGCTATATACGCCGTTGACTCCGCAACCATTTCCGTAGCCCCTGCCATGACCGTATCCTTGACCGGCCATTGCCACCGCTGCCAAGCTCAGGACCAGGACAGCTGCCAAAGCCGTGATGGTGATGTTCTTTTTGTTCATTGTTCCTCCGAAATATTAAAATGTTTTATGCAATCAGGATGAAGAGAGTGTGTGTTATCTTCTACCCCCTATTAAGCACACCCCGTGCCAACATTTTAACGCCTCGATTTAAAAAGGAATTCCCCAAAATGCATCTTCATATCTCGATGCTTTTGTGCACGCAACTGCACACATATTGCACAAACAAAGTGCAAAGTGCAAGCAACCTTCCTTGACATCATGCCCAAAAGCCCCACATTGGAGGCAACACACGCTTTAAACGCCAACCTTGAGGTGACGCGATGCCCATATACGAATATATCTGTAAGGAATGCGGTAACGAGTTCGAGGAACTCGTCTTTTCTCAGGATGCCTCTGCGCCCTGCCCCAAATGCGGCTCCGAAAAAACGGAAAAGCTCATGAGTGCCTGCGCGGTCAAAACTGATGGGAATGGCCTCAATCTTGACGCATTGCAGGACTCCGGCTGCGGCTCGGGCGGTGGCTGAGGCATCTAGATTTCTCGCCCCGGTCCGGGGTTGATTCCTTTTCTGCCATGACCATTGCCACACTGCACACCGTGTCACGAAGCGCGGCGTACAGCCATATGCACCGTTTCCTTTCTTTTTAAGAAATGATAGATGAACCGAACTGGTTCTCACATCTTGACCGTTCGAGGAGCTTCCATGTCGAACAGATTGCCCTGGCCTGAATATTTCATGCGTATCGCCCATTTGGTGGCCCAGCGCTCCACATGCACCCGCCGCGCTGTTGGTGCCATCGCCGTACGTGACAAACGCATTTTGGCAACCGGTTACAACGGTGTGCCCACCAACATCGCCCACTGCGAAGAGGTAGGGTGTCTCCGCGATAAACTCAATATCCCGTCCGGCGAACGCCACGAGCTGTGCCGAGGGCTACACGCCGAACAAAACGTCATCATCCAGGCAGCCACACACAACATGGACCTCAAGGGGTGCGACATCTACTGCACCACCAAGCCGTGCATCCTGTGCACCAAGATGCTCATCAACTGCGAAGTGCAAAACATCTACTTTTCCGAAAACTACCCTGACGAGTTGTCCGAAGAAATGCTCGCCGAGGCTGGAGTGAACTATGTGTTCATGGAAGGCGAATTTATCTAAAAACGAACAATTCATGGCCAAGGCCGTGAACCTGGCCTACCAGGGCCGTGGCACGACCGCGCCCAACCCCTGCGTCGGAGCCGTTCTCGTGGACGGCGACCAGATCGTAGCCCATGGGTGGCACACCAGATACGGCCAGTTGCATGCGGAACGGGAATGCCTTGCCAGTGCCAATAAAAAAGGTGTTGATCCGACAGGCCTGACCATGTTCGTCACTCTTGAACCGTGCAATCACCATGGCAAGACCCCGCCCTGCACGGAAGCTATTATCGAGGCTGGCATCGCCAAGGTCATCGTTGGGACCCGTGACCCCAACCCTGTTGCCGCAGGTGGTGTGGAAAAACTGGAAAGCCACGGTATCGAAGTCCAGGTTGGCGTTCTTGAACAGGAATGCAAGGATCTCATCGCCGATTTTCTGCTCTGGCAAAAGTCACATTCCCCGTTCAACATCATCAAAATGGCCGCAACACTGGATGGGAAAATAGCATCCAGCGCCCACAAGCCCGAACCGGTTTCAAGCCCTGAATCCTTTGCCCGTGTCCACGACCTTCGTGGCATGGTCGGAGCCGTTGTCGTCGGCGGAACCACGTTCTACACCGACAACCCCAGCCTGAACTGCCGCATGGAACAGTTGCCCCCGGATTTCATCCAACCCTTCGGAGTAGTCGTCACATCACGACTCCCTGAAGATCCGGCAGCACACACCCTGCTCCGAAAACGCCCTGAACGAACCATCTTCATGACCACCGAAATCGCGGCGCACAGTGAAGCCGCCGACCGCTTGCGAAGTCGAGGCACTTCGGTCTGGCCCCTGCCCGGACATCCCGGAGGTTTGACCCTCTCCTGCGGATTCGAGCGCCTCCGCTACGAGAAGGGGTGCCACTACACCCTGTGTGAAGGCGGTGGACGGTTCGCCATGGCTCTCATAGAACAGGGACTGGCCGATGAACTGGTGCACTTCGTCACTCCTCGCATACTCGGCGACAACACAGCTCCTGCCGCCTACTCTGGTCGTGAGTCCATATCCATGGCCGATTCCGTTAACTTCCGCATCATCAAAACGGAAACCACTGGATCGGACATCATGCTGACTTTACGAACAAAATAATTACCTCCAAGTCAAAACATGAACAAAGGTTCATTTTTTATATTGACAACATGAATCTGAGTTCATATTTGTGTTTTGTACACAATGCCAAGGAGGCAATCATGAACTACGCATATAGAGAACAAGGCAGTCACGTCATGTCATGGCGCACACAATGGACTTTGGATAACCCGGTACGAGGCATGCTCCAATCACCCCAAAAAATGTTTGGACATCTTGTCGAACCAGGCATGACAGTTATCGATACAGGGTGCGGCACCGGCTTTTTCACCATGGCATTGGCACGTATGGTGGGTGAATCGGGTAAGGTTATTGCTGTTGATCTTCAGGCCGAAGCTCTGGTCAAATTAGAGAAAAAAGTCGAAAACGCAGGACTGCACAGAAGAGTGGAAACCTGGAAATGCGATGCAGAAGATATCGGTGTGCTGCCAAAAGCGGACTTCGTCCTTTCCGCATACATGGCTCACGAGGTCCCAGACATAAACATCTACTTCCACCGCATGGCGCAATGCGTCAAACGCAACAGCCGCATGCTTCTGGTCGAGCCAAAGTTCCATGTTTCCCCAAACAGTTACCGCGAGGAAGTTGCCGCTGCCATCAAGGCAGGGTTTGAATTGGACAGCCTGCCTTCCATCTTTTTCAGCCACGCTGTCATTCTCAGAAGGGGTTGATACCGATCCCCTTGCAGGGTACTTTCGCCTCGGAGCAAATAATGAACGAACAAAACACGATCAGGGTTCCCCAGCAAGCCCGAAGCATTGAGAAGAAAAAACGGCTCATGGATGCGGCCATGGCTGAATTCGGCGACAATGGATTTCATGGCACTAATGCCAAAGGAATAGCCAAGGCGGCTGGCGTTTCCGTTGGAACCTTTTACGCCTACTTCACTGACAAAAAAGCCATTCTGCTTGAGATAATCACCCAGCACTTGCTGGAAGTCGACCACTCAGTATTCAAACCACTTCTTCACAAAGTCCAAGAAGGAGCCACTGGTAGGGAGGTCGTTCGCCATATCGTCAAACTGGGGCATGAGGCGCACCACCTCTCTCCTGAGCTACTCCGTGTCATGCTCTCCATGCGGTATATTGATGAAGACTTCCAGCAATTCGCAGCAGTTGAACGCAAAAGCATAACCACAAAATTGAGCCAGTTTTTTGAAACCATAAGTGACCATCTCCGCGTCACTGATATGGAAGCGGCGGCTCAAGTGGTCACCAATACATTTGAGGAGACCCTGCACTCAGTAGCCGTTGATCAGCCACAAATGGACCAAACACGACTGTACGACGCCTTAATAGACATGGTCTCAATATACCTTTACAAAGATCCGGACGCGCCGATTCAATCCTGATCGGCTTTCCTCACGCCAACCAGTCAGCCCCATTGTCAATCGCTAGCTGAACTGATCCCGGATTTACACCCGTCCCGCACCCTGATACAAGAGCGCCAGACAACAGCGAGGATTTTTATGTTCACAGGATTGGTCATGGGCATGGGCCGCATCGAGGCCGCAGAGAACCGGGGCGCGGAGACGCGTTTTCGCATAAAGGCGTTATTCGATCTCGACAATATCGAACTGGGTGAATCCATTGCGGTCAACGGCGTCTGCCTGACCGTAGAGACTTTCGGCGACAACTGGTTCACCTGTTATGCTTCCAGGGAAACCATCTCAGTCACCAGTTTGGGCGGACTACGGGTGGCGTCCAACGTCAACCTGGAACGCGCCATGGCCATGGGTGATCGCTTCGGCGGCCACATCGTGTCCGGCCATGTGGACTGCATGGCCGAAGTGGCTGAAATTCGTCCTTCCGGTGAATCAAAAATTTACCGCCTCACTTTTGATACCAAGCACGGCAAATACGTCATCCCCAAGGGGTCCATAACGCTGGACGGCATCAGCCTCACAGTAAACGACTGCGCCCCCACCTGGCTTGAGGTGAACATAATCCCCGAGACCCAGAAGGTGACCACAATTGGTGGCTGGTCTCCCGGCACCACGGTCAACATGGAGACCGATATCATCGGCAAGTATGTGGAACGCATGGTCACTCCATGGATTGGTGACAAAGGGGCCGATGACACCAAACCGGGCATCACCATGGACTATCTCCGGCAACACGGATTTTAAAAGCACACAAGGCACGCTGCAAAGCGTGCCTTTTTTCATACGCACAACTTACGATCAGGAGCAGAATTCATGGCCGACCAGACCGTTCTCGTTGTCATCGATGTTCAAAACATCATGTTTGAAACTCCAGGCGAAATTCCGTTTGAAGGTGAACGAGTTCTCAAGACCATTGAAAACCTCATTGCCTCAGCGCGTGAAAGGCACATCCCTGTTCATTATATTCAGCACACCACCGAGGGTGCTGGATCCGAATTCGAAAAGGACTCCCACAACTGGCTGTTCAAGCCCGAAATAGCACCAAAGGACGGGGATCTCATTTCCATGAAATCGTCCTACGACGCATTTTGGGATACCAATTTTGACGCCAACCTCAAAAAGCTCGGAGCAAAAAGACTCATTTTTTGTGGCCTCCAGACTGAATGTTGCGTGGACACTACCATCCGTAGTGCGTTGGCCCACGGGTATGAAAATGTGCTGATCGGCGACGCGCACACTTCATACGACAATGGGGTTCTCACGAGTGAGCAGATTGTGGCACATCACAACCAGACCTTGCACAGACGGTTCTGTCAGGTTGTGATGGCGAAAGATTTCTGCTTCAAGCAGCAGGCGTGATGGAGTCGGGGTTTCACCCCCGGCTTCTTCAAGCCCACCGCCTCAGGTGACCATTCACAATCATATCAAAGTGGACCTTTGCGCAATTTCCCATTACTATTCCTCAATTCAAAAGCCCCACATGGAGACTAAACATGAACTCTCTTCGATATAGTACTCTTTTTCTCATCCTGCTTCTGACCGGATGCGGCGGATATTCCTTCGGTGAAAGCGGCACTTCAGTACTACCACCTGAATACAGAACCCTCGCCATCCACGAAATAACCAACCCGACCACACTGTCATGGATGGAACCACGCATTCGCAAACTCCTCCGGGACGAACTGAACAACCGTGGCACCATCACGTGGATCGACAGTCAGGATCGAGCTGACTCCGTCATTTCCATTGAAATCATTCGTTATTACCGTCCAACAGCAGTGAGCGGCGGCAGTGATGAAACCCTCCGTTCCGTTGCCATCTTCAACTTCAAAGCGACCATTCGTTCGACAACCAACGACTCCGTGCTGTGGCAATCCGGCGAAATTTCTCAGGATTGGCCTTTCTTCACTGGCGACGAGGCCGAAGCTGACGCCGAAGTCACCCGACTCGGCATCCGACGACTGGCTGACCGCATGACCCAGAACTACTAGGTACGCCATGACTCGCCCGAAATACCTGTTCCTGATCTGCCCCGATCCGCAACTCATCAAGGCCCAGATTGACGAACGACTCAAAGCGTCCGGCCAAAATGATTGGGAAACCAAAACATTCTGGGGAGACGACGAAGAGCCACTGCCAAACACATTCTGGACCGACCTGACTATCAAATCACTTTTTCCCCAGCCCAAGACTCTGGTTGTACGCCGCGCCCATACCCTCAAGGCGGACCACTGGGACAAACTCGACGCCGGAGTCAAAGGACTTGGCAGCGATATTTTCCCTGTCTTCTGTCTGGAAGGCCAATGGAAGGGCAAAAAACCGCCAGTCCCTGTGGCCCTATCTCGTCGAGGCCTCTTCAAAAAGGCAAAAAAAGAAAACTGGATATGGGAATCAAAAGGACTTGATCAACGCTCTCTGACAGATTTCGTCAAGGCGTGGGCCGCACGGGAAGGACTGACCTTCGAACCCGGCGCAGGGCAGGCTTTGGCCTTTGCCCTCCCCATGGACGCCGTAGCCGCCCGTCTGGAACTGGACAAGATTGAACTGGCCACAGGCGATGAACGCGTCGTGCGACGGGAACATGTAGACCTTGTGGCCCAGACCGGTGAAATGCCTTTTTTTGATCTCATGGACGCTCTGGGTCAACCAGGAGCCGAAGTCTCGGTGTGGAAACGGGTCCTCGACGACCATTCCAAATCGGCAAAAGATCAGATGCTGTTCAACCTTATTGGTTTTCTGGCGAGTCAGGCCCGCATGTACTGGATGCTCGCCAATGGAGAGAACCCCAAGGGCAACCCGTATATGCTGAAGAAAAAGGCCCCCATTGCACAGCGTCTCGGCAAAGCCGGCGTCGCCCGTATGATC
>Ga0209475_10004415_pt1 | contig 12133 bp, 7 predicted proteins | sample tdDd471_FD_187128 | JGI IMG/M metagenome (GOLD analysis project Ga0209475, IMG submission 187128) | Marine sediment microbial communities from the Atlantic coast under amendment with organic carbon and nitrate - tdDd47.1 (SPAdes)... | ecosystem: Environmental > Aquatic > Marine > Coastal >...
GTCAAAGAAATGGCTGTCGGAACTGGCGCAGTCCTTGAGCACCTCAAGCCCGCTCCAGGGCGCTTCGAAGCCGATGGTGAACACGATGATGTTCTCCGCCTTTGCGGCGTCGCAGATCGCCTTGGTGCGGGCGTTCTTGGTGGAGCTGTTCACATAGACATAGCGTGTGCCGTAGTACCATTTGTCGCGCGCATCGTCCTGTCCCATGGTCGGCGCGAAAATATTGTCGGCAATCTCCAGCGCGGTTGTATAGGCGAACAGGTCCCCCATCGACAGTTCTACCGCCGTGCCGTCCTCTTCGACGGCCGTCGTGACTTTGACTGTCTTGTATTTCTTGCAGTCGCCGGTTTTTTTGTCGTACTTCTTGCAGACCTCGCCCTCGCCCTCGCCCTCGTAAGTGCCGTTGCCATAGGGGTGGTCGCCCCATTCCTCCAGTTCGTTCCAGTAGTACATGTCCTCGGAGGTGTTGCCGTCGTCGTCCCGGTCGTAGGTATCCGGGCCGGTGTTGACCGAATAGACCCCTTCCTCGGCGTTCCACCAGGCGTTGGTCGGATCGGAGCGATAGTCGTCGGGCAGGTAGTACTGGCTGGTGTTCTGTCCGTCGGTCATCAGCACCAGCACCTTCAGCGTTTCGCCGTCGGTGTAATCGTGCGGACGGTCCGAGAAATCGCCCGAGACATCGCCGCTGGCGATCATCGCGTCGATGACCGGCTGCAGGCTGGGGTCGAGCAGCGCGGTGCCCCATTTCATCCCGATGTCGATCGAGGTGTTGCCGTCAGCCGACAGGTTGGCGATGAAATCCTTGAGCGTATCGCGGTCCTTTTCCAGCACCACCAGTTCGCGGCTTGCCTTGGCTTCGCAGACCGGCGAGGGGACCAGTTCCGGCGGGTCGTTGTCGCGCCCCTCGAACCGGCTGGTCCAGGGATCGAAATGCATGGTCCGTTTCAACTCGGCCGACGGGCTGATCGCGGTTGAGTCGAAATCGCTGCCGTCGAAGTTCACGCAGTTGGAATAGCTGTGCTCGTCGGTGACGTTGAACTGATCGAGAAAGACCGCCGGGGTCGAAACCTGGGTGGCATAGGGCACGATCGAGATCGACATGTCGCCGTCCTTGGTGTTGTCCACCATCTGGTCGACGAAGTCCTTGGCGGCGATCTTGAGGTTCGTCAGCCGGCTGTTGCTGTTCATCGACCCCGACACGTCGAGCACGAGCGAGATTTCCACCCCCTCGATACGTTCCTCGGCGGTGCTGGCAGCCGGCGCGGTCAGGGTATCGACGCCGGTCATGTGCATGAACTGGGTCTTGATGTCGCTCGAGGCGGTGGCCGACACCGTGCGATAGCTCAGCCCCTCGTCAACCGTGACGCTGGTGAGGAAATCGCGCATCCCGGCCTTGTCGAGGTAATCCTTGACCACGTCCTCCGGGGCGAGGGTCTGATCGAGGTCGGCGGCGGCCAGAACCGCCCGATCCATGGTGTATTGCAGGTTGGCGCGGTCCCGCTCGTAGCGCATCAGGTCGATGCCGATGCCGCCGAACATCAGGATGATGATGAAGATATAGACGGCGAAGACGATCAGCGAGCCATCCTCGCGCGCCGCAAACCGGCGGGCGTGGGTGGAAAGCCAGTGCACCGAGGCGCGCCCGAGGCTGGCGGGCGTGGCACATGATCCGACCGGATTTTCACTTCGCTGACACATGGGGTCCTCATTACGCTCGATCCGTGCGGATCCGCCCTGCGGGACGCACGTCACCGTCGTCCTTATCGGCCCGGATCGTGGCCGAAGTTTGGCGAATGCACGGTATTTCGCAGGAAGAGACCGGCGGCGGACGGGGTTTCCGGGGGGGGCGGGCCCTCTGCCGCCGGTCGTGATCCGCGATGGCGGGTTCGGGAATTGCCGGAAAAAACGGCTGCAAGAACGCGAATGCTTAAAAAGGTCGCGGCCTGCTGGCGAAGATCATAGTCTGACGGACAAGTGGCCGCCGGTGGCGAGTCGCGTATGCACGGGGAACGGTATGAGGAGGCTTACCCATGGTCCTGCAGGAACCGAGTTTTCGCGAGAGCGTGGATCTGATGTTCAACAGGGCGGCGGCGATCATGGATCTTCCGCCCGGGCTTGAGGAAAAGATACGGGTCTGCAACGCGACCTACACGGTTCGGTTCGGGGTGCGGCTGCGGGGGAAAATCCAGACCTTTACCGGCTATCGCTCGGTGCATTCGGAGCACATGGAGCCGGTCAAGGGCGGCATTCGCTACGCCATGGCGGTGAACCAGGACGAGGTCGAGGCGCTGGCGGCGCTGATGACCTACAAATGCGCCCTGGTCGAGGCGCCCTTTGGCGGCTCCAAGGGCGGGCTGTGCATCGACCCGCGCCAGTACGACGAGCACGAGCTGGAGATGATCACCCGGCGTTTCGCCTATGAGCTGGCCAAGCGCGACCTGATCAACCCCTCGCAGAACGTACCGGCGCCGGACATGGGCACCGGCGAGCGTGAAATGGCCTGGATCGCCGACCAGTACGCGCGGATGAACACCACCGACATCAACGCGCGCGCCTGTGTGACCGGCAAGCCGCTGAACGCCGGCGGCATCGCCGGGCGGGTCGAGGCCACCGGGCGCGGCGTGCAATACGCGCTGCGCGAATTCTTCCGCCATGCGGTCGATGCGGAAAAGGCCGGGCTCTCGGGCGGGCTCGAGGGCAAGCGGGTGATCGTGCAGGGGCTGGGCAACGTGGGCTATCACGCCGCCAAGTTCCTGGCTCGGGAGGACGGTGCACGGATCACCGGGATCATCGAACGCGATGGCGCGCTGTTCAACGATGAGGGGCTGGACGTGGAGGCGGTGCATCACTGGATCACGCGCCACGGCGGCGTCACCGGGTTCCCCGACGCCACCCATACCGCCGAGGGGGCGGCGGTGCTGGAACATGACTGCGACATCCTGATCCCGGCGGCGCTGGAGGGGGTGATCAACCTCGCCAATGCCCACAGGATCAAGGCCCCGCTGATCATCGAGGCCGCCAACGGTCCGGTCACCGCCGGGGCGGACGAGATCCTGCGCGACAAGGGCACGGTGATCATTCCCGACATGTACGCCAACGCTGGCGGCGTGACGGTGTCCTACTTCGAGTGGGTCAAGAACCTCAGCCACATCCGCTTTGGCCGGATGCAGCGGCGGCAGGAAGAGGCGCGCCACCAGCTGGTGGTCGAGCAGCTTGAAACCCTGAGCGATGCCCTTGGCAAGACCTGGTCGCCGAGCCCGGACTTCAAGGAGAAGTACCTGCGCGGCGCCGACGAGCTGGAGCTGGTCCGCTCGGGGTTGGACGACACCATGCGCACCGCCTATCAATCCATGCGCGAGGTGTGGCACGATCGGTCCGATGTCCAGGACCTGCGCACCGCAGCCTATATCGTGTCGATCGGAAAGGTGGCGGCGAGCTACCGCGCAAAGGGGCTGTGATCCCGCACCGATGACGACACAAGCGGCGCCGGATCGGGGAGTTCCGGCGCCGTTTCGTACACTCCGGGGCGCTGCGCGGGCGCCGACCCGCAAGGGGCCGCATCTTGTCGCTGGCAGACCGTTGCGTGTCGGGATTCTCGGGCTGGCCTCCGGCGGCTCTGGTGTTAGTGTCACAGCTGCCCGGCGCGCCGTCGGGCGCCGACCTGTCAGGAGACCGAGATGCGATTTTCCGGGCTGCGAGTCCTCACCGAGGGATTGACCGGCAACAGGGGCTGGACCGCCCATTGGCGCGACCCGGAGCCGAAGCCGGCCTATGACATCGTCATCATCGGCGGCGGCGGGCATGGGCTGGCCACCGCCTATTACCTGGCCCGCGAACACGGGCTGCGCAATATCGCGGTGCTGGAAAAGGGCTATCTCGGCGGCGGCAACGTCGGGCGCAACACCACCATCGTGCGGGCCAACTATGGGCTGCCCGGAAACTCGGAGTTCTATTCGCATTCCCTGACCCTGTGGGAGGGGCTGGAACAGGAGCTGAACTTCAACGTCATGCATTCGCAGCGCGGCGTGATCAACCTGTTCCATTCCGACGGCCAGCGCGACGCCTATGCCCGGCGCGGCAACGCCATGGTGAACCAGGGCGACGATGCGATCCTGCTGGACCGTGACGGGGTGCGCAGGCTTGCGCCCTATCTCGACTTCGACAATGGGCGCTTTCCGGTCTACGGCGGGCTCTACCATCCGCGCGGCGGCACCGCGCGGCATGACGCGGTGGCCTGGAGTTATGCCAGGGGGGCGGACCAGAGGGGCGTCGATCTGATCCAGAACTGCGAGGTCACCGGCATCGACATCCAGAACGGCAAGGTGACCGGGGTGCAGACCAGCCGGGGCGCGATCCGGGCCGGCAAGGTCGGCATCGTCGTGGCGGGACGCTCCAGCCAGGTGGCGGCGATGGCGGGGATGCGGCTGCCGATCGAAAGCCACGTCTTGCAGGCCTTCGTCACCGAGGGGCTCAAGCCGGTGATCGACACGGTGGTGACCTTCGGCATGGGGCATTTCTATATCAGCCAGTCGGACAAGGGCGGGCTGGTGTTCGGCGGCGACATCGACATGTATGCCTCTTACGCTGCGCGCGGCAACCTGCCGGCGGTGGAACACGTCATGGAGGCGGGGATGGCGCTGATGCCGATGATCGGCAAGGCGCGGGTGCTGCGCAGTTGGGGCGGCATCATGGACATGTCGCCGGACGGCTCGCCCGTGATTGACCGAACCGGGATCGAGGGGCTCTACCTCAATTGCGGCTGGTGCTACGGCGGGTTCAAGGCGGTGCCCGGTTCGGGCCATTGTTTCGCCCATCTGCTGGCGACCGGGCGGCCGCACGCGGCGGCGGCGCAGTTCCGGCTGGACCGGTTCCGCACCGGCGCGGGGATCATGGACGAGGAGGGCACCGGTGCGCAGCACAATCTGCACTGAGCGCCGGCGGAGAGGCCTGAAATGAGTATTTGCAACGAGAAGAAGCAGGGGCGCGCGCGATGAGGATCACCTGTCCGCTCTGCGGCGAGCGGGATCGCCGGGAGTTCTATTACAAGGGGGCCGCCGTGGCGCTGGACCGGCCGGAGCCTGATGCGGGGGGGGATGCCTGGCAGGACCATGTGTTCCTGCGCGACAACCCGGCGGGCGAGACCCGCGACCTGTGGTATCACGCCGATGGCTGCGGGTCCTGGATCGTGGTCACCCGCGACACGGTGAGCCACGCGGTGCTGGAGACGCGGCTGGCCGGGGAGGCGGGCGCATGAGGGTCGCGGGCAAGGGGTTGCTGGATCGCTCGCGTTCGGTCCCGTTCCGGTTCGACGGGGTGCGCTATGCCGGGCTGGAGGGGGACACGCTGGCCTCGGCGTTGCTTGCAAACGGGGTGCGGCTGGTCGGGCGGTCGTTCAAGTATCACCGGCCGCGCGGCATCCTGACGGCGGGCAGCGAGGAGCCCAACGCGCTGGTCACGGTGGGGACCGGCGGGCGGCGGACGCCGAACACCCGCGCCACGGTGCAGGAAATCCACCAGGGGCTGGAGGCGCGCAGCCAGAACGCCTGGCCGTCGCTGAAACACGACCTGCTGAGCCTGAACAACCTGGCCGCGCCGTTTTTTGGCGCGGGGTTCTATTACAAGACCTTCATGTGGCCGAAAGCGTTCTGGGAAAGGATCTATGAGCCGGCGATCCGCCGCGCCGCCGGATTGGGGGCGCTGTCGGGGGAGCCGGATGCGGACCGCTACGAGCGCGCCTTTGCGTTCTGTGACCTGCTGGTGATCGGGGCCGGTCCCGCCGGGCTGATGGCGGCCCTGGTGGCCGGGCGCGCCGGGGCCGATGTGATCCTGGCCGACGAGGAGGCCCGCATGGGCGGGCGGCTTTTGGCCGAGACCGAGACGATCGAGGGGCGGCCGGGTCATGAGTGGGCCGAGGCGGCGCTGGCCGAACTGGCGGCGACGGAGAACGTGCGGCTGATGACCCGCACCACGGTCGCCGGAGCCTATGACCAGGGCACCTTTGCGGCGCTGGAGCGGGTGGGCCATCACCGGGCGCCGCAAGAGGGGCTGCCGGTGGAGTGTTTCTGGCGCATCGTGGCGAAACGCGCGGTACTGGCGGCGGGGGCGTTGGAGCGGCCGATCGCCTTTGCCGACAACGACCGGCCCGGGATCATGACAGCGGGGGCGGTGCGCGCCTATCTCAATCGCTGGGGGGTGAGCCCGGGGCGGCGGGTTTCGGTCTTTGCCAACAACGACGACGCCCACCGTACCGCGCGCGACATGGTCAAGGCCGGGGTCGACGTGGTCGCGGTGATCGACAGTCGCGCCGATGCGCCGGGATCGGACCTCTTCGAGGTGCATCGCGGCGCCCATGTGGTGGGCAGCGCCGGGCGGCTGGGACTGGAGGCGATCACCCTGCGCAGCGGCGCGGCGGAGCACCGGGTCGAGACCGATTGCCTGGCGATGTCGGGCGGCTGGAACCCGAGCGTGCACCTGAGCTGTCACATGAACGGGCGGCCGGTCTGGCGCGAGGAAATCGTATCCTTCGTTCCCACGCCCGGCGCGGTGCCGGGGATGGTCGCGGCGGGGGCCTGCAACGGGGCGTTTTCGACGCAGGCCTGCCTGCGCGAGGGGGCCGAGGCGGCGCGTGGGGCTCTGGAGGAGTTGGGGATCAAACCGCCGAAGCCGGATCTGCCGATGGCCGAGGATACGGAGTATCGCATCGCGCCGCTCTGGGCGGTGGCGGGCAAGGGGCGCGCCTGGCTGGATTTCCAGAACGATGTGACGGTGAAGGATGTGCGCCAGGCGGCGGCGGAGAATTACCGCTCGGTCGAGCATATGAAACGCTACACCACGCAGGGCATGGCCACCGACCAGGGCAAAAGCTCGAACGTGGCGGCGCTGGCGGTGCTGGCGGATGCCACCGGGCGCGGCATCCCCGAGACCGGGACGACCACGTTCCGGCCGCCCTATTCCCCGATCGCCATCGCGGCGCTGGGCGCCGGCGGGCAGGGCAAGGGGTTTGCCCCCGAACGCCTCACCACCAGCCACAGGGCCAGCCGGGAGCGCGGCGCGCCGATGATCGAGGCCGGGCTGTGGTATCGGCCCAGCTATTTCCCGGCGCCGGGAGAGAGCACCTGGCGGCAGAGCTGCGACCGCGAGGTCACGATGGTGCGCGCGGCGGTGGGGATCTGTGATGTCTCGACGCTGGGCAAGATCGACATCCAGGGGCCGGACGCGGGCCGGTTGCTCGATTTCGTCTATACCAACATGTTCAGCACGCTGAAGGTCGGGCGGGTGCGCTATGGGCTGATGCTGCGCGAGGACGGCTATGTCATGGATGACGGCACCACCGCGCGGCTGGGGGAGCATCATTACCTGATGACCACCACCACGGCGGCGGCGGGCGAGGTGATGCGGCACCTGGAGTTCGTGCACCAGGGCCTGCGACCGGAGTGGGATGTGCGCTTCGCGTCCGTGACCGAACAATGGGCGCAGTTCGCGGTGGCCGGGCCGAAATCGCGCGAGCTGCTGAACGGGCTGCTGGACGCGCCGCTGGAGGCGGGCGACTGGCCGTTCATGGCCTGCGGCGCGGTGCGGGTGCTGGGGGTCGCCGGACGGCTGTTCCGGATCTCGTTCTCGGGCGAGCATGCCTATGAGCTGGCGGTTCCGGCGCGTTATGGCGACAGCCTGTTCCGGGCGCTGGTGGCGCGGGCCGAGGGGATGGGCGGCGGCGCCTACGGCATGGAGGCGCTGAACGTGCTGCGGATCGAGAAGGGGTTGATCACCCATGCCGAGATCCACGGGCGCACCACCGCCTTTGACATTGGCATGGGGCGGATGGTCTCGGCGAAAAAGGACTGCATCGGCAAGACGCTGAGCCAGCGGCCGGGGTTGACCGACCCCGAGCGTGAGCGGCTGGTGGGGCTGAAGCCCGCGGGGGCGGTGAAGCTGATCACCGCCGGCGGGCATCTCTTTGCGCAGGACGCCGCGCCGGTGCGGCAGAACGACCAGGGCTATGTTACATCGGCGGGCTTTTCGCCGACGCTGGGGCATGTGGTTGCGCTGGGCTTTCTGCGGCGCGGGCCGGAGCGGATCGGCGAGGTGGTGAAGATGGTCGATCACCTGCGCGGGGTGGAGACCCTGTGCGAGGTGGTCGATCCGGTGTTCTTCGATCCCGAGGGAGGGCGCGTGCGTGGCTGAACTTGTTGCGAAATCCCCCTGTGACGGGCTGTTGCCGCTGACCCTGGGCGGGGTCACGGCGAGCGAGGCGGATCTGGGCACGCTGACCATGGTGCTGCCCTATCGCGGGCGGCAAAAGGCGCTGTCGCAGGCGTTGCAGACGGCGCATGGCATGGCGTTCCCGGCGCCGAACCGGGCCACCGGCAAGGCCGGGGCGCGGGGGCTGTGGTTCGGCCGCGAGGGGGCGCTGCTGGCCGGGCCGGACCCCGATCCGGCGCTGGCCGAGCATGCGGCGCTGAGCGATCAGAGCGACGCCTGGGCGGCGGTGCGGCTGGAGGGGGCGGGCGCCGAGGACGTGCTGGCGCGGCTGGTGCCGGTCGATCTGCGCGCCGCGGTCTTCAAGCGGGGGCACACGCTGCGCAGCCAGGTGGCGCATATGTCGGGATCGGTCACCCGGGTGGGCGAACGGGCGTTCCTGATTCTGGTGTTCCGCTCGATGGCCGCGACACTGGTTCACGATCTGAAAACGGCGATGGAAGCGGTCGCGGCGCGCGGCTAGGGTGACGGGCGAACACCAACCGATTCAGGAGTTGCCCCGATGTTGATCCGCCTGACCCTTGTTGCAGCCCTTCTGGCCTCGCCCGCTCTGGCCGCCGACAGCAAGGAACAAAGCTGCGCCTATCAGGCCCAGGTGGTGGCGGCGATCCAGCAGGCGCGGCTGGACCGGGTCAAGGAGCGTGATGTGCCCAAGGCGATCGCGGCGACCGACCCGGAATGGCCGGAGAATTACAACAACGCGATTCCGCTGATTGCGCCCTGGGTTTACGAGCAGAAGATGCAGGTGATCCGCAACGAGGATCTCTCGGCGGCCTGGAACGAGCTTTGCCTGCAGCAATAGCCGGGGCGCCGATGCGTCTGTGACCGCCCCGCAGTGCCTGCGCGCGCCGCGGCGGTCTTTCGCTTTCCGTTCGGGCGGCGCGGTGCATGTGCCGCCGTCCGGCTCTGGACAGGCTTCGTCAATGCGAGGATACTTCACCCCATGTCACTGCCCCCCGGATTCCTCGACGAATTGCGCACCCGCACCTCGCTTACGCAGGTGGTCGGCCGCAAGGTGATCTGGGACAGCCGCAAGTCGAACCAGGCCAAGGGCGACATGTGGGCGCCGTGCCCGTTTCACCACGAGAAGACCGCCAGCTTTCACGTCGATGACCGCAAGGGGTTCTATTACTGCTTCGGCTGCCAGGCCAAGGGCGACGCTATCGGTTTCGTGCAGGAGACCGAGAACGTCAGCTTCATCGAGGCGGTTGAGATCCTCGCGCGCGAGGCGGGGATGGAGATGCCGGCGCGTGACCCCCGGGCACAGCAAAAGGCCGACCGGCGCGGGCAACTGGCCGAGGTGATGGAGCAGGCGGTGCAGTTCTTCCGCCTGCAGCTGAAAGCCGGGGCCGGGGCGGAGGCGCGCGATTATCTGGCGCGCCGGGGGCTGGACGCGGCCGCGCTGGAGCGCTGGGAGATCGGGTTTGCCCCGGCGGGCTGGCAGAACCTGTGGGACCATTTGCGCGGCAAGGGGGTGGAGGAGGAGCTGATCCTTGCCGCCGGGCTGGCGAAACCCTCGACCAAGGGCGGCAAGCCCTATGACACCTTTCGCCACCGGATCATGTTCCCGATCCGCGATGCGCAGGACCGCGCGATCGCCTTTGGCGGGCGGGCGATGGACCCCTCCGACAACGCCAAGTACCTCAACAGCCCCGAGACCGAGCTGTTCGACAAGGGCCGGTCGCTGTTCAACCACGGCCCGGCGCGGGCGGCGGCGGGCAAGGGCCAGCCGCTGGTGGTGGCCGAGGGGTACATGGACGTGATCGCACTGGCCGAGGCCGGGTTCGAGGCGGCGGTGGCGCCGCTGGGCACGGCGATCACCGAGACGCAGCTGCAATTGTTGTGGCGAATATCGGACGAACCGATCATCGCGCTCGACGGCGACAAGGCGGGGCTCGGCGCGGCGATGCGGCTGATCGACCTGGCGCTGCCGCTGCTGGAGGCGGGCAAATCGCTGCGCTTTGCGTTGATGCCCGAGGGCAAGGATCCCGACGACCTGCTGCGCGCCGAGGGGGCGGCGGCGGTGCAAAAAGTGCTGGATCAGGCCCAGCCGATGGTGCGGCTGCTCTGGCGGCGCGAGACCGAGGGCAGGGATTTCGACAGCCCCGAACGCAAGGCGGCACTGGACAAGGCGCTGCGCGAGCGGATCCGGGCGATCCGCGATCCGTCGATCCGAAGCCACTACGGCCAGGCGATCAAGGACCTGCGCTGGGACTTGTTCCGCCCGAAGAAACAGCCGCGCCCGCGCGGGCAGGCGGCCTTTGTGGCGGGGGGCTGGAAGGGCCGGGGGGCGGTGCTGGAAGGACCGGCTCAGACGACCAAATCGTCGTTCCTGGTCGCCGCCGGAGAGGCCGCCGAGACCCATATGCGCGAGGCGGTGATCCTGGCGGCGGCGATTTCCGCGCCGGAACTGATCGTGGAATTCGAGCACCGGATCGAGGCGATGAGTTGCGCCGATCCCGACCACGCGCTGCTGCGCGACCTGATCCTGCGCGACCCCGGCGCCGATCCGGCCGGTCTGAAGGACAGGATTACCGCCGCTGCCGGGCCACATGCCCTTGAAAACCTCCATCGGCTGCGCCATGTGGCAATAAACCCCTGCATGCGCAAACCCGGCGACATCGATCTGGCCAGAATGACCCTTGCGCAGGAATTCGCGAAAATCGAAGCGCTGCGCGGGGGATATGCCGAGGTCGCCGAGGCCGAGGAGGAGTTGAGCGGCATGGCGGACGAGGCCATGACATGGCGGCTGGGACAGGCGGCAGAGGCGCGGTCGCGGTCCTATCGCGTCGAACTGGACGGAGGTGGAGAGTCGGTCGTGGCGGAAAACGGGCTGACCCTGGACAAGTCGGATGTCGAGTACCGCGACAAGGTCTTCGACAATATCGATTTCACCCGAGGTGGCCGGTCGCGCGGGTGAGACGGGGACACGCAGACAGGAATCGGATCAGTTATTCCAAACCGGGCCGTTGAGGCGGCTTTTTATATCGAATAGAGGTGGACATTCAGGTGGTCGGGTGACCGAATCACCGGAACTTTCCAAATGATTCGCATCCGGACGAATCACCTCAAGCCCCTGCAGGAGCATTGAATGGCAGCCAAGGATACCGAGGACCAGAAACCCGAGGAGCAGGAACCGGAAATCACGCTGGACATGAGCCAGGCCCAGGTCAAGAAGATGATCGCCGAGGCCCGTGAAAAAGGTTACATCACCTACGACCAGCTCAACCAGGTTCTGCCCCCCGACCAGGTCAGTTCGGAACAGATCGAGGATGTGATGTCGATGCTCTCGGAGATGGGCATCAACATCATCGAGGACGAAGAGGCCGAGGAAGAAGAGCAGAAAGGCTCGACCGAGGTCGCCACCACCGAGAGCGCGCGCGAGGTCACGCTGGCCGGTCAGCAGACCGAGAAGCTGGACCGGACCGACGATCCGGTGCGCATGTACCTGCGCGAGATGGGCAGCGTCGAACTGCTGAGCCGCGAGGGCGAGATCGCCATCGCCAAGCGGATCGAGGCCGGTCGCAACACGATGATCGCGGGGCTGTGCAAGAGCCCGCTGACGTTCCAGGCGATCACAATCTGGCACGACGAATTGCTGTCCGAGGACATCCTGCTGCGCGACGTGATCGACCTGGAGGCCACATTCGGCAACCAGATGGGCGACGACGCCACCGCAGAGCCGCTGGTCGATACCTCGGCGGTGGCCGCGACCAAGACGCCGGAGGCCGACAACAGCCCGGAACTCGACGCCGACGGCAACCCCATCGCAAAGGATGACGACGACGACGAGGACGAGCAGGCCAACATGTCGCTGGCCGCGATGGAGGCCGCGCTCAAGGACCAGGTTCTGACCACGCTGGAGCAGATCTCGCTC
>Ga0209475_10004416_pt1 | contig 12130 bp, 8 predicted proteins | sample tdDd471_FD_187128 | JGI IMG/M metagenome (GOLD analysis project Ga0209475, IMG submission 187128) | Marine sediment microbial communities from the Atlantic coast under amendment with organic carbon and nitrate - tdDd47.1 (SPAdes)... | ecosystem: Environmental > Aquatic > Marine > Coastal >...
TTCTGAGTCTTCTTCTTGCATTAATTCAATAAACGCCCGAGTCAACGCTCGGTTTCCCATACTGTGAGCAACCAAATAGATGGAGTCAGCTTGCGTCTCAGATGAGACTTCTTTTAAAAAGCGTTTTAAATGAGGTAATGTCCATTGCACATTGGTCTCATCAACGGGGTATCCGTCGACCGTCGCTTGCGATGGCCATGAGTAAAATATAGGCGCACCATCAAACGCTAAGTCGTAAGCCATTTGTGCCGTTCGACGAGCTACATAATTAAATGAGTTGTTGTACCCATGAATATATACAAACGCATGCTTTTTATTCGAAGCACTGATTCTCGAACGTAGTTGATTAAAAAAGACATCTGGATTCAATAAATCGACTTTTAGTAATACCACATGCTTATTAGGATCGTCATTGAACTCGAAATTAAGAACCGAAGCTTCTTCAAGCTCCCCCATTTTATGATCTCTTGGAATGCTAACCACGGCACTACCGTAACGGAAAAAACCTCTCTGCCCACCAAACATGGTTGCCGGGTCTTCTGAGTTTTCTAATTTTCTATCCGTTGCAAAAAACACTTTGACTTCAGCGTAGTTACCTTCGTCATCATCAGCAAAAAAACTTTTGTTTAACGTATTAATCTCATCTCTGACGACCTCTAGTTTGTCTGGTAACGAAGTCTGTTGAGTTGAACATGCACTAAAAAAAAATATCGATACCAACACCACCAAGACGGACTTAAAAAGTTGTGGCAGAGTCCTCATGTTGTCTCCTACTTCTGTGTCTCTGATAACCAGACATCTACAAACTCAGTCGTTTGTTTGATCTGTTCGCTCGCAGAGTCTGGCCAAATGGTTTGATCACTTTCTCCACATTTCGCGGTACTGCTCACACCGCGAGACAAGCTGGCGAAAAAACGCCACTGTTTATTCTTTAACTGGACAAACGTGGGTCCTCCGGAGTCACCAAAACATGCCGACTTGCCAGGTAATCCGATACCCGCCCGAAACCCCTCTGAACCTTGAAAAACCATATTGATAGGTAACTCAACCATATATTTATCGTCATACATACTCGCTAAGTTGGCTTTGTACTCTTTTCGTGAGCTAGCTTCTTCTTTAATGGTTAAAGGATCTTTACGCAGTCCAAAACCAACTTGAACAGCCGTTAAATAATCACCTTTGTGTATGGCGATAACTTCTTGCCGAGTTGGCAATGCAGGAATTTGAATGGCACTGAAAGGTTGTTTTAATTCAATCAACGCGCGATCACTGACATCGTTCGCTGAAACAGAAAACTCATTCCGCTTGAACAACGTTAGTTTAGCCACTGACTCACTGTAAGATAGCCAGCTACTCGCAACTGAAACTCGCGAGCCAATATTAAAGTGGTTCTTACCGTTAATTCGCAAATGCAAGCCTTGCTTAGCCAAACGACTCAAATAATCACGGCTGAAAGGCGCAAATTCACGTTTGAAAGACTCTTTACTCCATTCTGCTTGTTGTTTTAACAGTGCTTTATAAACGGGTGATTGTTGTTGCGATAAGTCGAAAACACAATGTGCTGCAGTTGCAACAATACTTGGTGTGATCAGCGTTCCGGTACAGTAAGCCTTGCCTTCACTGTCTATCAAAGCAACAACGCTTGGAAACTCACTTTCTGAGGCTCTGCGCCCGCCGATGATAAAGTCTGATGCGTTTGATTGCGTGATTGTCTGCTGATAAGCCTGAACTTGCGAAAGCAACTGCTCAAACCCCGAGCGCGCTGGCAATGGAAAGTATTCTTCCGGCTGGCTGAAACCGCTGGTAGTACAAAAGACTACCAGACTATAAAGTAAAGTGTTTATTGATCTTATTCTAACTATCATTACCTTCAACTTAACCTAGCGGCCACCAAACCCTTTTTGGCGGCCAGGAAAGCGATAAACGCTTTCCTTTAGTAATAAGGGTTAATAATAGTACACCCAGAGCTTACCAGTGGTTTTGCCACCTTTTGCCATCTTAGATTGAATCAAATAAACCGCTAATTTATCTCCGGCCTGACCGGTGTAGTCGACATAAGGGTAAAAGTCTCTTCGCGTATTTTTGCCTATCTCTTTAAAAGAACCTTGCGCGTTGCGAGCGACGAACATATCCACATTTTGCTCATCATTAGCGACCGCAATGATCAAGTAACGGCCTTTAGCGGGCGTAGTGACCTGAGTAAGCTGTGACGGGTAACCATTCACTTTATTCTCTGCGCTGATAGTAAACGATGACTCATGCGCCAACTTTGGTTCTCCACTCAGACCATAGTGACGTTTCCACCCTTTCAAAATCTTCTTTCGGACGGAATCAGCAACTAACTCATTCACTTGCGCTTGATCGGCAAATCGCTTAAACCCTTCATTCCACTCTTCTTTGAGTTGGTCCATCGAAAGCTCGACATTGCTGTCTAACAAGGGTTTTAACAAATCAACACGTTGAGCAAAGTTGATAGCAACCGCATTGGGAATACGCTCGCCTTGCTCATTGACGCCGATCACATTACCTGCATTCAGTAACGCAATGACTTCTCCTTTCGCATTAAAAATTGGCGAGCCGCTGGCGCCACCGGTTGCAGGCAGAGAATGCTGAATTAACTGCGCCGTGCCAAAATAGGGCTGGCCACGGAAAAAGTCGGTTATAGAGGTGATATTAGCAACTTGGATCTGAGGCGTTGGCTCCAAATTAGCCATTTGCACCATTCCTTCCATCGGGAAGCCGACGTAAGCGACTTCTGACCCACTGCTTAAATTCCGCAGCGTATCGTCATTAGCTAAAGGCAGTGGCGGAGCTAGTCCACTGGGATCTTCTGGATACAAAAGTGCCACGTCGTAGGCAGGAATAAACTTAACCGGACTAAGACCACCATTCGCTTCAATCACTTTAGGTTGACGCTTCTCCCACTCCGCTTGAAAGGCTTTATAACCTGGGTGCATAGCCACATCACCAATAACAAATTCACGATAAGGCTTGGTGGTTGATCGAATAATAAACTTCACGCTTGGTTTGTCTTGAATTTGATAGAAAAGCTGAGCCACATGAGAATTGGTCGCTAAAATCCCTTCTTGGGCGACCCAGGCAGTTCCCATCGCGGTTTCGCCATTCTCACCTTTGATCAGCACTAAATAAACCGACTTTTGAGCCTCTGCAGCCACTTTACCGATGTCTTCATTAATCGACTCATAAATTTTGGCTAACTCTTTACCCGCTTGTTCATTCATCATTTGTAGCTGTTGCTCGGTCTTCCACGCATTCCAACCAAACACACCGCCAAGGGCAATCACCAACAATAAGGCGACCTTTATCCAGGTCCGCCCTTTTTTAACTTTGCTATGAATTTCTTCTTGATAACCATATTCAAAGGTTTCAGGCAATGCATCGTTACTGATATGTTCAACAATAAAGGTTGGTCCATCTTTTCGTCCTAAGGCAATTTCAGCACGATCCGGCAATTCCACATCATCCTCTGCCAACTGACCATTCAAAAACACAGGATTTTTGGTATTCACTCGAATTTCATATCGGCCTGCATCTTCTTCTAGCACCAGATGTTTACGGCCAACACTGGTAAATTCAGGAGGGTATAAGACTTGGCACTGATCAGGGTCGCGACCTATCGCAATACTTTGGTGGTTTTCAAAACGATGCTCTTGTTGCAACATCGGTCCCATCTTATTAGTAATTTTGATCGCCATAAATCGACCGCTCCTTCCCCGTTATTTATTGTATTTGTTTAATTTTATAGGTTAAGGTTATAGCCGAATCACGACATAAAAGAAAGCGCGGAGAGCCAAACACAATGCAGCACAAGGTGCGTTTTTACTTCCCATTCCACTTTGCACCGGACCATAAAGCTAAGCTGGATAACTATTACAGTCAGCTAAAAGCCTTCTCTTTACGCTCCTTACAGCAGCGAATGGATGCTTCAGAGAGTACCTCTGGAGGACTTGACGAAAGTGTCTGGGAAGCGAGTCATCGTAAAGTTGACCCGCGCTTTAATCCTCATATGGAGCAACTTTTGAACGGTCGTGATACCGCTCAAAACCACGCTTTTTTTGGGCTGCAAGCATTGCAATTAAGTACTAACGGTCGCCATTTTGTTAACGGGGGTAGCGTCGGCGATCCAGGAAAGGGCCTGCGAACACAACTCAGCAAAGCGGCCATACAACGACTTGCCCAAAAAGATATCAGTGCTCCCTACGACGACAACCGCTGGCCAATAACCGTGGTAGACGCCTGGCTCTATCATTTTAATACTTGCATCGGTGTTATGACGCTGGATATCGAATACGCAGAACCTGGCAAACACAAAAAAAACCAACTGCAAGATATTCAAGCGGTCGCTGAGATGAACTATCAGTTGTATCGAAACTCAGGAAATAAACAAACAGCCACACTCAATTGGGTCGATCGCGAGTTATCGTTGAATGGACTAAGAGACATTGTGCTGAATCTAAACCCTTGGTTAAGTGATTCTAACGTCGTTCATCCACTCGACAACTGGCGCTCAGTGTATACCTACTCAGCCGTGCAAAGTGACCAGCCTCTAACGCCGAAAGAAGTCGAAGAACATTCATTTCGACTCGCCAGACATTACACCGATGCGTATTTACCATCGTCGGAAAGCGTCAATGTGGGTCTGAGCAGGCCATTTGATTCTCTGTGTCATTATCACAGTCTTGAAGGCGCTTGTAGCCTGATCATAACGAATGATGGTTCACCAGCGCTGGATAACTTTATTGCCAGTGCGATCAATCAAGCCTATGAACCGATCACCCTTATCGCTTACAGCGAATACCTGTTTTTACACCAACTTAGTCAAGGCGCCAATATTACAGTCGATATGCGAAACCCCAGCGAAAAAGATTTCGCTCAGCTACGAGATTACCGAGCGAAACTGTATAACTTTCGTTTAAATAATCGCTTCTCTCATGTCGGACAATTAACTCAGCATAACGATTACTATCGCGCAATGAAGCTTGCTCTAGGCAGCACTGAGCTTCTCGAAGATATTTCAACCGACGTATCGGAGATTGAAGATTTTATTGCCGATCACATTGCCGAGAAGAACCGTCAGTCAATTGCGAATATTAAGGTACTTGGCTCAATGTTCGCAGCGTTAGTATTGTTAGCTGACTTATCAGGAATCTCAATACACCAAGCCCTGACCGATGACACACTTTCTTTGACCGCAAAAGTCATCTTCTGGTCATTAGCCATTGGAATTCCATTGGCATTCATCGTTCTTTCAAAGTGGTTAAGAAATAATTTGGAGTGATCAATGCCAACGCTCAATTCTGGGACCACACCCATATCGCTCCATTTTGCAGGTCATATAATTTCAACTGCAGAACAAGCGCGGTTTAAAGCGAGTGATGAATCACTGATTGCTGAGAAAATTAACCTCTGGTTCGAGCAGAATTCGATTCAATTCGCTTGTGGCAGTGCGGCGGCTGGTGCCGATCTTCTGTTCGCGGAAGCCTGTTCGAACCATGACGTCCGTTATCAATTGACGTTGCCTTTTCCGGAATCCCTATTTATCGATACATCGATAAAACCTTCTGGCCAAAACTGGGTAGCGAGGTTTGAAAAATGCCTCGCTAACGCTGAGAAAGTCACTCGTGTCTTCGATGGTAAACTAGCGGATAACAATATTGGGTATTCTATGTGTACCCTCGTAGCACTTGGAAAAGTCATCATTGATTCGCATTTAAAGCGTACCAATAAATGTCAATTAACCGTATGGGATGAACATATTGCGCGTCCTGATGCAGGAACCTACGCGGATCAAATGAAAGCCATTGCACTCGGGTTCGACGCCTTCTACATTCAGAGCCACCGCGGAAATCTGACGCATCAAGAACAAGCGTTTCCTGAAATCAAAGAAACGTTACTGACCTCGATTAAAAATCTACCCGTCGATATTCAACCTGGCAAGACCGTTGATATTTTACAAACACCATCTCGCCTTCAAACTCAGCACCATCTTGATAAACTGACTCTCAAGGTTGGCGAACGATACAGTAAACGGTTACTCGCTTTACTGGTAATACTTGATGAACATTGGTTAACCATCATCGATCGACAACAATGGACGAACAACGTCAATTACGTGGACTGTCACTATGCTAACTGAATGGTACCCACAGCAATTGCTTGAATTTGAAATGCCCAATTTTCAACTTCGCAATGATTTAGAACAATTATCCATTGTTTACCAACACAGTGTACCGGAAGCGACCGTTTTCTATTCTGGCCGAATATTAGAAGCCTTGTCGAGCAGTGCGGTTGAAGCGCTCGGAGGTAAAGCAAAAGCGAATGTGTTTGCCAACCTCGAATACATTGATGATTTTCATTTCTTAGATCCGGTCACTCGATATTGGGCCCACGCACTGAGACGAATGGGAAATCAAGTAAGACACATTCTTGGTCCTCTTGAAGCCGATGCTCATCATGTTGCCATTGCACTCTTGGATACGTGGTTAAAATGGTATTTCACTCAATATCCACTTGGTCCGAGCTTACCAAGCTTTAGTCAACGCCAAGAGTCTCAGCTGGATATTTTCAAAATCTTTAATCAGTTATCACAGCAACTTTCGAATACTGACTTCAACGCCGAGCTATTTAACCAACAGCATAGTGATATTTTACTTCATCCTGCATTAGTATCGGTCATTATTGAGAAACTATTAGACCGTAAAGATTATACCGTTGCGGATCAACTTATTCTGCAAGCGCTTGAGCGCTCACCGAGCGACTTGCGATTGATTCAACTTCAAGGTCTTTCGATGAGTCGTCAGAATCACTTGAAGCAAGCGTGCCAAATATTAAGCCAACTCAATAAGCGCTTTCCTAACGATGACGAAACGATGGGAATTCTTGGCGGCGTTTATAAGCGCATGTGGAGTGAGTCTGGCAATGCTCAGCATCTTCAACGAGCGGGTAAGTTGTATGAGCAAGGATGGCGAAATTCAAAGCAAAGAAATGCTTACCTAGGTATTAATGCAGCATCAATCAAGCTCTGGCAAAACCAAGCTGATTCAGCCAAAGAAATCGCAAGCGCTATCACCGAGCAATTTGAATTAAAGCAAAACATACTCAAAGAAAAATTTCCCAATGAGCCTTTCAGGCTTAACTTTTGGGATCAAGAAACACTTGCACAAGCTGCCTTCTTAGCTGGTAAAGAGCAAGATTCTGTAGCGCTGTATAAAGAGCTACTTGATCCCAAACGGCATCCTGACAAACCCTTCAATGTGGTCATTGGCCAACTGAAGCAACATTTTACTCATATGCCACCCAGCAATGAACTGCTCTCACTAATTAATTCAGTTGCTGAATAATATCGTCAATCGCAGGTCGGTCACTTGGATCAATCGAGACCATCGCGTTGATTAATTCCCACCACTTGGCCGGTACCAGTTTTTGATCAAGCATAATTCCTGGAATGGATTTATTTCGCAGTCGATCTAGTATGCCCGCTTTTTGTTGCGCAGGTTGAGGCAACCCTTTTGACAACCATTGATAAAAAACACAACCTAGGGCATAAACGTCTGAGGCACCAGATAACTCCGTTGACTCTAATTGTTCGGGAGGCATATAACCAGAAGTACCAGCAATGGTTTTTGAGCCTTCGCCATAACGCATTAGCGCAATGCCAAGATCGATAATGACCGGACTGCCGCTACTGGTAATCAAAATATTATCCGGTTTAATATCTCTATGAACAATTCCCGCTTGATGAATAAATTGCAAGCCCATGGCAATTTGCCGAATGTACATAGCAACACTGTTCGGATCGGCAATGACCGACATGTAATCATAGAGGGGTTGGCCTTCGATGTACTGATGGACAACATAAGGTACACCGTAACTATCGTGACCGATTGCTAGAGGACGAGCGACAAAACTGCTTTTAATCTGTGCGGCAGCTTCAAACTCTAAACGCGCTTGGCGCCATAGCTGCTGTTGCTCCTCAACACTCATTTGTAAATGACTTTTAAATTGCTTTAAAGCGACATCTTGCTCTCGTTCGATATCCCAAGCCAAATAGACGACACCAAAGCCTCCTTCGCCCAAGGTTTTTCGAATCACGTATCCATTATTGTCTTTCAAATCATGATCAATTCGCTTAGCCGACTCTTCCTCAAGTGCTTCGTTAAAACGCCACTGCATCATTAAGGATTGAATTTCTGTTCTGAATCGATTACAAGAATGACTTTTCATTACTTTGTGAGCCAGCAACAATTGATCGCGTGCCGAGGAAAACTGATCTTGTCGATAAAAATCTCTAGCCCACAGAATTCGAAACTCGATCTCTTGCTCAGGCAGCGCGCGTTGCATTAGCACAGACTCTAGCTCGATGAAGCCCGATGCATCAAAATCTTCTTTATCAAACATGATTTGATGGTGACAAAGCTGTAAAACGATGGCGTGGTAATGACTGTTCGCAGGGCATTCCGCATGCGCAACCTGCAAAAAGTGATTAGCAGATTCATCATCGTTTTGAAAATGAAAGACCATCGCGCGCTCTTTCGCATTAAAAAACTTTTGTTCTGAACTTTGTGCCGAGTTATCGGCTTGTTCTAAGTAGTGTAAAGACTGAGTAAAATTACCTGCCGCTGTTTCAATTCTGCTTAATAAGTTAAACAGCAATGCTTGTGTACTCTTCTGAGACTCCGTCACTAGGGACAGATCTCGCAATGCAAACGTACGAGCCTGATCGAGACGACCTAATTGAAAACACAAGCGCGCTAAACTACCCAGTGAAATAGCGACACCAAGGTTATCTTCTGCATGGTACTTATGGGTTAAGGACTCAACTAAAAACAACAGGGCACGGTCGGTATCACCCGTTTGTATACACAGGTTACCAAGCGTATCGAGAATATAGGATTGCCCCACGGTATTGTCTTTTTCTCGATAAGCCGTTAATGCGTCAAACGCAAAACTAAATGCTTGTTGATAATCTTGGCGCCACATAAAGGCTATCGTTAGTGCGTGGGCAACGCGCGCGCGAATCAAGGGTTGAGTGGTTGGTTGGGCATAAGTGAGAAGCTTTTCGATGACTGCTTGATCATGATGTATCTTTAACGGCTGTAATAACATCAGCTCAGCCCAAGCCAGGGCTTGCGGCATACCACTGCCTGAGGTTAAGCCATGCCATAAACTTACCGCACGGTCACGGTCTCCCTGCTGCGTAGCATCAATTGCCTGAGCTACCGTTTCAGCTTGCGCTAAGTTTAATTCTCGGTCAAACAACGACAAAGGATAGATACTCATAACTTCAACTTATTTTTGGAATGATTGTTCTAATAAACGGTTATTCTAATAGACGGTTCTACTGATAAATAGTCGTTCTGATAAATGCTCTAACGATAAATAGTTCTTCTGAAAATTAACGTAAACCTTTCGAACAAAGTTATACCACACCTGTTATCGACCTTGACTAATTATTTTCGGGCAAAAAAAAACGCTCTAAAGCAGAGCGTTTTTTTGATGACGACAGAGCCGCTTATTGTGCGCTATCGATCATATGTTGAATGGCATCTTTCAGCTCATCATCCGAACAATTCGCACAACCACCACGAGGAGGCATAATGCCTTTACCGTTTACAACGGACTGAAGCAATGCGTCAATCGAGTTGGCAGCAGCAAGATCACTCCAAGCTGAAGTGCCGAACTTAGGAGCACCTCCGACACCTGCACCATGACAGGCGCTACAGTTCGCAGTGTAAACATCACCGCCGCTTCGTGGTCCGGTCGACTCAACCACAGGAGGTGGCGCAGCCGCTGGCACATCATCACCTTCGACATAAATTTTGCCCACCGGTGCTGTGCGCTTTGCAATATTCTCTTTACTGAACATCGACTTTTTCTGCGCTTCTAGGTATCCCTTACTCTGCTCTTCTTTATTTTGTTCTTCTTTCTTTTGTTCTTTTTTCTCAGTCGCTGCTGCCACGCCCAAACTAAGGCTTGCGGCTACAACAAGTAATAACCATTTGTTTTTAAAGGAAATCATGCTTAGCATCCTCAAAGTCACCTGTTTCGGTAGCTGTGTTGATTTAATTTACAGCGCGCATTATAGCCTCATTTTCCATCCGGTTGAAATAACCCCCTGAAAATAGATGTATTTATGCCCTCAATTTCTCGCGACAGCGACTTTGATATTGTCAATGTCAGCCAACCTGACTTGGTCATTGAGCGCCACCAATGAGTGGGTTGGAGCCTCAGATGACACAACAATAACGACCGCTGGCTGCGCTTTATTGATTTTCCAAACACCCAATCGAGCAGCTATCTGCGTCATAGATAAGGTTTGACCATCCATTTCAACGAGTCCATTGGACAATAGCTCAATGGATTTCACCTGTGATTCTTCGTTGGTGTCGGTCTGACTTGATCGTAACGGTCGTATATCAACAGCGGCTTCTTGTTCAAACGATGTCGTGACGATAAAGAAAATCAACATGATGAAAACAATATCTAACATCGGCGTCATGTTCACTTCACCGTCCGCTTGCGGATTGCGATAACGTAGAGCTTTTTTAAACATATTCCCTCCTAATGCCTCATTGGGTTAAGCACGGTAATCTTAGTTGTTGTTTAGTCACCGGCTTAATGACTAAAACGCACCTTTTCTATAAAGAGGGCTAAAGTTGAGGAGGTGGAGACAAGCGACTTTTCAAACGAGTTAATATTGTTTAAGTTAGAGGCATTCAAATCAGCGCGGTGGCAGGCACAACTCAGTGAAACGTCACTCAAATGTGCCAAGGAATAAGGAGATAACTATGTCAGACATCAAAACCTACCCAGTCCCTCAGCAGTATTTAGAACATACTCTGATAAACAATGATCAATACGAATCAATGTATCAAGCCTCAATCGACGACCCAGAAAACTTTTGGGCAGAACAAGCTCGAGCAAAAATTGACTGGGAGAAACCTTGGGACTCAGTGATGAATGTCGACTACAAGAAGGCGGAAATTCGTTGGTTCGAAGGTGCTGAGCTCAATGTTTGCTACAACTGTGTTGATCGACACTTGGCAAGCAAAGCGGATCAAACAGCCATTATTTGGGAAGGTGACGATCCGAAAAACGATTTATCGATCACCTATCGAGAATTGCATCAAAAAGTGAGTCGTTTTGCCAACCTGTTGAAAAGTCGCAACGTTAAAAAAGGCGACCGTGTTTGTATTTATATGCCCATGATTCCCGAAGTGGTTTACGCCATGCTGGCCTGTGCCAGAATAGGCGCCATTCATTCGGTTGTATTCGGCGGATTCTCTCCAGAGTCACTAAAAAGCAGAATACTTGATTCTGACTGCCAAGTTGTTATTACCGCCGATGAAGGACTGCGCGGAGGTAAAACCGTTCCTCTCAAGAAAAATGCCGATAAAGCCCTAGAAGGCTGCCCGAATGTTCACTCAGTCATTGTTGTAAAATACACGCAAGCCGACATTGCTTGGCAAGAATCTAGAGATGTTGATTATTATGCATCAATGGAAGCCATGTCAGATGACTGCCCTTGCGAGATCATGTCGGCTGAAGACCCGTTGTTTATTTTGTACACCTCTGGCTCGACTGGCCAACCTAAAGGCGTTTTGCATACGTCTGGCGGTTATCTACTGTACGCCGCACTTACTCATCAATACGTGTTCGACTACCACGATGGCGATGTTTACTGGTGCACCGCCGATGCAGGCTGGATCACTGGACACTCGTATATTGTTTACGGCCCACTTGCCAATGGTGCAACAACCTTAGTCTTTGAGGGCGTGCCAACTTACCCTGATGCAGGACGCTTTTGGGACGTCGTCGATAAACACCAAGTCAATATTTTTTACACCGCACCAACCGCAATAAGAGCCTTGATGGGTCAAGGCAATGAATTTGTAAATCGAGCATCTCGCTCATCGTTAAGACTTCTCGGAACCGTGGGTGAACCGATCAATCCTGAAGCTTGGGAGTGGTATCATCAAGTCGTCGGTGAGACTCGTTGTCCGATAGTCGACACCTGGTGGCAAACTGAAACTGGCGGCATTCTGCTCACTCCCTTACCCGGAGCGACTCAATTAAAACCCGGTTCAGCGACTCGCCCTTTCTTTGGTAT
>Ga0209475_10004423_pt1 | contig 12117 bp, 11 predicted proteins | sample tdDd471_FD_187128 | JGI IMG/M metagenome (GOLD analysis project Ga0209475, IMG submission 187128) | Marine sediment microbial communities from the Atlantic coast under amendment with organic carbon and nitrate - tdDd47.1 (SPAdes)... | ecosystem: Environmental > Aquatic > Marine > Coastal >...
GGTAGGTCAGCAATCCGGCATTTACATTTTCGGGTTGCTTGCGCACCTTGTCTTTAAAAGAGGTACACCTTTCAAGTTCCCCAAGGTATGCGTTCATGTTCAGCAGCAGGTAAAGCTCTGCTATCTCAGGCACATCGCTCTGAATGTAGATGGTTGCCTTTTCAGGGTCGATACCTGCAGCCAGGTATTCAACCAGAACATTTTTTATGTTGCCATGAAGATCGCCGGGGGTAGGATGGGTGGTAAGTGAATGGTAATCGGCGATGAAGAAAAAACAACGACTGTTTTCCTGCATCTTCACGAAGTTCTTCATTGCACCAAAGTAATTTCCCAGGTGCAGATTGCCGGTAGGCCGTATGCCACTAACAACAGTTTCCATATCGAAATTATATCTTTAATTCTTCACCATTCTTATCATACATATGATATTCGAGATAGTGAAAATTGCTGTTTTTATTTAATATGATCTTCTTTCCGTATTTGCGTTGCCATTTTGATCGAATAGAAGTCAGGACACCCTTACTCAGGTACGCATGTAAAAATGGATGGACCTCCAGTGTCACCTGCTTTTCATTTTGTTCCTGGACAAGGTATCTGATGTTATTTTCTATTTCATCAGTGATGATGATGCTTGGTTTTATCTTTCCTGTTCCTTCGCAAGAAGGACATTGTTCCAGTGTCTCAATGGTCATCTCCGGCCTTACCCTTTGCCTGGTGATCTGCACCAGACCAAATTTGCTTGGTGGCAAGACAGTATGTTTAGCGCGGTCTTTCGACATCTCATCTTTAAGCCTCTGGAAGAGTGCCCTGCGATGCTTGGCATCGACCATGTCGATAAAGTCAACTACGATGATCCCTCCCATATCGCGCAACCTTAGCTGGCGGGCTATCTCAATGGCTGCCTCGAGGTTAACCTCCAGGGCGTTGGCCTCCTGGGAATTTTGTTTGTTGACACGGTGGCCACTGTTCACGTCAATCACATGAAGGGCCTCCGTATGCTCAATGATCAGGTAAACACCACTTTTGATGGTAACGGTTTTTCCAAATGAACTTTTAATCTGCTTGTCGACACCAAAATGCTCAAAAATGTGTGACTTTCCTTTATGAAGCTTTACAATATCAACCTTCTGGGGGGCGATCTTTCCTATGAAATTTCTTACTTCATCGTACATGTCCTGATCATTGACATGCACCTTGTTAAACGATTCATTGAGAATGTCCCTGAGTAATGCTGAGGTCCGGTCCAACTCACTTACCACCCTGTTAGGTGGCTTGGTGGTACGAAGTTTCCGGGTGAGGATAGACCATTTTTTGATCAAAACTTTAAGGTCTGCATCCAGGTCAGCAACAAGCTTGTCTTCGGCAACAGTACGGATGATCACACCCATATTATTGGGTTTTATACTCATGATCAGCCTTTTGAGCCTGTTGCGCTCATCAACGCTTTTAATTTTTTGTGAGATAGATATCCGGTTCGAAAAGGGGACCAGTATCACGTACCTGCCAGCAAATGATATCTCTGATGATATCCTTGGTCCTTTTGTGGATATAGGTTCTTTCACTATTTGAACAGCAATTTGCTGGCTGGACTTGAGCACATGAGAGATCTTCCCTGTTTTCTCAATATCATTCTCCAGCTTAAAATTACTGATATCCGGCAGCTGCCCTTTAGGCGTTAAACACTGACGTACATATTTAATCAATGACTTCACCTGGGGTCCCAGGTCAAGATAATGAAGGAAACCATCTTTTTCGTAACCAACATCGATAAATGCCGCATTCAATCCGGGCATAATCTTTCTAACCCTTCCCAGGTAGACGTCGCCGACAGCATAATTGGTGTCGACTTTCTCTTTGTGAAGCTCAACAAGGAATTTCTCCTCCAACAAGGCGATATCCACCTCGTTCTTAAACGAATTAATGATCAATTCCTTTTCCACGGTAGTATGGTTTTAAATGCAAAATCACTGATAACAGATATATCAATGATTAAAAAAACAAGAAAGGCAGCATGGAAAAGCGGTAGGTCGGTAATCAAAAAACGATTGCATAATGTGTAAGCACACATTATGCAATCATCACATTATTTCTTCTTATGTCTATTTTTTCTCAAGCGTTTCTTGCGCTTGTGGGTCGACATCTTATGTCTTTTCTTCTTTTTCCCGCTTGGCATAATTTCTTTTTTTTAGACGATTACTTTACATTCTTTTTCACGTCGTTGACAAAGGTCTTAGCAGGTTTGAATGAAGGAATAAAATGTTCCGGAATGATAATTGTAGTATTTTTCGAAATATTTCTTCCGGTTTTTTGAGCCCTTTTCTTAACGGTAAAGCTGCCAAATCCCCTGAGGTATACATTTTCACCATTGATGAGTGATCCTTTAACAGCTTCCATAAATGCTTCAACTGATGCTTGAACTGCAACTTTTTCAATTCCTGTTTTGTTCGCGATATCTGCTACGATTTCTGCTTTTGTCATGATATATTTTTTAATAGTTAAACGATTATTTCCTAATGTGGGCTGCAAATATATAATTTTTTTAAAAGCAAACAGATAACTAAAAATATTTTTTCTTTTCTAATGTACTCTAAATAAATTTGTTCCCACCATGAAACGGTTCACAAATCGTATATTAAAGTGGTATGAGAAGGACCACCGAAAGCTCCCCTGGAGGGAGACACGCGACCCTTACCTGATCTGGCTCTCCGAGGTTATTTTACAGCAAACAAGGGTTGACCAGGGAATGGATTATTATTTGAGGTTTGCAAAAGAATATCCAGAAGTAGAGGTTCTGGCGTCCGCTGATGAAGCAGAGGTGCTTAAAAATTGGCAAGGGCTGGGATATTACTCCCGGGCAAGAAACTTATTATTTGCTGCCAGGCAGGTGATGAATGAATTTAATGGCAGATTCCCGGATAGCTTTGAATCATTAAAGTCATTAAAAGGAGTAGGTGAATATACAGCAGCAGCCATTGCCTCCATCGCATTTGATGAGGTTGTGCCTGTAGTGGATGGAAACGTTAAACGGGTTATTTCAAGAGTTACAGGGATCAAGGGAAGTGGCGATACTCTGTATAAAGAGGTTCATAAGGTGATGACAGGTCTGATAGATCGTGACAATCCCGGCGACTTTAACCAGGCTGTAATGGAATTTGGTGCCTTGAAGTGCACTCCCCTAAAGCCTGCATGCTATGAGTGTATTTTTAAGTCGGATTGTTATGCCTATCGCAATGATGCAATTAATAAATATCCTGAAAAAACGATAAAAAGAAAACCGGAGGCAAGGTATTTGTCCTATTTGATCATTCAGGTTGAAGGCCCCGAGAAAGGTGTCATATTTAATAAAAGGCTTGATAATGACATCTGGAAAAACCTTTATGACTTTCCTCTTATTTCAGATAACAGCAAACCTCCCGGAAAGTTCTCATCAGAAGATCCCGGTCTGACCAAATGGTTTATCCCGGATGTAAGAATTGGGAAGCAAAGTAAAACGTATAAGCACCAGCTCACCCACAGAACCATTATGGCAAGGTTTTACGCTGTTTATGTGAAAACAATAAAAGATGTTGTAATGCAAAAAGGCTGGGGACTCATCCCGCATGAAAGGATTGATGAATTGCCCATACCCAGGTTAATTGATCGCTATATTAAAGACCATCCTGCTGATTTCTGAATGACATTTTCAAAAATATCTTGTGATCAGGTGTGACATTTTCGAAAAAAAGGTATTAATAAGTATAAGCCTATCAATATTGCCTGGCACAATCACTGTAGCATAACTAAAATCACTAAATTTGTAAACTAATTAAAAACTGAAAAAATGGCTGGAATAAATAAAGTTATCCTTGTTGGAAATCTGGGTAGGGACCCGGAAGTAAGAACACTTGAGAACGGAGCTAAAGTTGCAAACTTTACCCTTGCCACCTCTGAATCCTATAAAAATCGAGAAGGGCAAAGGGTGACCACAACAGAATGGCATAATGTTGTCTTATGGCGAGGACTTGCTGACATTGCCGAAAGATTTTTAAAGAAAGGCAACCAGGTCTATATAGAAGGTAAGATCAAGACAAGGTCATGGGAAGATAAAGATGGAGTAAAGCGTTACACCACTGAGATCCTTGGTGATAACCTGACCATGCTGGGAGGACGCAGGGATGCGGAGGAAGGTGACTCAACCCCCACTCCCACACAAGAAACAACTCCGGAAGCAAAAGTGAGCGACGAGAAAGATGACCTGCCATTTTAATCTTTCTTGCTCACCCCGGGGTTAAAATCTCGAATGACAATCATTAAACGCTCAAGTTTATTTGATAGGATATTAATCATGTAAAAAAACATAATACCGCTGCTTTAAAAGTGGCGGTATGATTTTTTATTAACTTTGCAATTAAATAGCAGGTACACAACCAACTGCAAAAAAGAAAAAATCATTGGACGAATCTGAATCTGCCGAAAGTATGTTAGATGCCTCCCTTGTACTCCTGGATGCATTTTTTCAGCCCTTTTCTATTTCCATCCTGATCGCATTGCTGGTGATGATCTTACTTTTATTTTTATCAGCCATGATCTCCGGGTCTGAAATTGGTTTTTTCTCACTGAGCCCACAGCATCTCAACCAACTTCAGGAAGAAAAAAGCTCCCGGGGTCGACTGATATTGAAGCTTCTGGAAAAACCCAAACGCTTGCTGGCCACCATTCTGATAGCCAATAATTTTGTAAATGTGGCTATCGTAGTCCTGTCGAGCTATATAGTGACACTCTGGCTCAACCTGGAAAATTCAATGGTGCTGGCTTTTGTCATTCAGGTAATTGTGGTTACCGCCCTCATACTGTTATTTGGTGAGATCTTACCTAAAATGTATGCCAGCGTTTATCCGGCGAAATTTTCCAAGATCATGGCAGGAGTATTGCGATTCCTGATAAAGCTTTTTTATCCATTTAGCTCATTGCTGGTGAGGTCAACATCCTTCCTTGATAAAAGGATTGCCAGGCGAAGCAGGGCGATATCGCGTAGCGAACTATCGGATGCCATTGAGATCACCGCCGGGGAGTCAACACCGGAAGAAGGTAAAAAGATACTGAAAGGCATCGTAAAATTTGGAGATATTGAAGTGAAAGAGATCATGCGGTCACGCGTGGATGTCATTGCTCTTGACCTTGAAGCCTCCTTTAACGAGGTGCTGGAAGTAATAGTAGAATCAGGCTTTTCAAGGATTCCTATATACAAGGAAAGCTTTGACAATATCCAGGGAATACTTTATGTGAAGGACCTGCTGCCACATCTTGATAAAGGTGAAGGCTTCAACTGGCATGAGTTGCTCAGAGATGCTTTCTTTGTGCCTGAAAATAAAAAGATAAATGACCTCTTGCAGGAGTTTCAGGAGAAAAAGATCCACCTGGCCATCGTGGTTGATGAATATGGTGGCACATCCGGTATCATCACCCTGGAGGATGTTCTGGAAGAAATCGTAGGAGAGATCACAGATGAATCAGATTCCGGAACAGAAGAGTTTGTGTATACAAAGATTGATCAGCAGAACTACATTTTTGAAGGGAAAACAACCATCAATGATTTTTGTAAGATCATTGATGTTGACGATGATATTTTTGATGATGTGAAAGGTGAATCCGATTCCCTGGCAGGCCTCATACTTGAGCTGGAAGGCAAGATCCCGGAAAAAGGTGACGAAACCCGTTTTCTGAACTACACATTTATCATGGAAGAAGTGGATTTAAAAAGGATCAGGCGCATTAAAGTCAACATTGCATCTAATAATGATGAATAGGTTCAGATACATATTATTCTCTTTGGTGATAATTGTCTTTTTTCAGGCATGTGATGAACAGTATACACCCAAGCCCAGGGGCTATTTCAGAATTGACATGCCACAGCATGAGTATGTATCCTTAGACTCCACTTTTCCTTATTCCTTCGAGTACCCGGAATATGCAACCATCGGCCCCGACCCATTTGCTCCGGATGAGCCGTACTGGCTGAATATTGACTTCCCTGCTTTTAAAGGAAGGGTGCATTTGAGTTACAAAAAGATAGATAATAATTTATCTGAATATCTGGAGGACTCACGCCAGTTCGTGATGAAGCATATACCCAAGGCCAGCGCCATTGATGATTCCCTCATTTATAACAGGGAAAGAAAAGTATATGGCCTCATATATTTTATTGATGGCATGGGAGCTGCTTCGCCATGCCAGTTCTTCGTCACCGATAGCACCACACATTTCGTGCGTGGGGCACTTTATTTTGACGTGGTCCCGAACAACGATTCTCTTGCTCCGGTCATCGCATTTATCAATAAGGATATTGATCATATGCTGAACACCTTTGAGTGGAGGTAACTTTAAGCACTCTTTTACGTTTAAAATCTGAAGGTATAATATCAATTATTACCAAAATTCTTTACTTTTGGGTTCGCTCTGCGTAATTCAAATGGAAGAATGAGAGTATCCTTGTCCTTGATATGATAGAAACCATCAAAATAGGAACCCTGAAATGGCACCACGTTCTTAACCCGAACGAGGAAGACCTGCAGTATTTTGTGGACAATTTTCATTTTCATGAACTTGACATCGAAGACTGCCGATCAAAGCTGAACCAGCGCCCTAAGGTGGATATCTATGACGACTATTATTTTATGATCCTCCATTTTCCGAACTTCGACAAATCAGGAAAGTTTTTGATGACAAAAGAAGTGAAGGTTTTCTGGGGTGAAGACTATGTGATCACCATTGATAGCTCAAATTGGGTGGCAATGAAGATGTTCAAGGAAGCACAGGAGCAACAGGCCAGGAAAGAGGATTTTGAAATAGGGACATCTGATGCCTTGCTTTATAGCATCCTTGAGCGACTGATGAGAGAAACGATGGTGCTGCTAAGGAAAGTGGGCAACGATGTTGAATTCCTCAACTCAGAACTTTTTAATACCAAAGCCAGAAAAACCATTGAAAGAATTTCTGTTACACGAAAAAATATCATCCTTCTCAATACGATCTTTAAACCACAGCTGCCACTCTTCCAGAGATTCGAGATAGGTAAGATTGAAGGTTTTGCTGAAAACATGGAAGACTACTGGGGTAATATCCTTGACTACTATCAGAAGATGTGGGACATGACCGAGGATTACCAGGAACTTATCGAAGGCTTGTCCAAAACCTTCGACTCATTACAGGCCCACAAGATCAATGACATTATGAAGGTCCTTACCTTCTTTTCCACTATACTGCTACCCCTGACCTTTATCACGGGTTTATATGGGATGAATGTAGGGCTTCCACTACAGGATGATCCCAACTCATTTTTTATTGTACTGGTATCAATGGGGGTCATCGTAACAATAATGTTGCTGTACTTTAAACGGAAAAGGTGGATATAATCTTACTCCTGATGTTTTATTGATTCCATGTGGATCGTTTCGAATACTTTCTTTACAAAATCATTACTCAGCTTTAGTGATCCCGCTTTTTGTATGCGGTCATCAAGCAATGACAGCCAGCGTCCGGCCTGGTAAGGAGCAAGGTTTTGTTCCTTTTTCAACTTCCCGATCAATGTTACTATTTCCATCCTTTTAGAAAGAATCTCAAGCAGTTGTTCATCTAACTCATCGATGGAGGTCCTGAATTTCTCAAGGCTGGCATCGGCCTGACCCTGTTGTTCTCTTTGTTTCAGGCTTTCAATGATCTTTTTCAATTCTGCAGGAGAAACCTGCTGGGCTACATCAGTAAGAGCTTTTTGCGGATCTATATGTGATTCGATCATAAGGCCGTCCATACCAAGGTCAAGGGCTTTCTGGGAGATACGTTCAAGATAATCGCGTTGCCCGCCAATATGGCTGGGATCACAAAGCATGGGTAAGTCGGGGAAAATACTTTTTAGCTCTATGGGTATCTCCCAAAAAGGAAGATTACGGTATGGCTTACTGTAAAAAACGTCAAAGCCCCTGTGAACGGCAGCCAGCTTTTTAATACCAGTTTTCATCAGTCTTTCGATCCCCCCGGCCCATAGGCTCAGATCCGGATTGATAGGATTCTTGACCATGACATAGACATCACTGCCACGGAGTGCTGAGGCGATCTCATCCACTACAAAGGGGCTGACTACCGTCCTTGCTCCTATCCAGACAATGTCGACTCCCGCCGCTATGGCTGCCTCTACATGGGAAGGGATGGCCACTTCTACAGCAAGCATAAGCCCTGTCTCTTCCTTTACCTCCTGCAGCCATTTAAGACCTTCTTCACCTACACCTTCAAAATCTCCGGGCCGTGTCCTGGGCTTCCATAATCCAGCCCTGAAGGCAAGTAAGCCGGGGATGCCTTTTAAGGCTCTGGCCGTGTCAAGGACCTGATCCCTGCTTTCTGCTGCGCAGGGCCCGGCAACGATAACTGTCTTGCCGGAATTGAAAAGTGAATTGTGGCCAGCCATAAGTGATTCTAAGTGATGATCAAAATTAACATTTTTGATGAGTATATGTGATTTTTTTCATGAATGTAAGTCTTGAATCAAAAAGTGATTAATTTTGCCATCATAATGAACAAAAAAGACGGAGCCTTGAAAAGAACTGATATTGTTGATCTTGTTAATGCAGCACAAACCAATGTGGAAGTGAATGCTAAAGGTTGGGTGCGTACCAAAAGACAAAGTAAGAATGTTGCATTCATTGCATTAAATGATGGATCAACCATTCACAATGTACAGGTAGTTGCCGATGTAGAATTGATTGGTGAAGAAATCCTGACGAAGATCAATACCGGCGCAGCCATCTCGGTCATCGGGAAGCTCGTAGAATCAGCTGGTAGTGGACAGGCCAATGAGATACAGGCTGAAAAGTTAGAAGTGTTAGGGCTTGCTGATCCTGAGCTATACCCGCTACAACCCAAGAGGCACAGCCTGGAATTTTTGAGGGAGAAAGCTCATCTCAGGTTCCGTACTGCTACCTTCAGTGCCATCACCAGGATACGCCATGCGATGATCTTTGGCGTTCATAAATTCTTTAACGATCGTGGTTTTTATAATATCCATACCCCCATCATTACCGGATCAGATGCTGAAGGCGCAGGAGAGATGTTCAGGGTGAGCATACTCGACCCTATAAATCCTCCTCTGACAGAAGATGGAGAGGTCAACTACAAGGAGGACTTCTTTGGCAAGGAAACAAACCTTACCGTATCAGGCCAGCTAGAAGCAGAGTTGGCTGCCCTGGCAATGACCAAGGTATATACTTTTGGCCCAACATTCAGGGCTGAAAATTCAAACACCTCACGTCACCTGGCAGAGTTCTGGATGATAGAACCGGAGGTTGCTTTTGCCGACATTCATGATAACATGGACCTGGCAGAAGATATGTTAAAGTACCTTGTTCAATATGCATTGGACAATTGTAGTGAAGACCTGGAGTTCCTGGACAAGCGGCTGCAGGATGAAGAAAAGCATAAACGTGAACAGGACCGTTCACCGATGAACCTGATTGAAAGGCTTGAATTTGTATTGGCTGAAGACTTTGAAAGGATCAGCTATTCCGAAGCCATTAACATACTGAGAAATTCGAACTATAATAAGAAGAAAAAGTTCAGCTACATCATTGAAGGCTGGGGGGCCGACCTGCAGTCAGAGCATGAACGATATCTTGTAGAGAAACACTTTAAGAAGCCAGTGATCCTTACTGATTACCCAAGGGATATCAAGGCCTTTTATATGAAGCAAAATGATGACGGAAAGACAGTCCGTGCCATGGACGTATTATTCCCTCAAATTGGTGAGATCATAGGCGGATCGCAACGTGAGGAGGAATATGATAAGCTGCTCCAGCGTATCAAGGAAATGAATATCCCCATGGACAGCATGTGGTGGTACATTGAGACCCGCCAGTTTGGAACCGTGCCTCATAGTGGGTATGGTCTTGGATTTGAGCGCCTTATGCTGTTTGTGACCGGAATGGGAAATATCCGTGACGTCATTCCATTTCCACGCGCACCGCAAAATGCAGAGTTCTGATAAGTGGGAATGATTTCTGTATAATTTATATTGTTTTTTTACTTCTATTTTATTAATTTCGGTGATAGATATTTGGCACCTGAACAAAACTGAATCATGTTAAATCAACGACTGCAGCAAAAACTTCTACAGAAGCTGTCTCCACAGCAGATTCTGCTTATGAAGTTGTTGCAGATTCCTTCCATGGCACTTGAGCAACGCATCAAGCAGGAAATTGAAGAGAACCCTGCCCTGGAAGATCTTGGTAGTGTCGAAGATGAGTCTGCTGATAACCTTGATGATAAAGACGACTCAGGAGAGGATGGGAAAGAGGAAGAATATGATAGCAAAGACGATGAGTTTGACCTGGGTGATTATATGGATGATGATGAGATCCCATCATATAAACTAAATGCCAATAACCAGAGTTCCGGTGATGAAAGGCGAGAGATCCCCTATGCTTCGGGATTAAGTTTTCAGGATATACTCCTGTCACAGCTGGGACTCAGGGTGCTGACAGAAAAGCAAGCTGCCATTGCCGAAACGATCATTGGAAACCTCGATGATTCCGGGTACCTGCAGAGGGAGATTTCCGCCATGGTTGATGACCTCGCTTTCTCACAGAATATACAAACCACGGATGATGAGATACAAGTGGTACTCAATATTGTGCAGGAATTCGACCCTGCCGGAGTGGGAGCCAGGAGCTTGCAGGAATGTTTGCTGATACAGCTCAAAAAGAAGGAGAATGTTGATGACCCTGAAATACAGCTGGCCATCCAGATCCTCGACCATCACTTCAACGAGTTTGTAAAGAAGCACTACGAGAAGATCATGAAGAAGGCCAGGATCAATGAGGAGGAACTGAAGAAAGCCCTGGACGAGATTCTGACGCTTAACCCCAAACCTGGGAATTCACTGAGCGAAACAGTGAAGACCAATCAGTACGTCATCCCCGACTTTATCATTTACAATACCAATGGAAGCCTTGAACTCAGCCTGAACTCAAGGAATACCCCGGAGCTGCGCCTCAGCCGAACATACACAAATATGCTCGAGGCCTATGCGGAGAACAAAAAGGACAAGCAGAAAAAAGAAGCATTCATGTTTGTGAAACAAAAGATCGACTCTGCTAAATGGTTCATGGAAGCAATCAGGCAAAGGCAAAACACGCTTTTCGTAACAATGAATGCAATCATGGATTTCCAAAAAAACTATTTCCTTACCGGGGATGAAACCAAGTTGAGACCCATGATACTGAAGGATATTGCAGATATTGTTCACCTTGATATTTCTACAATATCAAGGGTTGCCAACAGTAAATATGTACAATCTCCTTTTGGCACTTTCCTCTTGAAAAGTTTTTTCTCCGAATCAATGCAAACAGACTCAGGAGAAGAGGTCTCCACACGGGAAATAAAAAAGATCCTGAGTGAATGCATCGAATCAGAAAACAAGACCAAACCCCATACGGATGAACTGCTGACAACTATTCTGAAAGAGAAGGGATACAATATAGCCCGTCGCACGGTAGCCAAATACCGTGAACAACTTAACATTCCCGTAGCAAGGCTACGTAAGGAACTGTAGAATAGGAGTGTCACTGATTTACCTTACTTTTGTGAATTATTTAATGAATATGGAAGAACGCATTGCCAGGATTATATCAGTAGTCTTTCATCCGCTCCTGATTCCTACATATATCATCGCTGTACTGCTTCACCTGAATGTCTTCTTTGCACTTATTATCCCTGTTGAGGCAAAATGGAAGATTATAGCCCTGGTTTTTATTACTTCGGCTTTATTCCCTATGCTCATTCTATACGGTATGTACAGGTTCAGACTCGTAGGGGATCTGATGATGGATAGTAAGGGGGATCGAATATACCCATACATAGCCACGTCTATTTTTCTATTCATGAGTTATTACCTTATCTGGCAGGTGAACCTCTCACCGGTATACTATTATTGTCTGCTGGGTGCAAGCATATTATCAGTGATAACCTTGCTTGTGAATTTCGTATGGAAGATCAGTGCTCATACCATCGCCATGGGAGCCGCTATGGGGGTCTTTATTGGTTTGCAGATAGTATTGCATATCGACCTGATATGGCAGGTGGCCATCAGCATAC
>Ga0209475_10004425_pt1 | contig 12113 bp, 7 predicted proteins | sample tdDd471_FD_187128 | JGI IMG/M metagenome (GOLD analysis project Ga0209475, IMG submission 187128) | Marine sediment microbial communities from the Atlantic coast under amendment with organic carbon and nitrate - tdDd47.1 (SPAdes)... | ecosystem: Environmental > Aquatic > Marine > Coastal >...
CCTACGGACACATAAGGATTCCAGTTTCTTTCTGTATCATCCAACACAGTTACCTCATGGACCATCGGCTATTCCTGAAATTCATCCGGACTTTAAATCAAACACCGAGCTGACAGAAATAGAAAAGACCTACGCATCCATGGTTAAAATGTTGGATGAGCATGTGGGCCTTATCGTGGAAGAATTGAAAGCACTGGATTTGTACGATAACACCATCATTGTTTTTACAAGTGATAACGGGCATGAAATCTACTATCCATCAGAAGGTAAAATCCATAAGCCCATGTTAAACATGCAGACAGGTAAGCATTTTGACAATGTGCATACCAAATACTACAGCGACTTAGTGGGTGATGTATTTAATGGCAATGATGGTATGGCCGGCATGAAACGTGATAACTGGGAGGGCGGTGTGCGTGTTCCGCTTATATATCACTGGCCCGGCAAAATGGAAGGTGGTAAAACCATTCATACAAGGGTATCCAATTACGACATGATAAACACCTTCGCAGAGCTATTAAATGTAGAATTACCTGAAGGAAAAGACGGCGTATCATATTATCCGGAACTAATAGGGAAAGAAGGAAGCAAGCAGCATGAATACATTGTTTTTGCATCTTTTCATGGACCAGCACTAGTGACTCAGGATGGATGGAAAATCCGCTATTTTGGACCCAAGGATATCTATCAGCTTTATTATTTACCCGATGATTATCGGGAAGAAAGAGATTTGGCTGAAAAACATAGTGATAAACTAGAGATATTGAAGAAAGAATTGATTGAAGCTTGTGACGGAGATATCAAAAACGGTTGGTTCTCCTATAAAACCGGTATTTTAGAAATGCCTGAGATTGCAAGTGAAGATTAAATACTTAACATATGTATGGTGTTATTTATTGTATTGGCTATAAGTTAGGCCTCAGGTGAGGGGATTGCTGTTTTTTGCTTTCTTTTTGTCATCAAGAACAAAAAGAAAGTCGGATTTGGGCGAAGCGCCAATTATATGTAGGACAATTCATTTATTAGAATAAAAACATTAACAAAACAGTGAAATCATTTTTAACCACCTCCCCTCTACGAGGTACTCCTCCTTAAAAGGAGGAGAGTGACGCCATACCGTCCCCTCCTGAATTTTAGGAGGGGTGTCGATAGACGGGGTGGTATATTTATTTTTAAAGGTATTTATCTGATAAACAAACACACAAATATGAAATTCTCATTCAAAATAGTACTTCTAGCAGTAATAATAGGCACTTCAGCCTGTTGTTCAGACGTAAAAGAAGATTCCGTATTTAAACTATGGTACAATCAGCCGGCCACAGACTGGCAATCGGAAGCGCTACCTATTGGTAATGGTTATACCGGGGCCATGTTTTTTGGAGGCATTGAAAAAGAACAGATTCAGTTTGCCGAAGAAACGCTATGGAGCGGTGGCCCAGGCAGTGGCGAAGAATATAATTATGGTATTAAAAAAGAGGCTTGGAAGCACCTGGCCGAAGTACGTCGCTTGTTAGATGAAGGCAAAATGGAGGAAGCCCACGAATTGGCCAATCGCGAACTATCCGGCTCCATGCTTAAAACAGAAGGTGCAGGACAGTTTGGTAATTATGGTGCACAACAAACCATGGGCGATTTCTTCGTTGAAGTACAACACGACGGAGAAGCAGTAGATTATGTTCGTGAATTGGATATTGATAATGCAGAAGGGCGAGTAAGTTATTCAATTGGCGATACCAAGTACAAACGTACTTACTTTGCTTCTTACCCTGCTAAAACATTAGTGTATCGTTTTGAGGCAGATAAAGCTACTGCTTATTCCCTTACTTTTAGCACGCCTCATGTGAAGAATAATGAATCCTTTGATAACTCTGTTTATGCTTTTCAGGGTGAGGTAGAAGATAATGGGATGCAGTTTGAAACCTGTTTGAAAGTCGAAACTGATGGAACAACAACATTTGCAGATGGGAAACTAGAAGTTGAAGGAGCAAACTATTTGATTTTGTACCATGTAGCAGCGACCGATTACATCAATAAATACCCTGATTACAAGGGCAATGATTTTATTGCAGACAATAAAAAAGTATTGCAAAGTATTGAAGGTCGTTCTTATGAAGAGCTATATGCAGAGCACCAAAAGGATTACAAAGCCCTTTACGAAAGGGTTGAGTTAGAGTTGGGGGATAACGCAAGAGACAGCCTTCCAACGGATGTTCGATTAGAAGAGTATGCTGAAGGATTAACTGATTTAGGTTTTGAGGAACTCTATTTCCAATTCGGTCGTTATATGATGATTTCATCAACGCGCCCGGGAACCATGCCCATGAATTTACAAGGTAAATGGAATAATAGCACCAACCCTGCATGGGCCTGCGATTACCACATGAACATCAATCAGCAAATGTTATACTGGCCGGCTGAAGTGACTAACCTGAGCGAATGTCACGAGCCACTGTTCGACTATATGGAAAGCCTTGTTGAACCAGGTAAGGTTTCGGCAAAAGAATTTTATAATACACGCGGATGGGTGGTGAGCACCATGAATAACCCCTTTGGTTATACATCACCAGGCTGGCAATTTCCATGGGGAGCCTTTCCTGGTGGAGCGGCTTGGTTGTGTCAGCACTTGTGGGAGCATTATGAATTTACACAGGATAAGCTCTTCCTGGAACACACCGCTTACCCGTTAATGAAAGAAGCGGCTTTGTTTTGGATTGATTATTTAATTGAAGATGAGAATGGACATTTGGTGTCTTCGCCATCCTATTCGCCTGAGCATGGCGGTATCTCGCGCGGTGCATCAATGGACCATCAAATAGCGTGGGACTTGCTAAACAACTGTATGGCCGCTTGTGAAGTATTGAATACCGATAGCGACTTTAAATCAGAAGCACAAGATATACGCGACTTGATTTCGCCACCAACCATTGGCAGTTGGGGACAGTTACAAGAATGGAAAGAAGATGTGGACGACCCTGAAAGTAAGCATCGTCATGTATCGCACCTGTATGCTTTTCACCCAGGTAAGCAAATAAGCATGGATAAAACGCCTGAACTAGCTGAGGCTGCAAAGGTTAGCTTAAACGCCCGTGGTGATGATGGTACGGGTTGGTCATTGGCATGGAAGGTTAATTTCTGGGCTCGTTTTAAAGATGGCGATCGTGCTTACAAGCTGTACAGAAGGTTATTATTTCCAGCAACCATCAAGACAGAAAAGTTGATGGGGCAAGGCAGTGGTACATTCTCGAATTTATTCTGTGCTCACCCACCATTTCAGTTAGATGGTAATATGGGTGGAACAGCAGGAATGGCTGAGATACTTTTACAATCGCATACTGATGTCATTGAATTACTTCCGGCGTTACCTAAAGCATGGCCAAATGGGCATGTCTCAGGATTAAAAGCGCGTGGTGGCTATGAAGTAGTATTGGAGTGGAAAGAAGGCCAACTACTGAAAGCTGAGATTAAGGCCTCTTCTGACGGAGATTGTAACATAAGATATAAGGGTGCAAGGCAGACTAAAGCCATGAAAAGTGGTGAGGTTTGGAAGTTGACTTTTTAACCAAAACCTTGAATTTACTAGTCCCGAGGCAGGTCATACCCTCCCCTCGGGACTTTTTAGTATCCCCTTGGCATTTTGATGCCTTCCCTCGGTAATAAGTACCCTCCCATTGGTAAATTTATAGCTTCAATTAGTAATAATTACTCGCCCATTGGCAACAAGTGGTGTCCCTTCGGCATTATGAAAGGTCCAATTGGTAAATTTGAGCTATGCTTTGTCAAATTTGCGCTCAATCACTCACTTCTTAACAATTACTTTTAGTGTCATTAAAATAGATGGACTAAATCCAGTAATTCATGACAAATCAAAGGGCTCTCATATTACTCATATTACAGCTTATAACAATCGTTTCGTTGGCACAGACCAAACTGATCCAACTAACTCCTGATTATCTCGATGAATATGTAAGGTCAAATAATGCCACCGTTTCGTATATGCAAAATGAGGAGCTGCAAATAGATATGGATGCAGAAAATCCTTTGGTGGAATTATATGCACCAGATAATTCTTGGGATTTAAGTACGAACTCAGCAGTCTCTTTTGAAGTAAGAAACATGGGAATTAAACCAATCCTGTTAAACGCTCATATCGACGATTACCAGTGGAATGAAGGTGTGCTTGCGCTTAATCCGGGCGAGACCAGTGTGATGAGAATCCTTATCAAAGGTTACCGCTTACCCGAGTCGCACCCCATGGCACGCTCATACGAGGGGATGTTTGGTTATCCTGGAGGATATTATTGGCACTGGATACCCACAGATGCGCAACATATTAAAAAGTTGAAACTATCATTGGTCAATACCAAAGCACTGGCAAGTATTGCAGTAAGCAAATTTGTGGCAGAAGGAGATTTGATGGCCAAATCCTACCAAGAGATACAACAAACGGCTTTTCCTTTTGTGGATCAATATGGGCAGTACATGCATAAGGAGTGGTCAGGTAAGGTACATGCTGATGATGAATTACAAGCAGCTTTTGAAAATGAGAAAGCTAATCTAAAGGCCCATCCATCCCCTAAGGATAGAAATAAATATGGTGGTTGGACAAAGGGACCAAAGTCACATGCTACCGGGCATTTTCGAGTGGAAAAAAATGAAGGAAAGTGGTGGATGATTGATCCGGAAGGATGCCTGTTTTGGTCACATGGTATTACTGGTGTTGCCAAGGCGGCAGCAACGACACAAGTAGCTGGAAGAGAAAAATATTTTTCACACATGCCTGATAAAACATCAGTTCTTTATCAATTTGCCAATACTAAAAACGGAGAGATTATAACCTACAACTATACCGGAGCCAATCTATATCGGAAATATGGTAGCAACTGGGAAGATGAAAAAAGTGACATGGCTCATCGTCGTTTGAGGAGCTGGGGCATGAATACCTTTGGTAATTGGTCGGATGAAAAGACCTACTTGCAACGTAAAACACCTTATACAGTCAGTGTTAATTTCAGGTGGAAGCGTGTTGGTGGAGAACTTAAGTTTCCCAATGTGTTTGATCCGAACTATAAAAGCAATCTGGAAAAGACCTTTACAAAGCATGCTGCCACCTGGGAGGATGATTACTGCATCGGTTATTTTGTGGATAATGAACTGCACGGCTGGGGCAAGATTGGTCAATTGGTGTTGCAATCACCAGCCTCCGATAATGCTAAAGTAGCGTTAGTCAAATTCCTGACTGAAAAGTATCAAAACATTGAGCAGTTAAATAAAGTGTGGGACAGTGATTATAAGTCTTGGAGGGCTTTATTGAAATCCACAAAGGAAGTTACTGTAAAAGCCGCAAGTGCCGACTTACTGGCCTTTGAAAAAACAATGGTCGACCTGTATTATAAGACTTGTCGTGATGTTATTAAATCTAAAGCACCGCATAAACTCTATATGGGCAGTCGTCTGCACAACCATTATTATCCTGAAGACCTGGGACATCAGCGATGGATTGTGCCCATAGCTGCTAAATATTGCGATATCGTCAGTTTTAACCGTTACCGTTTTGTACCTAACGACATGATATTTCATGATCTTAGCATTGATAAGCCCATTATCATTGGTGAGTTTCACTTCGGTGCACTAGACCGTGGAATGTTACACACTGGTTTACGCTCCGTGCAAAACCAGGAGCAACGAGGACGTGTGTATTATGAATACATCAAAGGCGCTTTAGAGAACCCTTACATCGTGGGAGCACATTGGTTTCAATATGGCGAGCAGGCAGTGACCGGGAGAGGTGATGGTGAGAACTATCAAATTGGCTTTTTAGATGTTTGTGATACGCCCTACCAGGAAACCATTGATGCCTGTAGGGAAGTTGGGGAGAAGATGTATGAATTGAGAATAAAAAAGTAATGTTTAAAGAGCTGTGAACTGCTTCAACTTCGTTGCGAAATTTAACTGAAATAGACTGGAGTTCGATACTGTTTATATGCTCTCAGTTAACATTAAGTCATATCGTAATAATGCTATTAGTCAAACTAGAATACCTATAAATATGAAAAAAATCAGTTCAATTTTACTGTTTTTGCTTTGTGTTTCAGCACTAGTTGCACAAAACGGAAATCAATCTGAGAAAAAAATAAAGGTGTTCATCCTTTCAGGTCAGTCAAATATGGTTGGTTGGGGGAATAGTACAGAATTGCCTGAAACATTGCGAGCAGGAACGGATAATAAATTGATGTTTGAAAATGGCTTATGGCAGAAGCTTATACCGTACAATCCAACAAATGAAAAACAAAGGAATCGTTTTGCGATGACAGAGTACTCATTTGGTCCTGAAATTTCTTTGGTAACGGAGATATCAAAAATATACCCTAACGAAACGATTGGGATTATTAAGAGTGCTACCGGTGGTACAGGCATACTGGCATGGTCAACCAATTGGACAAAGGAACAAGCTGACCGCACCAATGATGGGAGAAAAGGAGATTTGTATAAAGTATTAATCGATAAGGTTAAAGCGCACAAAAAGCGGCAGATATAGAAATTGTTGGCTTTTTGTGGCAACAAGGAGGGAAAGATATGACAAATCTATCACTGGCTAAAGAATATTACGACAATCTGAACGCTTTGGTAGCTGGAATAAGACGGGATTTAGACCTGCCTGACTTGCCTGTTTTTATTGGTTGTTCAGTAAGTGAAGAATCATTAAACAATATGGATACTTTACTAGCCACCGGTTCATCATCCTTTTTGTTACAAGCCGCAAAAGGGATATCCGTTAGTGTTGTTATTAGATGCAAATACATCGTTCAAAGCTTTTTCCTGTTGTACCGGGTTATTGGCTTATGACCGAACTATTCCATGTTGCATTGTAGTTGGATTTCCACAGTACAAATATGCAGACTTTGATAATGAAAATCTGGTGGTGAAAATGGATAAACTTTCAAATTTCTGTAGTCAAGAATTGTTGTCTTATCTTCAATCGAAATATAAAATTTCAAAAACAATTATCTGGGGACAAGGCTTCCAATCTGGGCTGATTACAAGTTATATGATTTATCTCCATCTTTAGGTTCAAACTGAGCTACTGCTAGATTCATATTTCTTATTTAAACTGTTATTGGTTTATGTCTAACGTTTTGCGATATGTTATCAATTGGGGCTTTTTCTTGTCTACTTCTAATTCAGTGTTAAACTCAAGAATAGCAATTGAAACGAGTATGCAGATAGTCAATTATAAGAGTTTTCTTTATTTTTAGTAGTTTTTACAATCGGGCAAAGTCTTTTGGGGTTTTTGTTATGCGGCCGGTCATTAGTTCGGGGATATTGTACGATTTTATAAACTTGTCGTAAAAATGCGGATCTTTTTGAGGCATGACGAATGGTTTCTTAGCTATCCCATTCTTATCAAGATATGCAAAAAATGGACGTGCGGTTAGGTTGTCAAGTCTCTTGGAGCTAAAAACTATCCAACGACTATTTTTCGACCAGGAGTGAAAACTTTCAGTATCGTCGCTGTTTACATTTTCCAGTTTTTTATATTCTTTCGTTTCGATATTGAGAAGATAAAGGTCTGACTCTTTATGCCATATTGTAAACATCCCATAGTCTGACATACAAAATAGTACATGTTTGCCATCAGGCGAAACTCTTGGAAAAGCAATGCTTTTTGTTATTGTGTCTGCATCGATTATTTTTTCTACCTGAGCAAATTTTTTCTTTTGGTTTTCATCAAACCCAATTCGCATCAACGAGTAATATATCTCATTAAATTTTGAAGGATGCTTGGCGGTGGCTCTCGTAAAGTAGAGGTGCTTGCCATCTGGAGACCAGGCGGGGAAGGTTTCAAAATACTCTTTTGTCCGTAGGGTGTCGTCCGAAAGTATACCATTCCCTTCAAGATCAAGTACCACCAGGTTCGATTCTGTATCGAAAACTTCCACATTTTTGTCGCGATGAGCATGGAAGGTTTGACCTACCTTATTGGTCGAGAAGGCAATGTATTTACCTGAAGGGTGCCAGGAAGGGTATGCTCCTGCGGAAATTGTATTTTTTGTTTTCGTATTGAGTTTTTTAAGTTGGTCGTTTATGCGGACAACGGTTCCTCCCATGGCAGCACGCATGTGAAACATCATGGTGTCGGGGCTGTTGTTGCAATAGGAGTGGCAATTCATGCAGTTTCCTTGTGAAAAGGTGTTTTCCATAATAGGGTACTGATTGAAATTTTCAAGATTTCGTTGATAGATCCCCATTTTATTCCACATTTCATAACCCGGATGAATGATGCGATATGACAAATAACTGTCAATACCTTCATTCGCTATGTGATTTGTGATTGTTGTATATTTTGTCCATTTATTATCGACTTTTAAATAGATATCAACATAGTAATTTGCTCCCTTGTTTTCATTGAGTAATTCTTTCCATTGGCTATGCGGTATGGAAATGTCGCCGTTTCTATTACCTATTTTTATTAAGTGTTGTTTGGGTTGATCATATATTTCAACATAATAAGCTTCTGCTTTATCCTTGATGTAAAAATTGAGTGGAGCAATGTTATAGGGAAGCGTTATATCGGTGTAGTCCGGGAAAATAGGTGCTACTTCACTGCTGTTTTCTACATTGGTTGGTTTAATAGTGCATGAACTAAAAAGCAGGATGGCAACTAATGATGTTGATATAAATAATAAATAAATTTTCATGTTTTCTGTTTTAAGGGGCAGATCCGTCTGGCTTTTAATTTCTTTCTATCATCAATCTGAAATCCTATCTTATAGGTTTTTTGTTTGTTACATTGAGGTAGTACCAGTATGTATTTCCAAAATCTTTTTTAAGAAACTTTTTTCGCCTGGTAATGTCATTATCTACTTTTGATAATTTCTGCGCAAATTGTTTGAAGGCTGTATTGGTTGTTTTACTGATTCTTTTGAGTTTAGGGCTATTTAGATTTTTGTCTTTTAAGATTACATGATAAACTAAAAGGGCCTCTTCATAGACTTTGGGAAGCTTGGAATTGTTCTTGAAATGTTTTGATTTCTGGTAATATCTGTAGAAGTCTGATAGATTATTTTCGAGTAAATAATACATCATTAGTATTTCCAATGCATCTTGGTTATCCGGATGCTCTACCAGTTTTTTTAGGTAGAGATCATGGCGATCGTTATTGTAAAGATAATCTTCGTCGGTGCGTAGTTTTATTTTGGATTGATATTCCGGGCAGGAAGCAACGCTATTGGTTTCGATTAAATTACGCCGTTTCTTTGCCCACTCTTTGGTGAAAAGTGTCTTTTCAAGTATCTGGACGTATTTTAATGCGCGTGAATTATGTCCGTTGATAAGATTTGTGTTTACAATAATTTTCAGGGCTCTTTCAGTGAGCCCATTTATAACCATTGATTCGTAAGCCCAGCGGTGGGCTTCGTTAAAATATCCCAATGTATAGTATAGTTCACTGTTCTTTATCATGATATCTTTTTCCTGTGTGGCTTTTAATATCATTCCGTCTACTCCTAGTGTTTGTGGTATGTCAAAAAATTTCTGGTTAAGTTGATTCGATTTTAGGAGGGCGTAGTTGTAATTGAAAATGGATAGTTTGTTGTTCTGGAAATCGTCTTCCATTAAACTGATTGCTTTATTCCAGTTTTGGTTATATATCGCCTCGTCCAATCTAATTTGTGTTGCAATGGTTGATTCATGGTTTTTGTACACTGTACCAACAATGATTAGAGCCATCGCTAATGTGACATATTTATTGTGTTTTCTTAGGTTACCCCATAGAATAGACAGTAACAGCATAGCCGCCAGAAAATATTTTAAGAGAATGATTAATTGAATATTGTCGAAGGCGGGTAAATAATTTAAATATGCATGTATGAGTGGTATGTCAATTAGAAATTGATACGTGATATATGGAAGGAGAACACCTGAAAGAAGTAGAGTTAGTGAGAGGATTATCTGCTTCTGTTTGATGAGAAGGATAGCAAAAAGCAGTGCAAATATCAACATGTAAGGGCCCGCCAGGTAATACAAAAAGACGTTGGCTGCCAAAATTCCGTACTTGTAATTTTTATGAGAGTATCTACTCAGTGCTTTTATTGTTATTAAAATGATAAGGATACTCAGCGTATTATAAATATCGAACATGTAATACATGTGGAGTAAGCCAATAAAAAGAGCCGGAACAAGAAATAGATGATTTTTTAGCTTAAAAATGGATTTAGTCAGGTAGGATATCCCCAGAGCGAGCAGGGTAATAATGAGAGCTCCCAAATATTTAAAGTGGAAGAAGCTAGTGATAAATGAAGCCGCAATTTTTATAATGCCTCCGGGAACTATCAAATATTCATTCAGATAATGAGTATCGAAGACAAATAATGAAGATTGATCCTGATAATAAAAAACATGTGACCAAAGTGTGCAGAAGCCAATAAAAAAGCCAATAAAAAAAAGGGCTGAAAATAGATCTCCTTTTTGTAGAATTTTTTTCATCGGTGATGTGTTAAGTTATATTTTTCGCTTATTAGATGCATTCTCTATTTTGTATTCAATTTCCAACAGGTTTGTAATGATAGTAATTTCTTTATCAAAATGAAATGGATTGAAAAATAAATCCAATCGTGTCTTAATTGATTTTAAAAGAGAGAAATAATTTATTTAAAGATCTCTTCTGGTGAATAGTACTTCTAATACCAGTTCATATCCACCTTTTACAGACGGATATTCCATTTTCAAGATGACTTTATCTGGTCCATCCTTGACAAAAGTCTGCACTAGTATAGTGTTCATAAAATAATATGCTATATCTGTAGCAGATTATTTGTTATGGCACGAAAGAAAAGAGGGGTTTTGCAACTTTCACAAGAAGAAAATTCAGTTATGCATGCATTTAGCACAAAGTAGAACGGAGTCTTCGGCTAAAGTCAATCGTTCAAGAATTATTATAGATTATTCTTCAGGAATGACTATTGCAAGTATTGTCCGAAAATACAAAACAAATAGACCACTGGTTGAAAGAACTGTTAACAAAGCATTGGCTTACGGTGCTCTTGCAGCATTAGATGATCTGCCAAGAAGTGGACGTCCTGCCAAAATAACTGATGATGCAAAACTCAAGGACTTAAAGCTTTTTGTAGATGGCCAACTGATTGAAGACAAAAAGACCACCAAACCTGAAGTGAGAATTAATACCTCACAAGCCAATTGGATGTCTATTGCAACCCAAGCGAAATCCTATAAAACAGATATAGTAAGTACTATGGGTATGAAAAATTATACCGGCTTGTTGGATGACTTTTCGATTTGGACAAGAGCGCTAAGTGATAACGAGGTTCTGAAACTTTATAGTGAAGGCCTGAAAGGTAAAGATGTACTTATGGTAGAAACAATAATCAATAATTAGCAAATTTGCGTTAAGCATTGTCAAGTTTGCGCTCATTAGTTATATACGCGGGGGTTATTTTTACGAGCTATAGAATTAAAGGTAATCTTATGCGAATTTTAAAAAAACTCTTCATTTTCATACTGCTTATTCCAACAGGGATTTTTGCAAAAAATTATTACATCAGTGCCGAGGGTAACGATGCCAATGATGGTAGTATGGAAAATCCATGGCTGACATTAGTTAAAGTATCAGAAGCTGCTGCCAATGATAATAACGGAGGCTTTATTCAAGCGGGTGATCAAATTCTTTTCCGAGCTGGTGATACTTTTGAAGGACAATTAGTCATTAATCGTTCGGGTACTATAGAAAATCCAATACTTATTGGTAGTTATGGTGAGGGTGAAAAACCTATACTGACAGGTTCAGGCAATATCCCCAATGGTGACTTTATCGAAGCTGTGAAATTAGTGAACACCAGCCATATTGTTATGGATGGCTTATGGATAAAAAATGACCGTAAGAATATAGGCAACATCAACTGGGGAACAAACTCTTCATTTGCCATTAAAGTGATCGCCAATAAGTGGGGGGGGATAAGTAAGGGGCTCACTTTCCGTAACCTTAAAATCACCGATGTTTTTGCCTATGATATGATGGACTGGGAAGGCAAGTTCACATTGGATTATTACAATGCTAAGGGTATTTTCTTTGATTCTGATGCCAATGAGGATGGGGTTGA
>Ga0209475_10004427_pt1 | contig 12107 bp, 8 predicted proteins | sample tdDd471_FD_187128 | JGI IMG/M metagenome (GOLD analysis project Ga0209475, IMG submission 187128) | Marine sediment microbial communities from the Atlantic coast under amendment with organic carbon and nitrate - tdDd47.1 (SPAdes)... | ecosystem: Environmental > Aquatic > Marine > Coastal >...
GGTATCGCAGCTTAACGTCTACATCGATTTTCAGCCGGGGTTCCTGCTCAATCAGTTTGGCTGCGATTTCCTTAAGTTTTTCGCCGCGGGTAGCCAAAATTTCATCGTCAAAGTCCCGCAGAATCAACTCGACTTTGGCCTCGGCGGAACCACCGCTGATTTCCACGGGGTGGTAAAAACCCTTGCGATGTTCAGTGGTTTCAGGGGCTTCATCCGCAGGCAGCATGGTCACAAAGGTGCTGGCCCAGCGCAGGGCGTTCACGAGCTTGTCCTTGGCCATACCCGGATGCACCATAACGCCGGTGAAGGTCACCACCGCGCCATCGGCGCTAAAGGTTTCGCCGTTGATTTCTCCACTAAATCCACCATCCAGAGTATAGGCGCAACGGGCGCCAAAGGCATCCACGTCAAACTTGCTGGCCCCTTTGCCGATTTCCTCGTCCGGGGTGATGCCAATACGCAGGGTGGGCCGCTCGATCTCCGGGTGGGCAAGTAAAAACTCCACAGCCGCAAGTATTTCCGCCACACCGGCTTTGTCATCGGCTCCAAGCAATGTGGTGCCGTCAGAGGTAATAAGGGTATCACCGATGCACTGCTGCAGTTCGGGGTTATAATCGGCGTCCATGGTCCAGCTATCTTTGAGTTCAATGGCGTTTCCCTGATAATTCTCATGAAGTATCGGCTGCACATTGGTGCCGCTGTAATCCGGGGCAGTGTCGATATGCGCAATAAGGCCAATGGTGGGAGCGTTTTCAACGTTGCCCGGCAGGGTGGCAAACAGGTAGCCGTTTTCATCAATAGCGGCATCCTTTATGCCCAGGGCATCGAGACGGGCCTTGACGGCCTGTAATCCGTCAAGTTCTTTTGCCGCGCTGGGCATGGTTTCGCTTTTGGGGTCCGACTGGGTGTCGATTTTCACCAGCTCCAAAAAAGTATCCACCAAAGATGTAGAATTTAAAATTTCCGCAGGATTATTAAAAGCTTTCATGCAACAGCTCCTTGCTCAACCGATAAATTGTAGTGCCAAAATTATGTCAGTATTAAACGCCGCCTTGAAGCGAATGTCAACCGGGGATTTAGCCCGCCCCAAAGGAGTATTTACGGTTAATTTCCTGTGCGGCTTTAGAGCGTTAGACTCAAAGCCGGGCACACTAAACCCCACCTATAATATATAGCTACTTACCAAAAACAAGTATGTAAGGGTTACGCAAACCGTCTACTTTTGAGCAGAGGAGCTCTCCTTGATTTTTCCCGAACTGTCTTTTGGCGGGGGCGCTGCTGCACCGTCGGGTGATATGGCCCGCGGCGCTGAAACTTTGTCGCCATGAAGAATATCTTTAGTGATCTTCAGCTTGCCCAGCAACAGCCCGTGACGGGTGGCTTTCATGCCTCCCTTGTGCACCTTGATTTCGATGCGCCCCTGATTCTTAAGATAAAAACCGGTCCAGACATCAATGGTTCCCTTGCCGCGACCATTGGGAATCTGAAAGGTAAAGCTGTCCTCTACGATTTTATCAGACGGCCACTGAGGAACCGGCAATGCATTGGCGACGGGGTAGTGATCATAGTTCAGAGAATACCCGCCCCAGGGACTTTTTTTACCACCGGTGCCCCGCAGATGGAAGAACAGCCGGTAGTTATCTGTTGACGGTTGCTCCTGCCTGAAAAACATGCGCACCGTAACCTTTTTATTGGCTGCCAGCTTCCGGGGCGTCATCTTTACACCCACCATGCGCACATACCCGGGCACAAGTTCGATATCCACTTTTTTCACACCCTTGGGAAGCGTATCATGAAGCCAGGGCTCAATCAGTTCTTCCGAAGCCGGAGGATAGTAGTTCCGGTCTTTTGGTGGCCGGTAATTACAGTAGTTCAGCCGGGGCATAGTTACGGAGACATCCTCCATACGACGCTGTAAAAGGGAGCGCATGTCTTTGAGTGCTACAGGTTCTGTCGAGGCAATATTTGTCAATTCCCGCGGATCTTTTTTCAGATCAAACAGTTCCTCAACCCCGCTTTGCAGATCCCAAATCAGATGATAACGATCAGTTAAAATACCACGTTTTGAGTAGTATTTTTTTGCCACCTCAAATTGCATCTCCTGAAATATCGCACGATCTTTTTGAGGCTTACCCGTGACCACGGGACCAAGCAGGCTATGACCAAACTGATCTGCAACCGGGGAATCGCCAAGCATATTGCGAATGGTGGGAGCAATATCTACAAGACTGGAGGGAGATTGTATAACGTGGCCTCCCTTTACGCCGGGAACATTGATAATAAGCGGCACATGAACGATAGACCGGTACAGGTGAGTACCGTGGTGTGTAATGCCGTGCTCACCCAGGGATTCACCATGATCGCTGGCGATAATGATCACTGTGGGAATCGATGAGTTCTTTTGCCAGGTTTCCACCAGCGTTTTAATGTGCATATCGGTATTTAAAATCTCCCCGTCATAGAGATCCACCTTGCTTTTGCCAAAATTAACGGGGTTATCGGGGTGGGATAGATACTTATCGTGGGGATCATAATAATGCACCCACATAAAGGTTTTGTTGGTGGGGACATATTTCTTTATCAGACCAATGGCCCGTTCATTGATTTCCGGATTGGAGATCTTATTTGGCCCAACCTGCTTATCCTTGGGATTGGAAAATATATTCCATTCCTGGGAATCCACCATGGCCAAATAGCCATGCCCCCCTACCCCAATGGTCATGTATCCCTTTGAACGCAGGTAATCCGCAATGGTTTCCGTTTCCGGAACCAGCCGGTGTGAACCGGGTTGAGACTGCAGATTCAGGCAGACCATCTGTGAAATGTACTTGCCCCCCATAAAGGAGGGTATGGAAAGGATGGTCCCAGGTCCCTGGGAATAATTGTTTGCAAAGATCGCTCCCTGCCGGGCAATGGTATCAATATACGGAGTGGTTTTCCGTTTATATCCATAGCAGGAAAGATGATCCGCCCGCACTGCGTCCATGGTAATGAACAAAATATTGAACGGCCCCTGCTTCAATGATGTTGGGGGCTCGACATACTCATGCTTGATATCAGGCACAAATCCCTTGGGAGCATCTCCCAGCATACAGTTGTCATCCTTGCCGTTGTCGGGAATCTCCGGTGCGCCCGGGTACGCCCAGGGATCAAAGGGGGCCTGATCGGTACCTCCCATAAAAGAGGAATACCGGTCGTGATCTATATCATTGTACTTTAATACTATTGGCGAGAGTGACCGAAATACCAGGCCTTCATTATTGAGCACACCCAATGCATCGTTATCCTTGTCCATATGAATCCCCTGATACCCAATGAACAAGACATACCCGTAAATCAGCACACGCAGCACAATATTGGCGGGCAAGCCCTTTAGCCGGGGCATGGCGAGGCACAGCATCCAGACCGCCACAAGCACCCACATAACATGATACATGGTCTGCATGCCCCGGCGGTCAAGTTCTTCAAAAGGCTCAAGCGCAGTGGCAACCAGATTTGACAGCAACACAAAAGAGACCAGTGCGATAAGGGCCAGCACCGAAAAAAACACAACCCTGTGGGAGACATGCTGCTGAATTTTTCCGACCAGGGCCAGAACCGGTTTTCTGATAATCGATGCAATCAGGACACTGGTTGCAATTGCGACAAACAGCAGGCCATATTCAAAAATATTAAGGAACCAGCCGGAAACTTCTTTATTCTTGAAATCGTTCACAAACATAAATGTTACGCGGGCATGCAGGGGATGCAACAGCACAAACACAACATATACGGCAATTCCCCACACCAGAATACGGGCAGCGCCGCTGTGAGTATTGTCACCCAGCCATCCCGGCCACAGACTCTCTACCGGGCGTCCCCGAAGCATTGCTGCCGAGGCAAAACCCAAGCCTACACCAATGGCGGCAAAGGGAATAAATATGACAAATACTGCGTAATGATAAACATTTCCAAGGGACTCACCGGAAAGGTTTCCCCCGGACGCATGCAATGTTTCCATAAGCGCCGCGCCAATTGCAACCAGCACCACCGCGAGCAGTGATGCCTCAAAACCATGAATTATATTCTTTAGTTTAAACATGAATCTGATCCCAGAACTGTTATCAATTACATTTGCCCCTTGTTTGGGCACACTGCTACCCTTGTCACCTCCGGGTTAACTTGACGGGTGTACGACAGCAGGAAAATTCCACATCCTGGTGCTGCCGGTAAATGCGGGTTACAGGGTCCTAACAACACTAAAGCTAGCACCTTTCAAACACTTTGGCAAACAAACCGTGTACTTTATCTACACGGGCAAAGGTATTTTTTTCGCTTTTTTCTGGACAGCGCATTTTTAATAATGTATATAGTGCGGTCTGTCCCGGAAACACCGGGATGGAATTAACATGCAGGAGAAATCCGTTGAAATACGCAAAGTTTCACGGAATTTCTCTTGACAAACCGCATGTACCTTCTATAATCACTGCGTTTTGAGAAGGTATATTCATGTAATTGAGATTGATCGAGGTAACAATGCCGACCGTTAATCAGCTGATCCGTAAAGGACGCAAGCAAATCAAGGCCAAGACAAAATCCCCGGCCCTGAAATCGTGCCCCCAGCGCCGTGGCGTATGCACCCGCGTGTATACCACCACCCCTAAAAAGCCCAACTCGGCGTTGCGTAAAGTAGCCCGTGTACGGTTGACTTCGGGATACGAAGTGACCTGCTATATTCCCGGCGAAGGCCACAACCTTCAGGAGCACTCCGTTGTGCTGGTGCGCGGCGGTCGTGTGAAGGATCTTCCTGGTGTCCGTTACCACATCGTTCGTGGCGTACTGGATACCAGTGGCGTTGACGGTCGTAAGAACGCCCGTTCCAAGTACGGCGTGCGTCGTCCCAAGTAACTAATCTGAGCAAGCGAGGATAGCCATGCCGAGACGAGGCGGTATCAGACGTAGAGAAGTCACCCCCGACGTTAAATATAACAGCGAACTGGTGGCCCGTATTGTAAACAACATGATGCTGCGCGGCAAAAAAAGCGTTGCCCTGCAGATCATGTACGATGCCATGGACATCATTGGCAAAAAGACCAATGAAGACCCCCTGAAGGTCGTCCAGACTGCCATCGATAACCTCAAGCCCCTGGTCGAAGTCCGCAGCCGCCGCGTCGGTGGTGCGACCTACCAGGTGCCCACCGAGGTTCGCCCGACCCGTAAGCTGAGTCTTGCCATCAAATGGATGGTGAACTACGCACGGAGCCGCGGTGAGCGCAACATGAGAGAACGCCTTGCCGGTGAACTCCTTGATGCCTACAACAAGCGCGGCAACGCCTACAAAAAGCGTGAAGACGTGCACCGTATGGCCGAGGCCAACCGGGCGTTCGCTCACTACCGCTGGTAACAACAGCAACAACCGGCAGAGGGTTCTACCTTTTGCCGGTTTTTTTGTATCCATTTCACCAGAAGCATACAGGATCGTGTCGTGAGTAAGGATTACGATTTACAGCAAACCAGAAACATCGGCATTGCCGCGCATATCGATGCAGGCAAAACCACCACAACCGAGCGTATTCTGTTCTATACCGGTATTTCACACCGTCTGGGCGAAGTGCACGATGGCACTGCCATCATGGACTGGATGGACCAGGAACAGGAACGCGGCATCACCATTACCAGTGCGGCCACCACCTGTTTCTGGAAAAAGTACCGGATCAACATCATCGACACCCCGGGACACGTTGACTTCACCATGGAAGTGGAACGCAGTATGCGGGTTCTGGATGGTCTGGTTGCAGTATTCTGTGCTGTTGGTGGCGTGGAACCGCAATCGGAAACCGTATGGCGGCAAGCGGAACGATATCAAGTCCCCCGCATCGCCTTTATCAATAAAATGGACCGGGTCGGAGCATCTTTTGAACGCGCCGTGGATATGATGAAAGCCCGGCTGCGGGCCAACGCAGTTCCCATTCAGATGCCCATGGGTGCTGAGGCGGAATTCGCCGGTGTTATTGATCTGGTTGCCATGAAGTCCCTGACATTTTCCGAAGACGATCTGGGCGCAACGGTCAACGAGTCGGATATTCCCGAAGAATTCCAGGATGAGGCCGAGAGCCTGCGTCTTGAAATGATCGAAAAAGTCGCCGAAACCGACGACGACCTGCTGGAAGCCTATCTTGGCGGAGACGAACCTGACGAACAACAGCTGATCAGTGCCCTGCGGGCAGCCACCGTTTCCGGTGAAATTATTCCGGTTCTGTGCGGCACCGCCTTCAGAAACAAGGGCGTACAGCCTCTGCTGGACGCGGTTATCAACTATCTGCCCAGCCCCAGTGAAGTGCCTCCGGTCACCGGTGAAAACATCAACAATCCAGACAAATCCGAAAGCCGCGCTCCTTCCATGTCGGAACCCTTTGCTGCGCTGGCTTTCAAAATCGCCACAGATTCCTATGTGGGACACCTGACCTACATCCGGGTGTACTCCGGGCAGGTTAAAACCGGGGACACCATATACAACGCCTCCCGCCGCCGTAAGGAGCGCATCGGCAAACTGCTGCGTATGCACTCCAACAAGCGGGAAGAGCTTAGCGCCATTGGCGCCGGTGATATCTGCGCCGTGGTGGGGTTAAAAGAAACCTATACCGGCGACACCCTGACACATCACTCTGCCCCCCTGCTTCTGGAATCCATCCAATCACCGGAACCGGTAATTTCCGTTGCCGTTGAACCCAAAACCGGTGAAGACGAAACCAAGCTCACCAATTCGCTGGAAGCCTTGTCCTTCGAGGATCCCAGCTTTAAGGTGCATACCGATAGCGACACCGGACAGACCATTATTTCCGGTATGGGCGAACTGCACCTTGAGGTGCTGGTTGAACGCCTGCGTCGCGAATTCCAGGTTGGCGTCAGCGTTGGTCGTCCCCAGGTTACATACCGCGAAACTATTCAGCGTCCCGGCAAAGCCGAGTTTGAATACATCAAACAAACCGGCGGTAAAGGCCAGTATGCCAAAGTCGAGCTGGCTATCAAACCGCTGAAGCGCGGAGAAGGCTTCCAGTTTGAAAGCCTGGTCAAAGGCCAGCAAATTCCCCCTCAGTTTATACCTGCCATTGAAAAGGGCGTAAGGGGTAGCCTCAACGTCGGTGATCTTGCGGGATTTTCCGCTACCGATATCAAGGTTACCCTGGTATCCGCAGGCTATCACGAGGTTGACTCTTCGGAAATGTCCTTTGAAGTGGCCGCCAGCATGACCTTCAGCGACGCCTATCGCGGTGCCGCCCCTGCGCTTCTGGAACCGGTGATGAAGCTGGAAGTGGTCACCCCGGAAGAATTCATGGGCGACATTATCGGGGAGTTGAACAGTAAGCGGGCCCGCATTCGCGGCTTTGAAGAACGCCTTGCGGGTGTGCAGGTTATCAACGCCTTTGTGCCCCTGGTGGAAATGTTCGGCTATGCAACAGACCTGCGGAGTCGCTCCCAGGGACGCGCCACCTTTAGCATGGAATTCGCCCACTATGATCTGGTGCCGGCACCCATCGCCAAAAAGGTGATCTTCCGTATCACCGGTGTCGAGGTGGATGTGGAAACCGTGGACTAGGCAGCGCATCTTCCCTTCTTGATTTTGCAACTCCGGGGGCGTATGATAACGGCGATCCGGACGAAGTATGGCAAAATACGAAAAGGAGACCGGCATGAAAATGTATCGCACCCTTATGCCCATGATGATAGCAGCTCTGTTGATGCTCGGCGCATGTTACAGCGCAGACCGCGCCCTTGCCCCAATGGCATCAAAAATGGCGGAGCGATCCTATGCCGGAAGTGAAGGCGAATCCTACAAACGGGGTTCTTCTGTGGTTGCCCTTTCCAAAGTGCTGCGTTCCGGAAATGCATATGCCGACGAATCTGAAACCGTAGGCAAACACCTGATATACAACTCGGAAATCAGCGTTTCAGTTGAAAATTACAAGGTCGCCGAATCCTCGCTAAAGCTCACCCTGGAATCCATGAAGGGCTATATCTCGGAGACCAACGCCTACACCAACAGCGACGGCAAACTCAATGGCACCATTTCCGTCCGGGTGCCCAGCAGTTCCTTCCGCGCCGCTATTCTGGCCATCGAAAAGCTGGGAACCGTGGAGTCCATAAGGGAATGGACCGAAGACGTAAGCGAAGAATACGTTGACGTGCAAAGCCGCATCGCAAACCAGAAAGCCCTGGAAGCACGGCTGCTGACTCTGCTGGATCACAAAGGCGCAAAGCTAAAAGACCTGGTGGCGGTGGAAGACAAGCTGGCACAAATTCGCACCCAGATAGAACAGCATGAAGGACGGCTGCGCTTTTTGCAAAACCGCATCTCTTACTCCACGTTGACCATCACCCTGTTTGAACCAAGCAGCACCCAGGCCGCGCAGAACTCGGTTTTGGCCCCGCTTTCCTGGGCCCTCAACCAGGTGGGCATGCTGTTCTTCGGCTCCATCGGTGTGGTAATTATTGGCGTGGTGACCATCGCCCCCTGGCTTTTGCTGGTATACCTGCTGATAACAATCATTAGGCACAACCGTCGCAAACGCTCCAAACATCTCAAGGAAACTGCAAAATCCCATGAATCCGGCAAATGATGACAGCATCGTAGTTGAATACGGCAGAATTCCCAAAGAGCATCTGGCCCTGTTCCAGTTCTTATGCGAAGGCCACGAGGGCCTGCTGATAATCTACACCCTTGGGGGAGACCCTCCCCTGCTGAGGCTGATGATTGCCCGCGACCGCTATGCAGACTGGGAACTTTTACGGGAAGAACTGAGTCTCAGCCAGCATTTTGAAGCCCTGCAAAAAAATGAGGCTGAAACCCTGTACCCCAAGCTGGTTGACCGGATGTAAGCCCTTTGTCCGACAGAAATCACCGGGGGATGAAAAGCTTATCTCACCCCCTGTTTTCACCCTCAAATTGGTTGCCTACCGACACGAAAAGTGTATAATGATATCCCTTATTTTTTGGGCTCCTTAAGGAGACCTGAACCGTAAAGCTGTACACCGGAGGTCACAGTGGAATACAAAAAGACTCTCAACCTGCCCCGTACAAAATTTGATATGCGCGCACGCCTGCCGGAGCGCGAGCCGAAATCCGTCCAGCGCTGGGAAGAAATGGACCTCTACGGCACCATAATTGAACGCAATAAAAACAAGCCCAAGTTCGTTTTGCACGATGGCCCTCCCTATGCCAACGGCATGATTCACCACGGTCATGTGCTGAACAAAACCCTGAAGGATATTGTGGTCCGCTACCGGAACATGGCGGGATACCTGACCGCCTACACCCCGGGCTGGGACTGCCATGGCCTGCCCATCGAACAGCAGGTTCTGCAAAATTACAAGCAGAATGGCATGGACTTCCACGACATACCGGTGCCCAAAATCCGGGCAGCCTGCCGTCGCTATGCACAAAAATATGTAGGCATCCAAAAACAACAGTTCCGGGACATCCTGTGCACCGGAGACTGGGAGAATCCCTACCTGACCCTGACCTTGAAATACGAAAGCACCATCGCCCGTGAAATGGCCCGCTGGATCGAGAAGGGGCACCTGTACAAGGGCTTCAAGCCGGTGCTGTGGGACACGGTGTTTGAAACCGCGCTGGCGGAAGCCGAGATCGAATACGAAGATCACGAGTCCCCCTCGGTCTACGTCAAGTTCCCGCTGGAAGGCGATCTGAGCACCGTGCTTCCCGAAGCCGCAGGCAAACCCGCCTTTGTGGTTATCTGGACCACTACTCCCTGGACCCTGCCCGCAAACCTCGCCATCGCCTTTGGTCCCTCCATTGAATACTGCGCCATCGAACATGACGGCGAAGTGTTCGTGTTTGCCCGTGGCCTGCTGGAAGCCTCCATGAAGGACATCGGCTGGAGCGAAGACAGCTACAGCATTATCGGCGACCTGAACAGCACCGACATGCTGAAGTTCAACTCACGGCATCCCTGGATCGACCGCCAGAGCAAGCATGTGGAAGCCGACTATGTCACCCTGGAACAGGGTACCGGCTGTGTGCATACCGCTCCGGGACATGGTGAAGACGATTACATCACCGGCCTTAAAAATGGTCTGGACATTCTTACCCCGGTAGACGCCAAAGGTTGTCTGACCAAGGACGTTGATAAATACGCAGGTATGTTCGTGTTCGACGCCAACCCGGTAATTGTCAAAGACATGCATGAAGCAGGCATCCTGCTGAATCCCCCGAATCAGAAAATCAAGCACCAGTATCCCCACAGCTGGCGCTCCAAAAAACCGGTTATCTTCCGGGCCACCCCCCAATGGTTCTTTAAGCTGGACCACAACGAACTGCGTGCCAAAGCCATCGAAGAAATCGCCGCCACCAACTGGATTCCCCACTGGGGCGAAGCCCGTATCAACGGCATGGTCACAAACCGTCCCGACTGGTGCATCAGCCGCCAGCGGGCCTGGGGTGTTCCCATTCCCACCTTCACCTGCACCGAGTGCGAAGAGGATCTGGTTGACGCCGGTGTGGCCCACCGGATGGCGGACCTCTTTGCAGAGCATACCTCCGACATCTGGTTCCAGTGGGAAGCAAAAGACCTGCTGCCCGAAGGCACAGTCTGCCCCAAATGCGGCGGCACTCACTTTAAACAGGGATCCCATATCGTGGATGTATGGTTCGACTCCGGCGTTAGCTGGGCTGCGGTCTGCGAAGACAACGAAATGCTGGGAACCCCGGTGGATCTGTACCTCGAAGGTTCTGACCAGCATCGCGGCTGGTTCCATTCCTCATTGCTGTGCAGCGTGGCCACCCGGGGCAAGGCTCCCTACAAAACCGTGCTGACCCACGGCTTTGTGGTCAACGAGCATGGCCGGAAATACTCCAAGAGCTCCCGCAACTATGTACCCATCGAAAAAATCACCAAAAAATACGGCGCCGAAATTCTGCGTATGTGGGTTGTGTCCGAAGACTATCGCAACGATATCCGCTTCTCCGACACCATCCTCAGCCGCATGGTTGACGCCTACCGGAAAATCCGCAACACCTTCCGCTTCCTGCTGGGCAACATCAGCGATTACAATCCGGTAGAAGACCGGGTGGGCGACGAAGCGCTGGAATCCATTGACCGCTGGGCTCTGATGAAACTGCGGAGTCTTGTGGAACGGTTCAAAACCGCCTACGAAACCTATGATCTCCACGTCATTTATCACTCTTTGGTGGAATTCTGCACCAACGATCTTTCCGCCTTCTATCTGGATATTATCAAAGATCGCATCTATGTGGAAAAAACCGACAGCGCCACCCGCCGGGCCGCCCAGCGCACCATGTACGAGATCGCCTCGGTGATGTCCCGCATGCTGGCTCCGGTGCTGCCTCACACCACCGAAGAAATCTGGGCAGCCATGCCTGCCTTTGAAGGCAAGCAGGAAAGCATTCATCTGGAAGCCTTCCCCACTGTTGAAGACGGTCTTGCCGCGGATACCGCCTTTATGGAATCCTGGGGCACCCTGATTGACGTGCGTGATGACGTGCTGAAAAAACTTGAGGAAGCACGGCGTAACAAAGAAATCGGACACAGCCTTGATGCCCGGGTGAAGCTTTATGCCGCCCCGGAAAAACTTCGCAGCCTGTTGGCACAGCGCGGTGAAAAATTCATGGCGGATCTGTTCATCGTCTCCCAGGTGGAATTTGTTGGTGAACCCGATGACCTGCTGACCGGCGAACTTGCCGGGCTGCATATGGGCATCGGCAAAGCCCGTGGTAAAAAATGCGACCGCTGCTGGATCTACCACGAAGAAACCGGTAGTGATGACACGTACCCGGACACCTGCCCTCGTTGCGCCGGTGTTCTCCATGCCATCAACTTCAGCCCGGAAGACGAGTAAGCACTATGCTGTCGAAACTGAGATTTATTGTACCAGTGGCCGCCATTGCGGCGGCCATTGATTTGCTTTCCAAAGAATGGGCCGTGGGTCGCCTGCGTACCGGCCTGCCCATCGAGGTTATCGAACATTTTTTCCATTTCCGCTATTGCGTTTTTCATGTTGGCGTCATCGCCGAACACGGTTTCCGCAAAATGCGCATCAAGATCTTCGAGTCTTAGCATGCCGGTTGCGCTGGTATCTTCCGCATTCAT
>Ga0209475_10004428_pt1 | contig 12103 bp, 14 predicted proteins | sample tdDd471_FD_187128 | JGI IMG/M metagenome (GOLD analysis project Ga0209475, IMG submission 187128) | Marine sediment microbial communities from the Atlantic coast under amendment with organic carbon and nitrate - tdDd47.1 (SPAdes)... | ecosystem: Environmental > Aquatic > Marine > Coastal >...
TTGAAGAGACCGGGAATAACGAAGTTCTCAAACAAACTCATTGCCGGTCCTGTCCTGCAAAAACGAAGAAAATAGAAACCATGGCGGCGAAAACGGTCATGCCGACCCCAAACTCAATGACATTGATGCCCAAGTGCTGGCCGTTCAGCGGATTGCTCAATAGGACTGAATAATTGAGGAAGTTGCCACCCATCAACATCCCGACAACCCCGGTTCCGGCATAGATGAGAACGCCGACGCCCAGAAGAACCCGGCGAACGTTAGGGGGGAGAACTCGCCGGGCGTTATCCATGCCGTAAATCAGAGCATAAAGAATGAAGACGGAGGCGAAAATGACGCCTGCCTGGAAGCCGCCGCCGGGGCCATAATCTCCATGGAACTGAACGTAGAGCGCAAACAGCAGGATAAACGGCGCGATAATCTTTGAAACGGTACGGAGAATATGCTTGCGATGCATCATATGTCTTCCTCCTCGAGCCGTTCGATGTCGCTTTCGTCAAGCCCCAGTTCCGTCGCTTCCCGCTCTATTTCTTCTTCCTCCCGGTGCCGTTTGCGGCGTGATAGATGTCCATGCCCCAGCAGCGTGAGGACGCCGACCCCGGCCGTGAAAACAACGACAACTTCACCCAAAGTGTCGAAACCGCGGTAGCTGGCCAAAACGGAGGTTACGATATTCGGGGGGCCTACTTCTTCACCCGACTTCTCAATGTACCGGTTGGCGACATGCTTATGGATTGGGGCGTCAGGGTCGCCGTAGTTCGGCATGTCGAAGGTGCCGTAAATCAAGGCCGCGCCGGTCAAGACGACGACCGCCAGGGGAATTGGGCTCCACCGTTGCGGTTTTTGCTCCATGCTGCCGGTCAACGCCAAGGTGCCGAGCATGAGAACCGTTGAAATACCGGCGCCGACGGCGGCCTCGGTAAAGGCGACATCGACCGCGTCCAGGTTTACGTAAAGTACCGCTGAGATAAGACTGAAGATGCCGAGCAACATGACCACGGCAAAGAGGTTGTCGAGCCTGATAACGGCTAAAGCGGTGATCGCAAGGAAAACAAGCAAAGTTATGTCGACGAGATCGAAGATCATGCGTCTTCCTCCTCGTCTTTCATCGCTTTAATGTCCTTGTCGAGCAGGGGGCGTACGCCGCCGCTTTCAGCGGCCCTTGCAACGGCATGAGTGGCGACGGGACTGGTTAAAAGCAAAAAAACGAGAATGAGGAACAGCTTGACCGAAACGAGCCCAAGTCCTGCCTGGATCATCATGCCGATCAATAAGAAGCCGGCTCCTCCCGTATCGGTAATGCCGGCGGCGTGCATGCGCGCATAAACGTCCGGGAAGCGAAGAACTCCCAGAGTCCCGATGACGACGAAGGCTGATCCGGACAGCACAAAAAACCAACTGAGGATTTCCAAAATCTGTTCCATGCCTAAATCTCCGACCCGCCTTTGGGATGGTTGTCGCTCTCGACATGAGGGTGTCCCAAGTGGCTGAACTTAAAGAATTTAAGCACGGCGATCGTGCCGATGAAGTTGATCAGCGCGTAGACAAGCGCGATGTCGGTAAATTCAGGGCGATCATTCAGAAAGCCAAGAACGGCAATCAGAAGAACCGTTTTCGTCCCGACCGTGTTAACGGCAAGAACCCGGTCATAAAGCGTCGGCCCCAAAAGGGCTCGCGTCAGGGCCATGCCTACGGCAACCAGAAGGGCGACCGTTGCAGCAGCAAACAGCATCATACGGCGCTCTCCTTTTCGAGTTCCACCTGCTCGGGGGAATCCATCATCGATCCGACTTTTTGGTTCATCGTCCCTTCAAGCACTTCCTCTCCCATCCCGTAGGTGATGGCATGAACCTCGATCGTCCCGTCTTCTTCCAGTTCAACGGAAACCGTTCCCGGCGTCAGCGTAATCGAATTGGCGAAGATGACCCGCCCCAGCTCGCTGCACGCCAGCGACTTTACCTTGATCATATTGGGGCTGATGGGCATTGAGGGCGTCAAAATGAGATTGGCGACGGCGATGTTAGCCTTGATTGTTTCCCAACTTAGCCAAAGCCAGTAGAAAAACGCTTTCCATCCCAAATGCACCGGGTGGCCTTCATGGTCGGTCAAATCCATGCGGTGGGCGAGGTAGACGACTAAAATCGTGGACGCGACGCCGAGGCTAATCAGAATGGAATCATAGTGGCCCGACATTAAAAGCCAGGTGCCGAACAGGACGATACCGAGGCTGATTAAACGAAACAAACTGGTCCCCACTCAAAAGGAGTTTATAGTTTAAAGGCGCGGATGCCCTGTAATTATCTGACGAATCACATAATGCGTTTCAAGAACATAGACAACTTCAAATGGCGAGACAACGCTAAGAAACATGAGGAATTTCATTCTTTCCCACTTACAGTGTAAAAGACTGTGGATAGGCTCTATCGAAGCGTGAAGAATATGGGAAAAATAAGAGAAAATACGGGTTTTAGGGCCGGTATCGTGTTGTTGGCCGTATTGTTATTCTGCGTTGTTTCGGCGAAAGCGGAAGAAGTTTACTTTGAAAAGGATGTTCTATCCATCCAAACCAAGAGTGGGACCGTAAGGCTGGAAATCGAGATGGCAGAGACGCGTAAGCAGCGGGAGCGAGGACTGATGTACCGCCGCGAAATTGCCGAATCGACAGGTATGTTGTTTTATTTTAAACACTTAACCGCGTTCAGGTTATGGATGAAGAACACTTATATTCCTTTGGATATGTTGTTTATTTCAAAATCTGGAGAAATCCGTCAAATCGAGAGAAACACGCAACCGCATTCGACGGAAATTATTGCGGCAAAAGAGCCGGTTCTCGCTGTTTTGGAGATCGGTGGGGGGGAAGCAAAGCGTTTGGGGATTGAGGTTGGCGACCGTGTGGTGCACCCGATGTTTCAAAAACGGCAATAAGATCGAATTGAGACTTGCGCTGACCCTCGCAAGGCCCTATGAATTCCGCCGTTCGGGGCGTAGCGCAGTCTGGTAGCGCGCCTGCTTTGGGAGCAGGATGTCGGGAGTTCGAATCTCTCCGCCCCGACCATTTTCAGTGCTTTTCACCCAATTATACCCTTTTGCGTCTCACTCAAATGGGTGATGCAACCCTACGTGCGTGTTTTTAAAGTGTTTTCGCTGTTCTGACTGAGAAGGGTGGGGACGTGTACGGCCTAAATCTCGAAGATGTCAGTTTTCTGGTCGTGGAAGACAATTCCTTCATGCGCTCGTTGATCAAAACGATCCTGAAGGCGCTGAGGACCGGACCGGTAAAGGACGCCTCAGACGGCGCGGAAGCGCTGCAAATTTTGGATGCCGGTTTTTCACCCGATATCATCCTGCTGGACCGCGATATGCCGGTGTTGGATGGTGTCGAGTTTGTCAAACTTCTCAGGAAATCTAATGAAGAAGCGGGCCGTTTCGCTCCTGTCATCATGATCAGCGCTCATGCCGATATAAGTAAGGTTTTTGAAGCGAGAGACGCGGGGGTAAACGAATACTTGGTTAAGCCGCTTTCTCCCGAATCGCTCTACCGGCGGATATTTGAGGTGGTTACCCACCCGCGAACCTTCGTTAAGGCCCCGCACTATGCCGGCCCCTGCCGCCGTCGTAAGCCTTTGGAAAGTTTGCCATTCGCCGACCGTCGTGAGGATGCGGCTTACGCCTGAAATTTTCATAGAGAGTTTATTCCGCAGTGATCACCCAAACGGGTGAATACGAGGGGAGGCGGATCGTGTATTTTTTAAAATTCTAATGTTTATCGTTACGTCTAAAGGAGTGGGTGGACGTGATTGCAAAGACGGCCAATCAACATAGCATCGACGTTGAAAAGTGGTTGCTCGCCAACCGGGACTTATGGGAAGGCAGCCCGGTCAAGAAGGAGCTTCTGAGAGAATCGCGGATACGCTACATTTCTCTGCTTCATCCCTTTGACGGAATGGTTGCCGAAGCCCTTTCACCGCATTCGCCGGAGTAAAAATTCTGGTCGAAGGTTAAACGCCGAACCAATTGGCCGGAAGCGTAATGGCTTCCGGCCGAATGAGTTTTCGTTCAGTTATCTCTGTATCAAAGTGTTGTAGAGAATTTTCAGGGCGTCATCGGCGACCGATTGGTTGACGCCGACGTGAAAACATATTTGCGATGGGCTTTGGTCGAGCAATTCCAGCGGAATGTGTTCTTCACCCAAGGCGTGGATAGCGTCGACGATTGGGTAGGAATTGCCGTGCAACCCGTGCCCGACGGGGGTCAGGATCGACAGGTTGTAGACGATGTTCATGAAGTCGGGCTTTAACCGCTTGTCGATCGCCCGGCGAAGTTCGTTGATGTTTCCGCGAAGATCGTCTTTCTCGACCAAAACGGCAATATCGTCTTTGTCGGTCGGGTAGTGGTACGTGTTGACCCCGAATTCGCCGAAAATCCGCAAGAGTTCCGCCGTAAACCCGATTTCTTCGCCCAACATATCCTTTTCGATATAGATGTAGGCCATGTTGTCGAGGCGTGCGATGCCGACAACGCCTTCTTCCGGGACGCGTTCATTTAGAATGAGTGTGCCCGGATCGTCCGGCCGGTTGGTGTTGCGGATGTTGATCGGTATTTTCCGTGCCTTGCATTTCAGCATGGCGTCCAGGTGGAAAACGTTGAACCCCTTGGATGAAAGCAGACGGATTTCCTTGAAAGTCAGGCGCGGAATGACGCGCGCTTCCTGGATGACCCGCGGGTCGACTTCGAAAACGCCTGAAACGTCCGTCCAGTTTTCATAGAGTTCCGCATCGATGGCATAGGCGAGTTCGCCGCCGGTCAAGTCGGAACCGCCGCGTGAAAATACGGCGATTTCCTTCTTTTTCGTTATCCCGTAATAGCCGGGAAAAACATGGATGAGACCCCGGCCATTGGTTTTGCCGTTCTTTTTATCCGACGCTTTCAGGGCCGCGTTGATCTTGGCGTAGGCCGGTTCTTCAACCTTGGCGTCCAGGTAGGCATTGCTGACGAGAAGGCCGATATCCTCGGGGAGTTGCACTTCCGCCGCCATCCCGATTGAATTCAGGTAGAGGGCGATAATTTGAGCATTGGTCCGCTCTCCGCGCGAAGCAAGGAATGCGACCCGCCTGTCGCCCTCCAAATCGCATTCCAGGTCGGCCTTTAGTGAGTCGAGGATACCGTCCGCATTGACCTTGAGGTCTTTAGCAATGGAACTGAATTTCGAAAGAACGGCGGTTTTGCTGTCCTCGGGAGAAATGTCCTTGCGCTGATCGAGAAAGTGCGTTCCCAGTGTCGCGATGTTGAGAAGGTGGTCGGTGACTTTTTCCTCTCCGACCGTTGAGCGTCCCGGTGCGGAGACCACGACGATCCGCCGTTTATCGTTTCGCGCGATGATATCGCAAACTTTTTTTATCTGGGCCGCATTCGCAACGGATGAACCGCCGAACTTGCTGACTCTCATTTCCTGCATTTTTTTGTCCAATTGAATTAAGTAAAATTGTCCGGACCATACAGCAAGCAGCGGTTGGAGGTTGTAACCTATGATAATGACGACTTTATTTGCCTTGTGATCGATTTAGGGGTTCGGCTTTTTTCCGGCTGCAAAGGCAGTTTAAGTTTTTCAAAACAAAGTATGTGCCTAAGACTTTGATTTTGAACGTTTTCTCTTGCTTGACTTCAAGGGCTTAATCGGCCAGTCTCCTGTTCCTTCGAAACCAAGTTTTCAAGGGTGTTTGCGTCATGGACGTTAAAATCTATCAGCCGGCAAAAAACGCCATGCAGTCGGGTATTGGGAACACGAAAAAGTGGGTCTTGGAATTCGAGCCGGTTGCGGCGGTGAAGCCTGAGGAACTGATGGGCTGGGTCGGCGGCGGCAACACCCGCAACCAGTTGCGGATGAAATTCGCGACGAAGGAAGACGCCATTCGCTTCGCCGAGCGCAAGGGACTGGGTTACCAAGTCATCGAACCGCACAAGCGCCGTGTCCGTCCTAAGAATTACGCCGACAATTTCGCATTCAACAGAGTGCGCTAAAGTCTAAGCGGGGCCGTAAGACGCGGCCCTGCCGCATTGGGGTCCCGTAGCTCAACTGGATAGAGCAGCTGACTTCTAATCAGCAGGTTGCAGGTTCGAGTCCTGCCGGGATCGCCATCATTAAAAGTGTCCGGCCCGGAGACATAGGTAACAGTTTGTACCTAAGACATGGGTGACAACCTCGAGCCGAACGGGTTGTCGATGGTTTGCAGTGTTTTTTGCTCCAAATCGATATATCCGAGATCATAGTGTATGAAGCTGATAAGCCAAATGCCGTCATCGACCTCTTTTATTCCCAGCTTCTGACCGGCCAGGACGGTTGAGATATTGGTCTTCTTTCCGTGCATGCAAATGCGTCCGCAGGCGGTGACCAGTTTTTCCTTGTCGTGGAAAGGAAAATTGATGTCCGGCAGGCCGCTTAAATGAGCACACGGACCGGAACCCAACCGATGCTGGTCCACTTGGATATGGTCTCCATGACGACTCCAAAATCGAGTTATCTGGGACAGCCCCTAATTTAATCGATTGAGAGAGTCTCCGGCAATCCCGGAGCGGTTCAGATTTTCGGAAATTAAATGGCTAGTTACAGTTTTAACGTAACACGGACAATCGATGGATCTTCGTCAACTTTGGATTTCTTGAAGCCAAGGACTTGACACATTTGTATCATCGTTATGTTCTCACGTAGGACGTCGCCATAGATTTCCCGTAAACCGCGGTTACGGCAGTAGTCGATAATACGCCGCATCAACAACACGCCCAGTCCCATCCCCGTCATGTCGTGATGAACGATCACGGCGTATTCGGCTCGTTCATTATCGGGATCTGAGGTAATCTGAACTACGCCGTAAATAGTAGATTTTCCGGCGATCCCCGGTTCCGCCAATATCAGCGCCATTTCCCGGTCATAATCAAGTTGGGTGAACCGTGCTGCCATAAAGTGGGATAGCGTCTTCAATGGCGTAAAAAAACGTAGACGGATTTCTTCCGGCGTTAACGTGGCGAACGCTGCTTGCAAAGCGGGCTCGTCTTCGGGACGCACCGGACGCAACAATAAGGATCGCCCATCCCCCAGCGGAATCGTTTCTTCCAGTTCTTTCGGATACGGACGAATGGCAAGACGTTTATGCCTGTCCGTTTTTTGGATCCGGATGCGAGCATCCAGGGCGATTACGCCATAGGTATCGGCCAGCAAAGGATTAATATCCAACTCCACCATATCCGCGAAGTCGGCTACTAAGTGTGAGACCTTAATCAAGGTTAGCGCCACGGCATCCAGATTGACTGAAGGACGGCCCCGATAGCCTTTGATTTGACGGTATATACGGGTGTGTGAGATTGCCTCATGCGCCAAACGCATATTCAATGGCGGCAAAGCCAAGGCCTTGTCGTTCACGATCTCAACCTCGGTCCCGCCATGACCGAACAAAATCACCGGTCCGAACTGGGGGTCGTTAACCATGCCGATGATCAATTCGTATGCGCCGGGACGGTGAACCATAGCCTGGACGGAAAACCCTTCTATGCGCACGTTGGGTATGATTCCAGTAATTCTTCCCGGCATAGCTTGTGCAGCCGCCTCGACTGCAGCAGGGCCGTGTAGATCAAGAACGACACCGCCGATATCGGACTTATGAGAGATATCGGGAGACAGTATTTTCAGCGCCACCGGACCACCGATTTCCGCCGCGATCTGCGCGGCCTGAGCGGGTGTTTTCGCGATGCGGGTGCGGCTGACCGGGATGCTGTAGGCTGACAGAACCTCTTTCGCCTCCGGCTCATTCAACCAGGATCTTCCCTCTTTCAACACCTTGTCAAATACGGCCTGGGCGGTGGCCGTGTCTGGAACAAATTCCTCTGGTTCAGACGGGGGCACTTCCATCAGAAGTTCTTGATTCCGGTGATAATTTGCCATGTGCATAAAACCACGCACTGCCTGTTCCGGGGTTTCGTAACAAGGGGTGTGGCTTTCGGCGAACATGGTGCGCGCTTCCTGTGCTATACCATTGCCTACCCAACTGGCCAGGACCGTTGGTTTTTTATGTTTTGCGAGATGTTGGAGTACGGTTTTTGCAACCTCGCTAGAAGATGCAATCGCCGTTGGGCAGTTGATGACAAGAATGGCGTCGACGCCGCGGTCTTCCAGCAAAATGTCCAAGGCATCGCCATACCGCGAACCTTGCGCGTCGCCGATGATGTCTACTGGGTTGGCATGCGACCATGTTTGGGGCAGGCATCTGTTCAAGGATGAGATTGTATCCTCCGATAACACTGCCAAGCGCCCGCCTTCGTCGATCAGCGCATCGGTTGCCAGTACGCCGAGCCCGCCGCCGTTGCCCAAAATTGCAAGGCGTTCTCCCTTGAACGGAAGAGCCATGCCGAGGGTTTCTACCGCATCGAATAGCTCGTACAAGGTTCGTACCCGCAAGAGACCGGCACGGCGGAATGCGGTATCATAGACGGCATCCTCTCCCGCCAAAGCTCCGGTGTGTGAGGCTGCTGCCTGCGCGCCTTCGGTATGGCGGCCCGCCTTGACGACAATTACGGGTTTCATGCGCGCCGCGGCGCGGGCTGCAGACATGAATTTCCGGGCATCTTTAACAGCTTCAATGTACAGGAGAATGGCATGGGTCTCCCGGTTATTGGCGAGATAATCGAGCAGGTCGCCGAAGTCGACGTCGGATACATCTCCAAGTGATACGAGGTGTGAAAAACCGATGCTCCGGCTTGCGGCCCAGTCAACCACCGATGTAACAATGGCTCCTGACTGTGCGACGAACGCAAGATGCCCTTTGCGGGGCGCGATATGACTAAAACTGGCGTTCAGCCCGATCTCCGGAACCATAATTCCCAGACAATTGGGACCAATAATACGCAACATTTGCGGACGGGCGGCTTCTCGCATTTTTTGTTGCAATTCAGCTCCGTGAGTGTCGTTGCCTTCGCCAAAACCGGCAGTGATAACGACAGCGGCCTTGGCTCCGCGATCAGCTGCTTCGGCAATAATGCCGGGGACACTTTCCGGCGGGGTTGCGATGACTGCCAGATCGGGTTTCGTCGGCAGGCTGGCTATATCCGGGTACGTCGCCACGCCCTCGATAGCTGTGTACTTGGGGTTGACCGGCATGATCGGCCCATCGAAGCCACCGCGAAACAAATTGAGCGCCAAAACCGCGCCGATTGAGCCGGGCTTTTTGCTGGCCCCAATCAAAGCCACCGCTTTAGGATGAAACATGTAATCAAGATTACGAATCGTCATCGGGCCAGCCTCTCACCAAGACTCATCACGCAACGATATTAACCTCATGGCGAACACTAGAACAGTTTTCACTGTACGCTTAGATTCCTTTTAAGAATTGACCATGTGGGTTTCTTCACAAAAGGGTTATATGATGCCCATTAGGAAATTTGATAGAGTTGGAGCCTATGTCTCGATCCGGCACGTTTCCAACGATTGTGAAACCGCACGACAGGACACCGCCGAGCGACGTTTTAGCGCCTTTTTCCTGGGATGACGAAATGCGTGCTCTGGACGGCCTATCCAGTGGCGGCCTCAACATTGCGCACGAAGCCGTGGACCGTCACGCAACTGAAAATTTCGGTGCTAAAGTTGCATTGCGTTTTATAAGCCAAGACGAGACGGCACACGACGTCACTTATGCGAATCTTGCCGCAGATACCAATCGGTTTGCAAATGTCCTACGTGCCTTAGGCATAACCCAGGGAGAGCGGGTCTTCACGCTCACCGGACGCATCCCCGAACTCTACATCACTGCATTAGGCACACTGAAGGTGGGCGGTGTGTACTGTCCGTTGTTTTCCTCCTTTGGTCCCGAACCTCTTCATACCCGGCTTTCGCTCGGTAACGCCAGGGTCCTGGTCACCACCCCCACCCTTTATCAACGTAAGGTCGCCGCGTTGCGCGACCGCTTGCCAAGCTTGGAGCACGTCCTGATTACAGGCGATGCATCACCGCCCTCCGGCACGCAAAGCCTTGACGTTTTGGTGCATGCCGCTAGTCCGGATGGGGACTGTGCGCCTACCGGTCCTGACGCCCCGGCCTTGTTGCATTTCACCAGCGGCACAACCGGTGCGCCAAAGGGAGCGGTGCACGTTCACGGGGCCGTTCTGGCGCAAGAAGCCAGTGCCCGGCTGGCTTTGGATTTGCGCCCTGATGACGTCTATTGGTGCACTGCCGATCCCGGCTGGGTTACCGGTACAGCCTATGGCCTTATAGCCCCCCTGGTGCTAGGGGTGAGCTGCATCGTCGACGGCGAGGAATTCGATGCAGAACGATGGTATCGAATTCTGGAGGAGCAAAAGGTCAATGTCTGGTACACCGCTCCGACCGCAGTTCGGATGCTGATGAAAGCAGGGGCGGAGTTGGCGCATCGGCATGACCTATCCGCCCTGCGCTTCTTGGCCAGCGTTGGAGAACCCCTGAACCCCGAAGCTGTTCTATGGGGACGCGATACTCTGGGACATCCATTTCACGACAATTGGTGGCAGACCGAAACTGGCGCAATCATGATTGCCAACACTGCTGTCATGGATATCAAGCCTGGCGCAATGGGTAAGCCGTTGCCGGGGATCACCGCAGGTATCGTGCGCCGCATGGCCGACGGTAGTATGGAGGAAATTACGATACCCAACACCGTGGGAGAATTGGCGTTGCGCAAAGGCTGGCCTTCCATGTTTCGCAGCTATTTGGGGGACGAGGTACGCTATCAAAAGTCTTTCGCCGGAGACTGGTATTTGAGTGGTGATCTCGCCAAGCGTGATGAAGACGGTTACTACTGGTTTGTCGGACGTGCCGACGATATGATCAAATCGGCGGGCCATTTTATTGGTCCGTTTGAAGTGGAGAGTGCCTTGATGGAACATCCGGCCGTATCTGAGGTCGGTGTCATCGGTAAACCCGATCCGGTGGCGATGGAGGTGGTGAAAGCCTTTATCTCCCTTGCTCCCGGATATACGGCCAGCGAAGACTTGCGCCGCGAAATCCTGGGATTCGCCCGCCAGCGCCTCGGTGCGGCTGTGGCCCCCCGTGAAATTGCTTTCAACGCCGACCTGCCCAAAACCCGCAGCGGCAAAATCATGCGCCGTTTGTTAAAAGCCCGTGAACTTGGCTTGCCCGAAGGTGACACGTCAACCCTGCTTGGCGAGCCGCAAGTCCTCGGCACATCCGATCAACGCTAAAGGAGCCCATGTGTTATGACCGACGACGAAATCAAGCAAGCTACGCTGGATGTCCTTAGCAAGGTCGCCCCGGAAGTTAACGTCGATGCGATTTCTCCGGATATTAATTTCCGCGACCAGTTCGATTTCGATTCCATGGATTTCTTGAATTTCGCTATTGGTTTGGGCAAGCACCTGGATTTTGAAATTCCCGAAGTAGACTATCCAAAGCTTTCCAACCTCAATGGTTGTGTCGTCTATCTTGCTGCTATGCTACGGACAAATGAACATCTATAGACTGTGTTTTCGAAATTCACTGAGCCCAAACCTATATCCGTAAGTAGCCGTGGCGTTCCGGTCCGTGTGCTCATTTAAGCGTCCTATGTTCAAGCTCAGCGCTTTCGTTAAAACAAGTCCTCAATCGATTGGATAAACTGACTGCCTAGGCGCGGGACCGGGAAGCCGAAATCGTGGCCGGTAAGCCGATTAAATAGCTCTTGTAGCGATTCTTCGGAAGCGTTGTGGATCGTTTCCCCTTCCAAGCGATCCAGCATTTCAGCCGTTACGGCGCGGATTTCTTCCGCCGTGTTATCGATGACATCGACCTCAAGGCCTCTTAGGAAGGGGGCGTTCTTGGTCCCTCTGATCGGTGGGGCGCAAGCATCGGCGAGCGGGATGATTTTGCCGTTCTGCATATCCTGATAGCGCTTGAAGATGAATAGGTCCTTGGATGAATAAGGTCTTTGCGAAATGGGCGTTTGGTTGGTGATGACAACCGGGACGCCGAAAAACGTCGGCACGAGAAAAAGCCCCGAGGCCGTCCCGAGAAAGAACCGGGCGGTTGCCGTGAGATAAACGTCCATTTCGTCGGACTTGGCTTTGCTGAACGGGTAGTCGATGACGCCTT
>Ga0209475_10004430_pt1 | contig 12097 bp, 12 predicted proteins | sample tdDd471_FD_187128 | JGI IMG/M metagenome (GOLD analysis project Ga0209475, IMG submission 187128) | Marine sediment microbial communities from the Atlantic coast under amendment with organic carbon and nitrate - tdDd47.1 (SPAdes)... | ecosystem: Environmental > Aquatic > Marine > Coastal >...
ACTGAATAAAGGCAGGGCTCTGTAAGAATGACAACCCTCAGGATTGCAGCATTAATAACCTCTGTAACTAAATTTGACGATCAGGCGATAGTTAATGGCAGAAGAAAGCTCCTCAGGTGGTGAAAAAACAGAGGCTCCGTCAGCAAAACGGCGTGACGATTTTCGAAAAAAGGGCCAAATTGCTCAAAGTAAAGAAGTACAGACTGCTGCTCTTTTTACAATCATTCTTCTCTTCTGGATTTTCTACCTGCCAACCTTCTGGAATGGGCTGACTGAAATCATTTTTTTCATCTTTCAGTCCAGCGGTAATTACGACATTACCCCTTCCTCAATTATGACCCTGGCGTCCTTTCTTTTACAAAAACTCGGCCTGCTCATTGCTCCTCTATTTTTGCTTGTTTTGATTATCGGATTTTTCTCCAGCATCTTTCAGTTCGGCTGGTTATTAACTGCCAAACCTTTGATTCCTGACTTCTCAAAACTCAATCCTATTTCAGGAATGGCCCGGTTTGTCTCAAAAAAATCCTTTATTGAAGTTATCAAATCTCTTTTGAAAGTATTACTGATTGGCTGGGTTGCCTACTCAACAGTGCTTGATAATTTCCCTGAAGCGCTCATCCTTGTAGATACGTCTATCGGTATGACTATCAGCTACCTTGGCAAAGTGGCTACCCTTATACTCGCTAAAGTGTGCGCAATTCTCATTGTCTTAGCATTCCTCGATTTTCTCTATGTCAAATGGGAAATGGAGGAAAAAATGAAAATGACCAAACAGGAATTAAAAGAGGAGTTCAAACAAAGTGAAGGTGACCCACACATCAAGGCGCAGATCCGCTCGATCCAGCAGGAAATGGCGCGGAAACGAATGATGGCCGATGTACCCAATGCGGATGTCATAGTCACCAATCCCACACATATATCTATTGCAATTCAATATGATTCCAAGGAGATGGCTGCCCCCATCATTATAGCCAAAGGTGCCGACCTGGTCGCTATGAAGATCAGAGAAGTTGCCAGAAAAAATGAAATCCCCATTATCGAGAATCCTCCAGTGGCTCGATTATTGCATAAACTAGACATAGGAGAAAATATACCTGAGGATCTCTTCAAGGTTGTAGCGGAAATTCTAGCTCATGTCTATTCACTGAAAGGAAAGACCAATTAATGGCACTAACTAACATACAAAACTCTCTGTTCGCTGTGCGTTTTCAACAGCTCTTTGGTCGCAGTGATGTAATCGCTGGCCTGGGTCTTGTAGCAATCCTGATGATCATGATCATTCCACTGCCGTCGATCATTCTGGATCTGTTCCTTTCCATGAACATCACCATTTCCCTGCTCATTCTTATTATTAGTTTATACACAGTAAAGGCTACTGATTTTTCGATTTTTCCATCCATCCTCCTGACCACCACTCTTTTCCGACTGGCACTCAATGTTGCCTCTACCCGTCTCATCCTTATCCACGGAGATGAGGGCCCTGGTGCAGCCGGTTCAGTGATTCAATCCTTTGGCCAATTCGTTGTAGGTGGTAATTATGTTGTCGGTATCGTTATTTTTGCCATCCTGGTACTCATTAACTTTATGGTTATTACCAAAGGTGCTGGTAGAGTAGCTGAGGTTGCAGCGCGTTTTACTCTTGATGCCATGCCGGGAAAACAGATGGCTATCGACGCTGACCTCAACGCTGGACTAATCGATGAAGATCAGGCAAGGTCCCGACGTGAAAGTATTGCCAAGGAATCAAGTTTCCACGGTGCAATGGACGGTGCATCCAAATTTGTCAAAGGGGATGCCATCGCCGGTATTATCATCACTCTCATCAACATCGGTGCGGGTTTTGTCATCGGTGTAGTTCAGAAAGGGATGCCAATGGCCGAAGCAGCAGCCAACTATACGATTTTGACTGTAGGTGATGGCCTCGTCGGCCAAATTCCTGCCCTTATTATCTCAACCGCTGCTGGTCTACTGGTCACTCGGACCACTGGTGAAAAAGATTTTGGCACTGATCTTAAGAATCAGTTCACCCTCAACACCGTTGCGCTCTGGGTAGTTTCTGGTATTCTCATTGGCTTTGCGCTTATTCCCGGTCTCCCCTTCTTTCCTTTTCTGGTATTATCATGTTGCCTCGCTGGCCTCGCCTACCACCTTGACCAGTCGCGAAAAGTTGCAGAAGAAGAGGTGATCGAACAACCAGAGCAAGCTCCGATACAACGTGAAGAGAATTACGAAGAGATGCTCAATGTTGACATGTTACAACTTGAGGTTGGCTATGGACTTATTCCCTTTGTTGATTCTGCCCAGGATGGAGAACTCCTGAACCGGATACAGTCTATTCGAAAACAATTTGCCATGAATAACGGTTTCATTGTTCCTCCGGTTCACATAAAAGACAACCTTCAGCTTTCTCCAAACCATTATACCTTCTCACTCAAAGGGGTAACTGTTGCAGAGTCTGAGATATTGCCTGGACATTTTATGGCCATGGACCCTGGAATGGTAACTGAAACAATGCAGGGAATCGCAGCGACTGAACCTGCATTTGGACTTCCTGCCCTTTGGATCAGTTCTGATAAAAAAGACCGGGCTCAGATTGCAGGATACACAGTAGTTGATTGCACTACCGTTATGGCAACCCATATTAGTGAGATAATAAAACAATATTCCCACGAGTTAATCGGACGTCAGGAGGTCCAGGGGTTGTTAGACAACTTGGCCAAGACCTACCCAAAACTTGTTGAGGAATTGGTTCCCAATATCCTTTCTCTTGGAACCATAATGCGGGTAGTACAAAATCTCTTAAAAGAAGGGGTCTCCATCCGCGATCTCCGCACCATTCTTGAAACAATGGCTGACTGGGCAACAACTACACAGGATACCGACATTTTAACTGAATACGTTCGTCATGCTCTGGCCAGGACCATCAGCAGTGACTTGGCCGTTGACGGTGTAATTCCAGTTATCACCCTTGCAAAACCAGCTGAAGATGCCATAAAAAACGGTGTTCAGCATAAAGAAACCGGGGCTTATCTTTCTATTGACCCGGTAATAGCTCAGAGAATCCTGGATGGCATAGGCAAGGCTATTCAACTTTTTGATGGCGGTAGTCGCCCTACTCTGCTGTCAGCACCACAGATAAGGCCCTACGTGCGGAGTCTAACAGAAAGATATTACCCAACTCTTACCATTCTTTCTCATAATGAAATTACCCCCCATCTTAAGATTAGATCTCTTGGAACGGTGAACCTGGATGCAAGTTAGAGTTTTTGAATCAGAAGACATGGCTACGGGCCTGAAAAAGATCAAGGAAGAACTCGGTCCCGATGCCCTTATTCTTTCAACCAGAACTGTCAGGAATGGCAAACTTGGTATATTGGGGAAACCCATACTTGAAATTACAGCGGCCATTGATGCAGATTATTCACCAGCTCAAAAAGATGCTCAAGTGCCTCCGCAAGCTACAGCATATAGCCCCCCTGCGGACAATACAGACAGAGGTTTTCAGCACACCGTTGATGATTCAGTTGAACAATACCTGTATGACCAAAGCCCTTCACGTCTGGATTCAGGGTCAGGCTCAGTTTCTCATTCACATTCGACCAAATTAAACAAAGAAGAGCCTGTAACCAGTAACACTGGTGACCAGAACCTAAAAAGTGACGTCAACGAATTAAAACACCTGGTCAAAGATCTTGCGGGCAAAATAAGCCAACTTTCTGAAAAAGGATCATCAGAACAATCTCATAAGGCAACAGCTTTGCAGGTCAAGGATGTTGAATTTGCCAATCGATTCTCCAATAATACTATCGTTGGAGATCATATTCTCTCAATGCTCATTGATAGAGGAATAAACATAGAAACATCGCGAACGATAGCTGGCTTTCTGAGAGAGAGTCTCACCGAGCAGGAATTGAGCAACCCTGCCAATGTTACAGCAACGATAATATCCACTCTTCAGGACCTGATCGAGGTAACGCCTCCAGACTTTGCATCAGGACAGGGGCAGCATCGTATTGCCCTTGTAGGTCCGACTGGGGTGGGAAAAACCACGACACTCGCTAAAATTGCCGCATCTTATTTGAGCAAGCATTCACCGTCAATTGCCTTGATAACGATCGACACTTACCGGATTGCTGCAGTTGAACAACTGAAGGTATATGGGGAAATAATGCAGCTCCCGGTAGATGTTGTCATTACACCCGAGCAATTAGAACAGGCAATTGCCAAACACAGTGATAAAGATTTGATCCTTATTGATACTGCAGGCAGGAGTCCAAGGGACGCTTACTGTATTGATGAACTTTCATCATTTCTGGGGCCGGATCTGCATATTGACAAACACCTGGTATTGTCAGCAGGCACCCGAGAAAACGAACTCCTTGACACTATTGCCCGCTTTAATAGCCTCGATATCAGCAATACCATATTTACTAAAATAGATGAGTGTTCCAACCTCGGAATACTCCTTAACATCCAGATCCAGAATTCTAATCCCCTGTCATACGTAACAAACGGGCAAAGAGTTCCTGAAGATCTAATAGAAATTTCACCGAAAATTGTTGCAGAATTGATCATGTCTCAAGATGAAGGAATCATGCATGACTAATACATCCCACTCGGGAGAAGATCAGGCAAAAACATTGCGTGACCTCAATCCCCTCCGACCAGACAATATTCAGTCCGATGCAGGACTGACAACAGCCGTATACTCTATAACCAGTGGCAAGGGCGGGGTTGGTAAAACAGCCGTATGTGCCAATTTAGCGTATAACCTTGCTTCAATGGGTAAACGTGTGCTTATCCTTGACGCTGATCTTGGCCTGGCGAATATTGATGTGGTCTTCGGTCTGTCGCCTTCCTATAATATGAATCACTTTTTCTCCGGAGAATATTCGCTCCAGGAAATTATGGTTGATGGCCCTCTAGGAATCAAAATATTGCCAGCTGGTTCTGGAATCCAAAATTTTACACGACTGGATTCAAACCAGAAAATGCGTCTTCTTGACGGCCTCGATTCCATGCAGAATCATTTTGACTATGTACTCATCGATACTGAAGCTGGCATTTCTGAAAACGTAACCTACTTCAACACCGCAGCACAGGAAATACTTATTGTTACGACGCCGGAACCAACTGCAATAACAGATGCTTATGCGCTGATGAAACTGCTTTCCACTCAATATCACGAAAAGAAATTTAACCTGGTTGTGAATCAAATCCGAACGGAAAACGATGCCCTTGATGTGTATCGCAAATTAACAATGGTGGCCAACAGGTATCTTGATATTTCCATAGATTACCTCGGTTCCGTTCCCGAGGATCGGCAGATGATCGACGCAATAAGGAAACAGAAGGTTATCAGCGAGCTCATCCCTGGATCGAAAATTACCACAGCGTTCCGCCAGCTGGCCAGTAGAATCTGTACCGAACCTCTGCAGGCAAGTCCTAAAGGGAATTTGCAATTTTTCTGGAAAAAACTGCTCAACATTGGGGGCTAGAGTTGATGCTCTATAATCAGGAACCTCATAAAGACGATAAATCCAAAATAATCAGAGACCATCTCTATCTTGTAGATATTCTGGTTGGCCGAATGGTGACCCAAGTCCCTTCATTCATGAATAAAGATGATATGAAAAGTGCTGGTATGCTCGGTCTTCTTGATGCAGCGAACAAGTATGACCCAACCAAGAACATTCTATTTAAGACTTTTGCTGAATATAGAATTCGTGGTGCTATTCTCGACGAAATGAGAAAACTTGACTGGTTCTCAAGATCACTTAGGGAAAAACAAAATCGAATAGGAAAAACCATTGTTGAGCTGGAACTTAAGCTCGGCAGAGATCCTGAAGATCATGAGGTCGCCATAGCCATGAACATTTCCCTGGACGATTATCGTTCAATGCTTGGAGAAGTTGGTCATCTGGGGTGCGTCAGTCTCAACGAAACCCTCGATAATTCCCATGAGGGAAGTTCTTTTCTCGACTCTCTCACGGACGATCGATCAGAGACCTCCCCTGGAGCAAGAATTGAAGGACTAGAACTCACTCAAAAAGTCGCCGATGTTCTCTCTCAACTCTCCGAGAAAGAACGTCTGGTAATCTCACTCTATTATTACGAAGAATTGACCCAGAAAGAGATAGCTGAGATTTTAGAACTTTCAGAAGGACGGGTCTCACAACTTCACAGTCAGGCTCTCATAAAGCTGAAGACCAAACTCGCTGCCAGGCTCCACTAATATACCATTCCAGAACATTACTTTTCATAGTGGATGGTAAAATCGGGAAGACTTATGGAACAGTTTAACCTCTCACATTACATAGCAGCCATTGCCATATTTTTTGGATTATTCTTTCTCTTGCTTACATTGCTACAAAAAAGGAAGAATTCATTTTTAGCACAGCAATTGACGCAAACGACCATACTCCTCGAAGCAACGAGAAAAAAACTCGATAAACTTCAGGAAAAACACGAGCAAATCTTAGAGTTCCAAAACAGTCTCAATGTGGCAGAACTGACTACAAAGTTTCAAAAACCTCGTTTAGATGCGCAGAAAACAGAAACGGACAACTTCGCACCAGGCAGGTACAGCAAGGTCCAATCTCTCACTGAAAAGGGTATGTCAGCTGACGAAATAGCATCAGCTCTGGCTATATCAACCCATGAAGCGCATCAACTTGTAAACCTTGCAAAGCTGGCAAAGGGAAATATCACGCAGAATGTTCCCTGATGATATTTAAGAAAACAGACGAACAACCGATAAGAAACATAGTCGAATACCTCTGAGCATAAAGCGTTCTTAACAAAGGTTCTTGAAGGGATGTGAGTTCAGTGAAAATTTGATTTTCTCATAAAAAGCTAAAAATCATTTCTAAGTAATAAATATTTTCGTCACCCAAAGGAAACAAGCATGGTATCAGGAAAATACAGCGCCCTTGCCGGTGCCATCTCAAGAGAACAAGCTATAGCTAATCTCAGCAACAATCTGGCTAATATCACCACAACTGGCTTTAAAAAATCGAATACCAGTTTTGAATCCGTTTTGAGTGAAGAAATGCAGATAAATGATGCAAAAGGTATAAACTACGATCGCGTTAAATCGAATTTCACTGATTTTTCGCCCGGACCTCTTCGTACAACGGAAGATCCCCTCGACCTGGCTATTCATGGTGACGGTTTTTTTAAAGTTCAAGGCCCTGAAGGCATTTTATACACCAAACGTGGTGATTTCGCGATTGACGCAGACGGCCAGCTCACCACCAGTAACGGATTACCTGTTTTAGATGATGGAAACTCACCGATCACCATTCCCGATACCGACACCAGCAAGATAGCAGTCGCTGATGAAGGCGTTATCTATAGCATGGGTCCAGGTGGTTCACGATCTGAAGTAGCTCAACTTGCCGTTGTCGAAATTGAAGATACAACCAAATTAAAACGTGTCGCCGCCACAACTTTTTCACTTGAAGCTGGTGCCCTTGAAAACCCCAGCGAAGAATCGCGGGTTATTCAGGGAAGCCTTGAAATGTCCAACGTCGACATGGCTGAAGGTATGGCACAAATGATAGACAATTACAGAACCTTTGAAACCTACCACAAGGTGTTAAAGAGTTATCAGGTAATAAGTGAACAACAAGAAGAACTAGGTACCCTCGGCTAACTACCACTTACTGTCCGCCACAATGGACAATTTAAAGAGTCCCGCTCGTCGCGGTTAGCATCAACTTATTCGACAATGAAGGAATTATCATGATCCGATCACTTTATACCGGCACCACTGGAATGCACGGGCAGCAGTTGAATATTGACGTTATTGCCAATAATCTCGCCAACGTCACAACCACAGGCTTTAAAAAAAGCAAAGCCGACTTCCAGGACCTACTCTACCAGACCATGAAGGTGCCCGGTAGCCAGACATCAGAAGATACCGAATCCCCCACCGGAATTCTTGTTGGGCTAGGAGTTAAACCTGCCGCAGTTACCAAGGTTTTCTCCCAGGGAGATTTGATACTTACTGAAAACGAGCTGGATGTTGCCATCGAGGGCTCAGGTTTTTTTCAGGTTGAGTTACCAAGCGGCGATACAGGCTATACCAGGGCGGGAGCATTTAAGCGCGACAGCAATGGTCAGTTAACCACCTCTGATGGGTATCCTATTTCTCCAGCAATCACCATCCCTGATGGAGCCACCAAGATTTCTATAGGGGAAACCGGTATTATCAGCGCCACTATTGGTGACGATTCAGAAAGCACCGAGCTCGGTACCCTTGAGCTTGCAATCTTCACTAACAACGGCGGTCTCTCAGCCATGGGCAAAAACCTCTTCGAGGAAACTTCTGCTTCCGGAACTCCACAAACTGGTACCCCAGGAACAGATGGCTATGGCACCCTGCTGCAGACCTATTTAGAAGGATCCAATGTCAACATAGTCGAAGAACTGGCAAACATGATAACGACCCAACGATCCTACGAAATAAACTCGAAAACCATCCAGACATCAGATGAAATGATGCAAACTACCAACAACCTGATCTAATCATGAAAAAGGTACTGCTTATACTCTGTCTTATCACTGGCCTGGTGCAAACTGCTGATGCTCTGGAAATCACATTCAAGGCAAATAGTTCGGTAGATGATTCCGTTATCAGACTTGGTGACATTGTTAATTTTAATGAAAAGACGGAAATGACCATGGCGCTTGCCACTCTCATAGTTGAACAGGCTCCAGCTCCAGGGAAAAAAAGCTCTTTACGCTCCAAAAATATCAAAGATTATCTTGTTTCCAGTCAGTCATTATCGCAGGGTATACAATGGAAAGGCTCACCGACCATCAATATTCTTAGAAAAGGCATATCCATAGGGCCAGAAAAAATTCAAACTTTTATTGCTGAGTATCTTCAAGATAATCACAACAACCTTCCTGATGCGGAAATTAGATTTATCCCAACATCATTGCCCTTGCCGTTTACCCTGCCAACCGGTGATCTAAGCCACGAGATTCTTCCCTCAAAGCCGGGTATTCTTGGTAGTTCACGCCTTTCGATAATTTTCAGAGTAAACGATAAAGTTGTCAAAAACATGTCGATACGTGGCAAAATTGAAGCCCTGGCCGAGGTGGTTGTCTCTACCAGCCCCTTGAAAAGAAGGCAGATTCTTCGCCCGGAACATCTTACCACTACTGTCATCGATATAAGCTCCAAAGGTAACCAGGTATTGGAGCTTGAGGATCTGATTGGCAAAAAACTTAAAAAAAGTGTGCGCACCGGTTCTCCCATTCAGCTTTCTATGATTGAAACGCCTCCAGTGGTTAAACGCGGCGAACGTGTTAAAATTGTCATTAATTCAGGTTCACTCCATCTCTCTGCGACTGGAATCGCTCGTAGTGATGGAATTCAGGACCAAATGATTCGAGTCCAAAATATCAACTCGAACAAAATCGTCCATTGCCGGGTAGCAGCTCCTGGCCTGGTGGAGGTAATGCTCTGAAATGAGAAATTTATTATTGTTTGTTTTCTGCACCTTGATCCTCACATCTTGTGCCCCTGTACAACAGCCGGTAATCACCATTCAGGAACCTCTTGAAGGAATCAAGGAAGCCGAACCTGTGGTTCAAGAACAAGGTTCGCTCTGGCAACATACCAATCAATCTATGTTTTCAGATCGCAAAGCTCAAAATGTTGGAGATATTGTTACGGTACTTATTTCCGAATCGGCCACTGCCTCCAAAGAAGCGTCTACCTCAACAGACCGGACAACCAGCATGTCTGCAGGTATTCCCAACTTTTTCGGGCTGGAAAACGCTTCGATCTTTTCAGGTGACGATCCAGACATAGACCTCAACAATATAGTTAATGCCGAGTTTGAAAATGATTTCGATGGAAACGGATCCACCAGCAGAAAAGAAGATCTGGTTGCCTCTCTCACCACCCAGGTAGTTGGCCGCTACCCAAACGGACAGCTTAAAATTCGTGGTGGCAAAGAAGTTATGGTCAACAATGAGGTACAAATTATTTATCTGACGGGCATTATCAGGCCGGTGGACATCACTGCTGCCAATACCGTTAGTTCAGAAAAAATCCTCAATGCCAGAATTAGCTACACCGGCAAAGGTGCAATAAGTGATAAACAAAAACCGGGATGGGCTATGCGTATACTTGATAACGCTTGGCCGTTCTAAATTATGCTCAAAAATTTACTTCATTACATCCTGGTGTTCAGCATGAAATCACTTATCTCTTTCATCGTCTTTTTAAGCCTCTGTTCCTCGCTTTTCATTATAGAAGCGAATGCTGCCAGAGTAAAAGACATTGCTCAGCTTCATGGCGTTCGCAATAACCAGCTCTTAGGTTATGGTTTGGTCACCGGTCTTGACGGCACCGGCGATGATTTGAAAAAATCTATTTTTACCCTTCAGGCTATCTACAATATGATGACCAGACAAGGCATCACCATAGATCCCAGTCGCATAGATGATATTAAACTGAAAAACGTTGCCGCAGTTATGGTCATTGCTTCCCTGCCGCCATTTGCCAAATCAGGATCAGCTATAGATGTACAGGTTTCATCAATGGGCGACTCCGATAGCCTTGCCGGTGGCACCCTGCTCATGACCCCTCTGGCCGGCCCCGACGGCAAAGTGTATGCTGTAGCCCAGGGCGCTCTAACACTTGGTGCCTTTTCCTTTGGCGGCAAAGCGGCAACGGTCCAAAAAAACCATCCTACCGTCGGTCGCATCGCCGGCGGGGCTATCGTTGAAAGGTCTATCCCAGTTCCTCTGGGTAACGATGGAATGCTGCAATATCAATTGCGAGACGCTGATTTCACAACCTCTTCTAATATGGCTGAAACTGTAAACAACAAGTTTGGCCAAGGGACTGCCTTTCCGTCTAGCCCTGGAACGATTAACGTAAAAATACCAGAACCATTCAAAAATAATCTGGTTGATTTTATTGCTGCAGTTGAAGTTCTCAATATACAGGCAGATACTGCTGCCAAAGTGGTAGTCAATGAGCGTACCGGCACCATTGTCATGGGTAAAGATGTCAGACTGTCCACAGTCGCTGTCTCCCATGGGAATTTGAGTCTCATAGTCCGCGATGACTACAATGTATCACAGCCAGGACCCTTTGCACGACGGGGACGCACCGCAGTTACTCCCGAAACTGATATCGAAGTAATCGAAGACGATGGACAACTTGTTCTTCTGGATATGGAAAAAGGCGTATCTATTGGCGAAATCGCCAGTGCTCTTAATGCCATTGGCGCCACCCCAAGAGATCTGATCGCCATTTTCCAGGCAATCAAGGCATCAGGCTCTCTCTACGGCGAATTAGTTATTCTTTAAAAATAAGGGACCGACCTATATGGACTTCAAAATAGATCCACGAATTCTTACAAGCCACGCTAGCCAACAGACAGTCGACAAAAAGTCTCGAGATCTTGAGTCATTAAGAGAATCTAGTCGGGAATTTGAAACACTCTTTGTCATGGAAATGTACAAAGCGATGCGTAAGGCTGTACCGGAAGGCGGTCTTTTTGAAAAAAACTCCGCCACAGAAATATTCACGGAAATGCTCGACATGGAAACAGCCAAAGCTACCACTCAAGGGAAAGGTTTAGGTATTGCCGAAGCAATGTATAATCAGATGGCAGAATTGATTGAAAAAAAGAAGTGATTTTTCTGATTCTGTCTGGATCTGTTTTCGACCTCTCCCCTTTTCTGTTTTTTAAGTTTCTATCCTGAAACGAGACATCACATACTCGCTTGTCGGGTGCTCTGTTAAGTTCCCCCCTGGCGGGTTAAAGTACCTTCACGAAATTCTTTTTAATTCCTTCTTCACCCCAGAGGAGTAAAAAAAAGTAAAAAGAATTTCTAAGGTACTAAAGTTTCTCTCCAAACTTACCGATAATAACTATAATAAAGCATTAATCCCCTTAACTTAAGTGCAAGGAAGCACGACAACAAAGTAGCAGGGACGCATACAATGATAGAAAACACAGCAAGCTACATATTTTCTTCAACAAATTATTTAGTTAAAAATCAGGAAATTAACTCATTAGCTTATCAAAATAATGGCCAGCTCATTCAACAGGATAAATTT
>Ga0209475_10004431_pt1 | contig 12093 bp, 12 predicted proteins | sample tdDd471_FD_187128 | JGI IMG/M metagenome (GOLD analysis project Ga0209475, IMG submission 187128) | Marine sediment microbial communities from the Atlantic coast under amendment with organic carbon and nitrate - tdDd47.1 (SPAdes)... | ecosystem: Environmental > Aquatic > Marine > Coastal >...
TGCCAGCCAACCAACCCGCGTATCCGTTGATGCCATCGTCAGCAAACACTTATTTGGTGATGCGGATGCCAAACCCCAAGAAGAAGCCGTGGTTGAAGTTGCGGCCACAGAAACTCGATTACCATTAAAGCTTCGTGGAATTTACGCTTTTGAAGATGAACAGCGAGCAGCGGCGATCATTGAAGCCGGTGGTGGTGATCAAGAAGTGTATTTTATTGGTGATAAAGTTAATGGCGGTAGTGGAGCAACCTTGCATCAAGTTTTACCGACCAAAGTGATTTTAAACCGAGCAGGTCAACTTGAAAGCTTAACTTTAGAGCAGGAAGAATCGGTTATTTCCATGGATGAAGAGCGTAAACCGGCATTGTTAAAGACCGATTCTCGTGAAGGCTCTGAACGTGTGGTGGTCGATAACCCAAGAATTCAACGAGATCTCTCAGATATAAAGCGGAAGCTCGAAGCCGATCCGAGCAGCATTCAAGATATGCTGCGTTGGGAACCCGTTATGGAAAATGGCATGTTGCAAGGCGTAAAAATATCTCCCGGAAAAGAACGTCGTTTGTTCAACGAATTGAAGCTTCGCCGTAACGATATTGTTACGAATATTAACGGCATTGCTCTGAATGATCCGGGGCAACTATTAATGCTAAAAGAAACGCTCTCGAGTGCCCGAGAAGTAAGCTTAAGCTTGCTTAGAAATGGCGAGGCACAAGAAGTGGTCATCCGATTAGATGAACGCTCTGAGCGATGATTGGCAAAGAACAAAAAGAATTTTAAGACAGGTATTTATTTATGACGTTTAAGGTAAGGAACCAAACCATGATCAAGCGCTGCTTAGCCGGACTTTTGATGTGCGCCATGATTCCGGTGTCTTGGGCAGGACAAGCAACCGTTAATCTGAAAGACACCGATATCAAAGTGTTTATAGAGACGGTTAGCCGGCTCACCGGAAAAACAATTATCTTAAGCGATCGGGTTAAGGGTAAAAAAGTGAATGTAATTTCACAGCAGCCGTTAAACGAAGATGAAATCTGGGGACTGTTTTTAAGCGTTCTAAAATTGAATGACTTTGGTGTCATAGAGCAAGGCAATATTGTTAAAGTCGTACAAGACCAAGAAGTAAAACAAGACGCCACTCGGGTTGACTCAGGATCACTCGATGCCCCTGCCGATGAGCAAGTGACTCGTGTTATTAAGGTCGAAAATGTTGACGTTACTCAGCTGGTTCCAGTTCTTCGTCAATTAATCCCTCAAAAAATGCATATGGGACAAATTCGTGCAACCAATGTGCTTTTGCTACATGACTCGAAAGCGAACGTTGATCGAATTGTTAAAGTCATTCAACAAATCGATCATGAAAGTAATGAAGAAATAGAAGTGATTGAGTTACAACATGCCGCTGCTTCTGAAGTTGTGCGCATTATGGAAACTTTGCAAAAACAGAATGCCCAGAAAGATGTTGCTGCGTCACAACCTCGCTTCGTGGCAGACGAGCGAACCAACAGTATTTTATTGTCGGCTGAAAAAAGAGATCGCTTGCGATTACGAGCATTGATAGCGCGACTGGATAGTGAAAACAACAGTGATGGAAATACAAAAGTTATCTATCTAAATTACGCCAAAGCGACGGAAGTTGCCCAGTTATTAGAAGGTGTTGGGGAGTCAATAGAGTCAGAAGATCCCAAAGCCCAAGCGCAGAAACGATCATCTGCAAAGCCTTATTCGATTCGTGCCCATGAAGATACTAACTCGCTTGTAATTACCGCAGCGCCAGATATGTTGAAATCATTTGAAGCGGTCATTCGTCAACTGGATATTCGTCGCGCGCAAGTTCATGTTGAAGCCATAATTGCTGAAGTATCGGATGTTGGACTCAAGCAACTCGGCGTACAGCTCCTGTCGGCTGCCGGGGCATTTACGAACTTTGGGAATACGGGTACTTCGAATGTTTCTGTTGCTGCGGGTATTGCTGCGTTACGTGGCCAAGAGACCGGTGGCGAGTTTGTACGTGATGAAGATGGTAACGTTTATCAGAATCCGGTGCGCCGTCAAGGCGACAATGGTCAAGCGCTTGCTCAAGCATTGGCAGGTTCTCAAGGTGTCGTGTTTGGTTTCGGAGAGACAAACTCTAGCGGTGATGTAGAGTGGGGAGCGATTATTCAAGCGTTGGGACGAGACACTGAATCGAACGTACTTTCAACTCCGAGCATTACCACCTTAGATAACGAAGAAGCATCCATTAGTGTTGGTCAAGAAGTTCCAATTATTACTGGTTCGGCATTAGGTAACAATAACTCAAATCCGTTTACTACGGTTGATCGCAAAGACGTGGGCATCAAATTAAAAATAACGCCACTGATCAACGAAGGAAACTCCGTTCGTTTACAAATCGAACAAGAAGTGTCGTCAATCGCTGGAACAACCGGTGCCGATATCATTACTAATAAACGACAAATCACAACCACCGTTCAAGTGAATGATGGCGGTATGGTTGTACTCGGCGGCTTGATGGATGAAGACATTCAAGAGAGCACAGAAAAAGTGCCTGTGTTAGGTGACATTCCATTGCTGGGTAGTTTATTCAGTTCAAATCGAACGACGAAAACAAAGCGCAACTTAATGGTTTTTATTCGCCCAAAAATTTTACGAGATGATACGGCAATTCATGAGTTGAGTTCGCGAAAATACAATTATATTCGTGGCAAGCAAATAGAAATGCGGGCAAAAGGAGTAACCTTAATGGATGACGATGATACGCCTATGTTGCCAGAATGGGATGACACTTTGACGTTGCCGCCGTCGTTTGAAAAGTCGATGGAAGAAGATAAGAAAATAGATAAAAAGCAAGAGAAGAACGATGGCAACTGAGTTTACCGAACAAGACTCGACTGTTGTTGATGCTGATATGCAGCCGGTAAATGAACTGGATACGATTAGCGATGGAGAAGCGTTGGTCGATGACGCCATCATTCGAGCTCGACTGCCTTTTGGGTTTGCTCGTCGTAGCGGAATTGTGGTTGTTGATGATGCAAGTGAGCCTGCACAAGTCATTGCTCGTGAAAGTTTTACTCAAGACGCGTTAATCGAAGTTCGTCGTTTCCTCGATAAGTCGTTAGCTCTAAAGCTTGTTGATGATGCCGAGTTTGAGCAGCACTTGGGCATGGTTTATCAAAATGATTCTTCCGAAGCCATGCAAGCAATGGAAGACATCGGCGAAGAAATGGATTTATTTCGATTGGCTGAAGAGTTGCCTGAAACGGAAGATCTGCTCGAAAATGAAGACGATGCTCCCATCATTAAATTGATCAACGCATTGCTAACTGAAGCCATCAAAGAAAATGCTTCGGATATTCACATAGAAACCTTCGAGAAAGAATTAACGGTGCGCTTTCGTATCGATGGCGTATTACGCGAAGTATTATCTCCGAGTCGTAAACTTGCGCCGTTACTTGTGTCGCGTATAAAAGTTATGGCGAAGCTCGACATCGCTGAAAAGCGGGTTCCACAAGATGGGCGAATTGCATTACGAATTGCCAACCGAGCGGTGGATGTGCGGGTATCTACCATGCCGTCAAGTCATGGCGAGCGGGTGGTATTGCGTCTTTTAGATAAACAAGCCGGCCGATTAGACTTTAGTCATTTGGGTATGCCCAAGGCGTTGATGCAACAAATGAGCAGCATACTCCACAAACCGCATGGAATTATTCTGGTCACGGGCCCGACAGGTAGTGGTAAAACCACCACCTTGTACGCTGGGCTAACCATGCTAAATAGCAAACAAAGAAACATTCTTACCGTTGAAGATCCCGTCGAGTATTTGCTCGATGGTATTGGACAGACTCAAGTTAATAGCAAAGTCGACATGACCTTTGCTCGTGGCTTAAGAGCGATTTTACGACAAGATCCCGATGTGGTGATGGTTGGTGAGATTCGAGATTTAGAAACTGCACAAATTGCAGTGCAAGCCTCGTTAACCGGACACTTAGTATTATCGACCTTACATACCAATACGGCCGTTGGTGCGGTCACTCGATTGGTCGACATGGGTGTTGAACCTTTCTTACTGTCTTCTTCTATGCTTGGTGTACTGGCACAGCGACTTGTGCGAACCTTATGCGGTAGTTGTAAAGAGCCTTACACCGCTGATGAAACTGAGTGTGAACTGATGGGATTTGATCGTAATCAACCGCCTACGATTTATCGAGCGGTGGGTTGCGAAGATTGTCGTCAATTGGGATATAAAGGTCGACAAGGCTTGTTCGAACTGTTGTTAGTTGACGAAGAAATGCGCACCATGATTCATAACGGTGAGAGTGAACAAAAAGTTGAACGCCATGCGCGAAAGTTTAGTCCTTCGATTCGTACCGATGGTCGTAATCGTGTACTGGAGGGAATGACGACCGTTGAAGAAGTGTTAAGAGTGACGCGAGAAGACTAATGGCAGCATTTGAATACTTAGCTCTTGATCAAAAAGGTCGGCAAAAGAAAGGCATTGTTGAGGGCGATACACCTAAACAAATCCGTCAAAATCTGCGTGAAAAAGGTTTAATTCCATTAGAAGTTGAAGCCGTCACTGAAAAGCATCGTAAACAACAATCGCGAAAACCTTTGTTCTCTTCGCCTGGAATGAGCGCTTCCGATCTCTCGTTAATCACGCGACAACTTTCAACGCTTATTAATGCTGCTATTCCTGTTGAAGAAACATTAAAAGCCGTAGCTGACCAATGTGAAAAACCCAAACAAAAAACCGTGATGATGGGTGTTCGCTCGCGTGTTGTTGAAGGCCATACAATGGCCGACGCGCTTCGCGAATATCCTCGCGTATTCGACAGTCTTTATTGTTCAATGGTTGCCGCGGGAGAAAAGTCTGGGCACTTAGATGCAGTACTCGATCGGTTGGCAGACTATACTGAGAGTCGTGAAGAAATGCGCTCAAAAATATTCTCTGCGTTAGCCTATCCACTTATCTTAGCGGTAGTTAGTTTAGGCATTATTATCTTTTTATTGTCAGTTGTTGTTCCGAAAATTGTAAATTCGTATCGTGATATGGGAGGCGAATTACCTGGCTTAACAAAGGCACTAATAGCAACCAGTGACTTTATTATTAACTACGGTATTTATTTGGGCATCGGCGTCTTTGCCTTGGTCGCCCTGGTTAAATGGTTATTAAGCAATCCGAAACGTCTGAAAAGTTGGCATAGCAGTATTTTAAAGTTACCCCTATTTGGAAAAGTCAGTAGAAACATCAATGCAGCACGGTTTTCAAGAACGCTTTCTATTTTAAACTCCAGTTCTGTTCCATTATTGGAGGCCTTGAAAATTTCTGGCGATGTGATGACTAATTTAGAATTAAAAGAAGCGGTGCACGAAGCAACGTTTAAGGTTCGAGAAGGCGCTTCTCTCAAAGCCTCATTGACGGGAACAGGGCATTTCCCACCTATGATGCTGCATATGATCGGCAGTGGTGAAGCTTCGGGAGAACTCGATAGAATGTTAGAAAAAGCTGCCGATAATCAAGATCGACAGTTTGAGCATTTTATAAATACGTTAACGTCGTTGATCGGACCGGTTATGATTTTGGTGATGGGTGGCTTTGTATTAACAATTGTAATGGCTATCTTGTTGCCAATATTCAGAATGAATCAACTTCTGACTGGATAAAAACGAATTTTAATTTAAGTAGGAGTAATAATTTATGCAACGACATAGTGGATTTTCTTTAATGGAAATTCTAATCGCATTGGTGATTATTGGTATTCTTGGGTCACTAGTTATCGGAAACTTTATCGGTGCTGTTGATGATTCTAGGTTTACAAAGTTAAAAAGCGACTTTAAAACTTACCAAACAGGCTTAATGCGTTATTACAATGATAATGGATTTTTCCCCTCAAGTGAGCAAGGCTTAAAAGCTCTAGAGCAAAAGCCAGAGACTAATCCAGAACCCAAAAACTACCCTCGAGGAGGGTATTTACAAGTCGAGAAGGATCCTTGGGGTAATGAGTATTTGTATTTATCACCTGCGGAATATGGAGACGGTGATTTTGAGATTGTTTCACTTGGCTCAGACGGCCAAGAAGGTGGCGAAGGAATGGCTCAAGATGTATTCAACTGGAATGTTGATGAATACATTGAGGCGAATAAAAAGCAAGAAGATAATTAAGCTTTATAGATAATGACAAACTCCAGCATTGCCAATCATCGAAACATGCGATTAGACAGTCGAGGATTTTCTTTGATAGAAATTCTCATTGCATTAGTCATTGCTGGAGTATTGGTGTCAATCGCTGCGATTAACTTTGGAGATAATCGAAAGTCTGATCTAGAAACCAATGCAAAACGTTTTTATGCGTTGGTCAAGCAAGCTCAAGATGAAACTTTGTTACGTGGTATTGATATTGGTATTCGAGTCGAAGAACAAAAATATTGGTTTTATCTTTTCGACCCAGAAAATGAAAAGTGGCTACCGATAGAAGACGATGAATTTTTCACGGAGAAAGAAATACCTGAAACCCTTGAAGTAAAATTGCTTGTAGATGGGAGCACATTATTTTCTCAAGATGAAGATGATGTCGATATCTTTGAAAAAGATGTCAATATTTTTGAAGAAGAAGACGAAAAGCCAATTGAACCACCGCAAATATTTATATTGTCGTCTGGCGAGATGAACGATTTTAAATTTGCCATTGGTTGGGTTGATGATGATCCTCAATATTACGTTGTAACTGGCACTATGCTAGGCGAAATACAATTATCTGATGCGATGAGCGGTAATTTACGAGAGGAGGTGAAAGAAGATGATTTCCTCAACTTGTAATGCGAATCGTAAGCCTAATGCGATAAGAGCTAAGGGATTCACGCTTTTAGAAGTACTCATCGCATTGGCAATACTCGCTACTGGATTAATGGCTCTAAGTACCTCTATTTTGAATAGCACTAAAGGTCAAACACGCCAAATTGAGAGAACATTCGCACATTATGTTGCGAACAACCAGTTGGGTGAAATGAAGGTTGAAGATGCTTGGCCAGAACTAGGGACTACTCGTGGCAATATAGAGATGTTTAATCGAGAGTGGACTTGGAAACAGGTAGTGACTAAGACAACGGTTGACTCATTACGTCGAGTGGATGTTAGCGTCACCATTAAAGATGATGAAGAATATAATTTAGCGACACTGACGGCTTTTGTCGGACGACCTCCTGAAAAAGATCCGCGGAGGTAATGGTCGATGAAACGAACGCTCGGATTTAGTTTAATCGAAGTCTTGATCGCGATTGCTGTTACTGCGTTTATAGCCGCATCGGCTTTTTCGATTTTAAGTCAAGCGATTAATACTAAAGAAGGTCAAGAAGCAAATGATGCGCGGCTAGCTGAACTGCAACGCGCCATGACGCGAATTAGTTTAGATATTCAGTTGCTCGCTGATCGCGCCGTCCGTAATGAGTTTGGCGATCTTTTACCTCCGTTGATGGGAGATAAAAGTGCCGAGGAATCGTTTTTAAGTCTTACTCGTCAGGGAAAGCGCAATCCAGCGAATTTGCCAAGAACTGAAATGGAGCGAGTCACCTATCGGTTGAAGGAAGGTGACCTTATTCGCGAGCAATGGTTGATGTTAGATATTGCTTCGACGGATCAAATTGTTGAGCGCCCATTGATTTCAAAAGTTACCAAGTTTGAAGTTGAATTTTATACCGAAGAGCAATGGATAGACAGTTGGCCACAAAGCGATCTGGCGAACTATAATCGAAACGACTTAGCAACACTAAAGCCGAAAGCGGTAAAAGTCATCATAGAACTTGAAGACTTTGGATTGATTACTCAAGTCTATCCACTAGGCGGTGGCCAGTGAGTCGTCATCCTAAAAGCGTACCTGCAAAACAACGTGGCGTCACGTTGCTCGTTGTTATCGTTATTGTTGCATTGGTTAATTTAATCTCAGCGCAGCTAATCGAGCAAGGCAGCTTCAGTGAAAGAAGAACAACCTTGATGCTTGGCCGCGACCAAGCGTATCAGTTAGCTTTAGGTGGTGAGTCTTTAGCATCGAACTGGCTGGCTTTGGGGTTCGATAGCGATGACGTTGTGCACTTAAATCAACCATGGGCGACTACTCCTTTTGAATTTCCAATAGAGGGAGGCATGATCAAAGGCTCGGTTCGTGATGCACAGACGTGTTTCAACTTAAACTCATTAGATACTGCGGCGCAGAATAGCGGTGGTGGATCAAAAGATGATTCATCGCGAGATGAACCTCGAAGCGACGAACGAGAGCTTAATCGAGATCAAAATGCTCAACGCAACACGCCTTCATCGGATCCAAATAATCCGAAAAAGCCAAGAAGCCAAGAGATTTACAGCAACTTAATCAATGAAATTTTAAAACAAGCGGATTTGCAGGGTGTGACCGCTGACTCCTTAGTCGCTCCAGTGGTTGATTGGATCGATCAGGACGATTTACCGACTGGGATCGATGGTGCCGAAGACTTACTCTACACGGGCTATGAAGTACCTTACCGTGCCGCCAACTCACTAATGGCCAGCAAATCAGAACTTCGCATGGTTAAGGGATATTCAGCTGAAGTGTATGCGGCATTAAAAGACTATGTTTGTGTATTACCGCGCAACGACGTTAATACGATTAATGTGAATACGTTATTACCTGAACAGGCGATACTTTTAACGGCAATGGATGATGGTATTGATGCCTCTATTGCGCAATCCATTATTGCGAATCGTCCAGAAGATGGGTTTGACGATGCCAGTTTTAAAGCGCAATTGCCTGAAAACACCAAAATCAACACGGACCGAATCGTGTTTACCAGTAATTATTTTGTCATAAGAATTCAAGTTAACCTTAAAGGTGCAGTGTTTGTTATGCGCAGTTTGGTTGAGAGAACAGGCGGACAAAAAGATAAAGCTGAGTTTCGTGTAGTTACTCGATACTTTGGAGAGTTTTAATGAAAGATAGGTTGTTTATTCAACTACCCGATGATGCGCGAGATGAGCTTCATTGGGGTGTGTGGAACAGTGATGAGAAGCAATGGAAAGAGCGAGGCAGTTTGCTGACTGTCGATCTTATCGCGTTAGCAGAGCAATCTGCACAATGCGAAACCATCATTGTGGTTCCAGCATCTAAGGTTGCTCGAAAGAAAGTTCATACACCGGCAAAACAGCTAAAACAGATTCAACGAGCTGTGCCCTATACTTTGGAAGATCATTTAGCTCACCCAATCGACCAGTTACATTTTGCATTCGGAAAGCGCGATAAAGAAGGAATGGTAGAAGTCTATTGGGTGACTCATGAACATATGAAGCAATGGCTTGATTGGTTTGAGCAAGCGGAGATTAAAGTCGATCAGCTGGTCTGTGAACTGGCGTTAATACATCCTATTGAAGATACGACTGAAATTATTTTAAAAGAGCAGTTTGCGGTTGTCTCTGAAGTTGACGGAAATGTTTGGTCCTGTCAGCGCGACTTACTGCCTCTTTTGTGGGACAAGCGCCACGCCGACACTAAAAGTGCTGATGAAGAAAATGTCACCACGGATGAAGTGACTCGAGTTTTTTATTTTGGCGAACTCGAATCCTATTGGAATGAAAAAGAAGCGATTATCTCGCAGGTTATGACTCAAGACGATTATTTTGAGTCTATTTCACAGCACTTAGAAAAGACAACTGTCTCACTGTTGCAACAAGAGTACACTCCAAAAAAGGAATCAAATTTACAATGGCGTAAATACAAGTCTGCCATTTGGGCAGCGTCTTTCGCCTTTATTATTTTTATCGGATTTCAAGGCTCTCGATATTTCGTGCTCTCGCAAGAAAACCAAGTATTGCGAAATCAAGGTGAACAATATTTTTCTCGAGTGTTTTCGCGACGTCCGCGAGCAGGTGACTTACTCGGTCAAACCGAGCGCTTGCTCAATAAGGCAGGTGGTGCAAGCAAAGAAGGTGAGTTTTTAAAATTGCTCAACTCAACGTCAGCGCAAATCTTGTCACTCGAAAAAATAAAGCCTACGGCAATCACTTTTGATGGTCGAAAACGAGAGTTGAGAGTGGATGTCATCGCGCCAGATTATCAATCGTTAAATACGTTTAAGGATGAATTGATTAAAAGTGGATTGACGGTCGATATGTCTTCGGCGAGTGCTCAAGGGAATGCCTATTCAACTCGATTAATTATTAGGAGCGGTTCATGAACGCATTAAACGAGTGGTATGGACAGCTGTCTGAGCGAGATAAAAAAATCATTCAAATTGCAGCACCGATTGCTGCTTTAGTGGTTTTGGTATTCGGTTTAATACTGCCGATTAATGCGGCAGTGTCTAACTTGCAAAAAGAAGTTGATTCCAATAAAAAAGCGGTCGTCATTTTGCAAGCCGAGTCTCCACAGGGGCAAGCTGGACAAGGTAAGAAAAGTTTTAGTTCATTAACTAACTTGGTAACCAATACAAGCCGTCAGTCAAACTTTAAACTGGATCGTTTTGAAGAAAAAAATGATGGCGAAATCAGTGTTTGGTTCGACTCAATCTCATTCGATAAAATGCTCAGTTGGCTAGCGACATTGGAAAATGAATACGGCGTGACCTCGTCGTATATTTCAATTAGCCAAACCAGTGATGCCGGTATTGTGAGAGCGAATGTTAGACTTATTTCGGAAAACTAATGTTTACTAAATTACGTGTATTCTATTTTTTACTGTTCATCTTTTTTGTGATTTCAACGCTTCCAGCTCGCACTGCGTTGAGTTTTATACCTAACTCGGTTGGGCTTAAAGCTAATGGCGTCTCAGGCAGCGTTTGGAATGGTAGTGCCGCCAGTTTATTTTTGCGCGGTCAAAGTATTAATAATGTTGAGTGGTCAATTAATCCTTTCTATATTTTTACTGGTAAAGTGGGCGGTAGTGTTGTTATTGACGATTCTCGAGCTGAAATTGATGGTTCTTGGAAAGCAGGATTCGACGGCACGCTTTACGCTGACAATTTATTTGTAAAAATGAACGCGGAACACATTGAGGCGTTTTTACCCATGCGTAATGTGAAGTTGCAAGGAAATATATTGGCAGAAATAAATGAGCTAGCTTTTAGTCAAGAGCAAGGACCTCTCGCATTAGATGCAAAAATTAATTGGAATAACAGTGCAGCGAGTATCGCGGGCCCCATGATTTCTCTAGGTAACTTTTCATTTATGGCTGAGCAGACAGAGTCAAATCAAACGCGCTTGTTAGCTCTCCCTTCAAAGAATTTAGTTGATCTCAAAGGACAATTGATCGTTAATTGGCCTTCTACGGTTAACGTTGATTTTTCGATGACTGAAGATGTTCCTGAGCAATTAAAGAGCACCATTGCGTTTTTAAAGAAGGGTGATGATGGTCGACGAGTATTTCAAGCTGAGCTCCCACTAAGACGTTAGATCCTATGATTAATTGGTCTGAAATTAAAACGGTTCTGTTAGACATGGATGGCACCATTTTGGACTTGTCGTTCGACAATTACTTTTGGTCGCACTACGTACCGCAGGCTTACGCCGTAAAGCAAGAAATGAGCTTTAATGAGGCGATGGTTCAGTTAAAACCCCAGTTTATCGAATTACAAGGAACCTTGAACTGGTATTGCCTTGATTATTGGAGCGAAGCATTAGGGCTAGACATAGTTGCGTTGAAAGCAGAAATTTCTGACCGAGTCGCGTTTCGCGAGGGCGCTGTCGATTTTTTGAACTTTTTGAAAGAACAACCCATTGATGTATACCTTGCGACCAATGCTCACCCGAAAGCGTTAGAAATCAAACTGTTAAGTTCTAGTTTTCACCATTATTTCGACGATCTCATCTCATCTCATGAGTTTGGTGTTCCTAAAGAAGACCAACAATTTTGGCATGCTCTACAGGAGAGGATCGGCTTTGATTGTGAATCGACACTGTTTATTGACGATAGCTTGTCGGTATTGAACTCAGCTAGAGAATTCGGTATTCGTCATTTGTTCGGTATTGCGCAGCCAGATAGCCAACAACAAGCGCGAAATATGTTACCCTACCACGCATTAGAGTCATTTGATGAGATTGTTCGCTAATGCCCCCAAAGCCGCCTAAAATTCTGCAAA
>Ga0209475_10004432_pt1 | contig 12092 bp, 8 predicted proteins | sample tdDd471_FD_187128 | JGI IMG/M metagenome (GOLD analysis project Ga0209475, IMG submission 187128) | Marine sediment microbial communities from the Atlantic coast under amendment with organic carbon and nitrate - tdDd47.1 (SPAdes)... | ecosystem: Environmental > Aquatic > Marine > Coastal >...
AAGGAACTGAGCCTCATCGACAAAGATGCAGGCCTGCGCCTCGGTGGTGTGCCTTTCGGCGATCAGGGCAAACAGGTCATCGCCGGCGCCAAAGGTCTCGGCCGCTTCCGCGATTCCGATCCGCGAGGCAATCCGGCCTTCGCCGGCCCGGTCATCCAGATCGGCGGTTAGAAGCAGCGTATTCATGCCGTTTTCGCGGTAGTTGTGCGACGCCTGCAACAGCACCGTCGATTTCCCGGCATTCATGGTTGAGTAGTTGAAGAACAGCTTTGCCATGGCGGTCGTCTAAGCGCAGAATGACCAGGCGGCAAGGCGCAGGGGGCGCAAAATAGACGCCGCCGCTGTGTCTGCCGCGATCCGGGACGGAACGACCCTGGGGATGGACGGGCAGAGCAACAGCGACGACGCCTTGGCCAAAATGGCCTCAGCAACGGGGGGGAAGGAACAATGCAGACCCGTCGCCAGTAATCAAGCGGGCTCAAAATACAACCCACCACTCTCTAACGCCCTCGAAAACCAGAGGGATAGAAAACAAATCGCATTTCGAATAAGACAAAAGAATGGGAAATCATGTGGATGCTTCCCCCTCGGGGCTGGGGGCGCAAAACGGGGCAGGCGGGGCGAAAAAATGGAAAGCTATCTGAAGCGGCACACCGAGACGTTGGTCAAGGATGTCGGGATCGAGGCCGCCTGCGAGATTTCAGGCAAGTCGAAGGCGACATTGGGACGCTATTACTCGGACCATCCGGAACATGAAGACCGGTTCATGCCCGTCGATGTCGTCGCCAAGCTCGAGACCGCGGCGGGCTACCCGCATGTCACCAGCGCGTTGGCAGAGTTGCAGCAGATTTCCCTGTCCTTCGACGACCGCCGCCCCAATGCCTCGGAGAGCGGCGGGGTCAACAGCGACGTGATCGCGCTGAGCCAACGGTTCGCCATGCTGATGAGCGAATACCAGATGGCGATCGAGGACGGGATCATCACCGTGAACGAGGCCAAGCGTCTGCTGCGCGAGACGGTGCTGCTGCAACGGGTGCTGATCGACATGAAGCTGCACCTGGAACAGGAAAGCGCCTGACGCGATACGGTCGGGCAGGGTGCTGCGACCGCGCCCGGGTGATCCTGCCGGGCGCTCAGGCGTGTCGGCGCAGCAGAACCGATCCCACCGAATATCCCGCCCCGAAGGAACAGATCAGGCCGATATCGCCCTCTGCCATGTCCTCGGAGTTCTGCGAGAAGGCGATGATTGAGCCCGCCGAGGAGGTATTGGCGTATTCCTGCAGGATGTTGGGCTGTTCCTGCGGGTCCGGCACGCGGCCCATCACCTTCTTGCCGATCAGGTCGTTCATCGACTTGTTGGCCTGGTGCAGCCACATCCGCGTCAGATCGGCCCCCTCCAGCCCCTTGTCGGCCATGTGATCGGCGATATGGGCGCTGACCATCGGCACGACCTCCTTGAAGACCTTGCGGCCGTTCTGCATGAACTGCATGTCGCGGCGGTCGGCCACCCCGTCCGGGCGAGAGCGGCGCAGAAAGCCGTTGTTGTTGCGGATGTTGTTGGAAAACAACGTGGCGCAGCGGGTCGAGAGGATCTCGAAGAATGGGCCGCTGGCATCCTCCATCCGCTCTATCACGGTGGCGGTGGCCACGTCGCCGAAGATGAAATGGCAATCGCGGTCGCGCCATTCCAGGTGGCCCGAGCAGATCTCGGGGTTGACCACCAGCGCGGCGCGGATCGAGCCGGAGCGCACCATGTCGGCGGCGGCCTGAATGCCGAAGGTCGCCGAGGAGCAGGCGACGTTCATGTCGAATGCGAACCCCTCGATCCCCAGCAGATCCTGGATCTCGATCGCCATCGCCGGATAGGCGCGCTCCATGTTCGAGGCAGCGCAGATCACCAGGTCGATATCCTCGGGCTGCTTGCCGGCCTGAGCCAGCGCCTTTTTGGCGGCATCGAGCGCCATCTCGGCCATCAGCGAGGGTTCATCGTCGCTGCGCTGCCGGAACAGCGGGTGCATCACCGACGGATCCAGAATGCCGCTCTTGTTCATCACGTGCCGCCGCTCGATCCCCGATGCCTTGACGATGAACTCGTCCGAGGAATTGGCCAGGGGCTCCATCCCGCCGGCGGCGATGGTCGTCGCGTTCTCGGCGTTCACCCGGTCGGCATAGGCGTTGAACGCCTCGACCAGTTCGGCATTGGTGATGATCTCGTCCGGGGTAAAGACCCCGCTGCCCGTGATCGCGGGTGTATGCATGTTCGGCTCTCCTGCGCAGCCTGTCGATCTGGCCCAAATTGCGCGCAAAGGTCAAGCACGGGACAGGTCAGGCGCGGCCCGCGCGCTCAAATCAGCGGGATCAGGGGGATCCCGCCGCAGGCAGCAAGGGCGAGAAGGCTGACCAGGGCAAGGGCAAGGCGCATGGGGTTTTCCGGTTCTGCTCGTTTTTTTTCAGTGTGGGCCGCCCGGAGGCGCGCGGTCAAGCTGGCTTTTGCCTGTCGGTGGCGCAAACCGGGGGGCAGCTCGACAAAAATGTCGGCAGGGGATTCACAAAACCGAAATACTGAATAGATAAAGCGAGGACCGGAGCGACCCTGGATCGCCTCTGGCCGATCTCCGACACAGGCAGGATTTGTTTTGACCAACTCCGACACCACATTCGATCCGAAGGCCCCGCATGATCCCGAACGCGAGTTGGCCAACATGATCGACACCGCCTTTCGCGCGGCGATCAGCCAGATGACCTCGGGGCTGTCGCCGGCGGCGCTGATGCAGCATTACACGGAATGGGCGCTGCACATGGCAAGCTCGCCAGGCAAGCAGTTGCAGCTTGGTCATCTGGCGTTTGAAAACTGGTCCGACTTTTCCCGTTACCTGACCCGATGCGCGATGAACGGCAACGGCGCGGCCTGCGCCGAACCGGATGCCCGCGACCGCCGCTTTCGCCACGAAGGGTGGGCGCATCAGCCCTTCGCGGCCTATCAGCAGGCCTTTCTGCTGACCCAGAAATGGTGGGACGAGGCAACGACGGGCGTGCGCGGGATGTCGCGCGCCAATGAACGGGTGGTGAATTTCGCAGCCCGCCAGATCCTCGATGCGATGGCACCCAGCAACTTTATCGCGACGAACCCCGAGATTCTGGAAAAGACCATCAAGACCGGCGGTGCCAACCTGCTCGAGGGCGCGCGCAATTTTCAGGAAGATGTCCAGCACGCCCTTCTGCGGGAAAAGGAACCGCTGTCGGAGGAGTATCGCGTCGGCGCCTCGGTGGCCGTCACGCCCGGCAAGGTGGTCTATCGCAACCATCTGATCGAGCTGATCCAGTACGAGCCGGCAACGGAAAAGGTCCAGCCCGAGCCGGTGCTGATCGTGCCGGCCTGGATCATGAAATACTATATCCTCGATCTCAGCCCGGAAAACTCGATGGTGAAATACCTGACCGAACAGGGGTTCACCGTCTTCATGATTTCCTGGCGCAACCCGGGTGCCGAGGATGCCGGCTATGGCATGGCGGACTATCGCCGGATGGGGCCGATGGCGGCCCTGGACGAGGTGACGCAGCGCACCGGAGCCACCCGCGTTCACGCGGTGGGGTATTGCCTTGGCGGCACCTTGCTGAGCATTGCCGCCGCCGCCATGGCGCGCGAGGGCGACACCCGCCTGGCCAGCATGACCCTGCTGGCGGCCCAGATGGATTTCACCGAGGCCGGCGAACTGACCCTGTTCATCAACGAAAGCGAGGTCTCCTTCCTCGAGGACATGATGTGGCGGAACGGCTATCTCGACGCGGCGCAGATGGCCGGGGCGTTCCAGCTGCTGCGCTCCAACGACCTGATCTGGTCGCGGCTGCAGCATGAATACCTGATGGGAGAGACGCTGCGCTCCAGCGACCTGATGGCCTGGAACGCGGATTCGACGCGCATGCCCTACCGGATGCATTCGGAATACCTGCGCCAGCTGTTCCTTGAAAACGCCTTTGCAACCGGCAAGTTCGAGGTCGAGGGGCACCCGGTCACGCCGCGCGACATTCAGATGCCGATCTTTGCCGTCGGCACCGAAACCGACCACGTGGCGCCGTGGAAATCGGCCTACAAGACCGGCGCGCTGACCCGCTCCGAGGTGACCTTTGCCCTGACCAACGGTGGCCACAACGCCGGAGTCGTATCCGAGCCGGGGCATCACCACCGCCATTTCCGGCTGGGCCGGATCCTGAGCAACAACCACTTCATCCCGGCCGAGGAATGGGCCGAGCAGGCCGAAACCCATGACGGGTCGTGGTGGCTGGCCTGGGTGGACTGGCTGAAGGGCCAGCAACGCGGCGAGCCGGTCGCGCCGCCGAAGATGGGCAATGCGATCTGCGGCGCGCCAGGCACCTATGTGCTGATGCGGTGAGGGGCAGGGGGCGATTGATCCGGGATCCGTCGCGCAACGTTTTACATGCGACGTCGTGCGCAAAGTGAAATGCCCGACCGTTTGGCTTGCACCTGCTGCCTTGGCTATACGCCCATCATCAGGACGTCGATCGCGCGCGTGATCAGATCGGCCTGATCCGCGACAGTCCCGTCGCGGCGCAGGGTCGATCGGCGCACCGCCGCGATCAGCCGGGTCGCCAAGACCAGCCGCCTGCCATCATGCAGGATCACGGGATTCAAATGCGTCACGGCAGGATAGTCGGGAAGCAGCGGAATGACCACCACGGCAGGATCCGTCGGCAACAGGTCGCTTTCGACGATGACCATGGCAACGCCGTTGTAGTTTGCCACGTCATGGCGCTTCAATGGTCCCAAGACGCGCGCCCGGGCGCGGCGATGATGTCGGCCAAGGGATGCCCGTTTTTCTCGTGCCATTCCGCCTGGGCCGCGAAGGCCTCCGCGTTTTCTTCACGCCAGCGTTGTTGCCGGGCTTGCGCGACGGCCTGTCTCAGCGCCGTGTCGGCGACCGAGGAGACATTGATACCCAAGCCCCTCGCTTGGTCAAGAAGCTCGACGTCGAGCGTCAGGGAGGTTTTGCGCTTCGCCACAGGGGCCATTTGTGTGGGCTCCGCCTTCATACCGCTGGATCATACCGCATTTCATCCGCATGGCAAAGCGGCATCCTCGGCGCGCCAGAGGTTCACCCCGCACCAGCAGGGTCGGGAGGCTTTTTCCCGAGGTTAAATGAGGCGGTGGGCATCAAGCACCGTTCGGCGCCGAAATCGCGAGGGCAGAAAGATACCGACCCTGAAATGCGAAATGCCCGGCGGTTCGGCCGGGCATTCGTCGTTTTTCCGCCGGTGATCACCCCTGTAGCGATTTCACCCCGACATCCCCCTCGGCCTGGGCCTTGATCGCCAGCGCCGCGGCGTGGGAGCCGGCGGCGGTGGTGAAATAGGGGATCTTGTCATAAAGCGCGACCGAGCGGATGCCCTTGGAATCCTCGACCGCCTGCGCCCCTTCGGTGGTGTTCATCACCAGCTGGATCTCGCCGTCCTTCATCATGTCGACAATGTCGGGGCGCCCCTCGTAGACCTTGTTGACCACGTCACAGGCCACGTCATGCCCGGCCAGCCAGCCCTGCGTGCCGCGGGTCGCGACGATGGTAAAGCCGAGATCGACCAGCGTTTTCGCGGCCTCGAGCATCAGCGCGGTCTTGTCGGCGTCCTTGATCGAGACAAAGGCGCGGCCCGCGCGCGGCAGCGACATGCCCGCGCCCATCTGTGCCTTGAGAAAGGCGCGCGGGAAATCGCGGTCCCAGCCCATCACCTCGCCGGTGGAGCGCATTTCGGGGCCGAGGATGGTGTCGACGCCGGGGAACCGGGCAAAGGGCATTACCGCCTCCTTGACCGAGAACCACGGCATGTTGGGATCGGCCAGCGTCATCGGGTCGGCCAGCGGCAGCACGGTGTCGTAATCGGCGTCCTGCTGATAGGGCGCGCGCTGCGGGAAATCGGCCAGCTTTTCGCCCGCCATGATCCGCGCGGCGATCGAGGCAATCGCTGAATCCGTGGCCTTGGCGACAAAGGGCACGGTGCGGCTGGCGCGCGGGTTCACCTCGATCAGGTAGATATCGCCGTCCTTGATCGCGAACTGGATGTTCATCAGCCCGACCACGTTCAGCGCCCTGGCCAGCGCGTGGGTCTGGGTCTTGACCTCGGCGATCAGCTCGGCCGAGAGCGAGTAGGGCGGCAGCGAACAGGCGCTGTCGCCGGAATGCACGCCGGCCTCCTCGATATGCTGCATGATGCCCGCCACATGCACGTCGGTGCCGTCGCAGAGCGCATCCACGTCCAGCTCAACCGCCCCGGAAAGATAGCTGTCGAGCAGCACCGGGCTGTCGCCCGAGACCACCACAGCCTCGTTGATGTAGCGTTTCAGGTGATCCATGTCGCGCACGATCTCCATCGCGCGCCCGCCCAGCACGTAGGAGGGGCGGATCACCAGCGGAAAGCCGATGATCTCGGCGATCTTGAGCGCCTGTTCGTCGGTCGAGGCGATGCCGTTGTGCGGCTGCTTCAGGCCGAGCTTGTTGACCAGGTCCTGGAACCGCTCGCGGTCCTCGGCCAGGTCGATGGCGTCGGGCGTGGTGCCGAGGATCGGGATGCCCTCTTCGAACAGCGCATTGGCCAGTTTCAGGGGAGTTTGGCCGCCGAATTGTACAATCACCCCGTGCAGGGTTCCGTTCATCTGCTCGACCCGCAGGATCTCCATCACGTGCTCGAAGGTGAGCGGCTCGAAATAGAGCCGGTCGGAGGTGTCGTAATCGGTGCTGACGGTCTCGGGGTTGCAGTTGATCATGATGGTCTCGTAGCCCGCGTCGGTCAGCGCGAAACAGGCGTGACAGCAGCAATAGTCGAACTCGATCCCCTGCCCGATCCGGTTCGGGCCGCCGCCCAGGATCACCACCTTCTTGCGGTCCGAGGGGCGCGCCTCGCATTCCACCTCGCCCATCATCGGGGCCTCGTAGGTGGAGTACATGTAAGGGGTCTGCGCCTCGAACTCGGCGGCGCAGGTGTCGATCCGCTTGAACACCGCGCTGATGCCCAGGTTGCGGCGGGCGCGGCGCACGTTGGCCTCGTCCCGGCCGGTGAGCGTGCCGAGGCGGGCATCGGTGAAGCCCATCATCTTGAGCGCGCGCAGCCGCTGCTCGGTCACCGGCAGGCCGGTCTTGCGCAGCTCGGCCTCGGTCTCGACGATCTCGCGGATGCGGGCCAGGAACCAGGGGTCGAACATGGTGACGGCGTGGATTTCCTCGTCGGTCAGCCCGTGGCGCATGGCCTGGGCGATGGTGCGCATCCGGTCCGGGGTCTGCTGGCTGATCGCCTTGATCACCGCGGCCTTGTCGGCGCCGGCGTCCTCCCACGGGTCCGCCTGCACGCCTGGGATCACCACCTCGTCAAAGCCGGTGAGCCCGGATTCCATCGAGGCCAGCGCCTTTTGCAGCGATTCGTGGATGGTGCGGCCGATCGCCATCGCCTCGCCCACCGATTTCATCGCGGTGGTCAGGTAGGGCTCGGAGCCGGGGAACTTTTCAAAGGCGAATTTCGGGATCTTGGTGACGACATAGTCGATGGTCGGCTCGAAGCTGGCGGGCGTCACCTTGGTGATGTCGTTGTCAAGCTCGTCCAGTGTATAGCCCACGGCAAGCTTGGCGGCGATCTTGGCGATGGGAAAGCCGGTCGCCTTGGACGCCAGCGCCGAGCTCCGCGACACCCGCGGGTTCATCTCGATCACCACCATGCGGCCGGTGTCCGGGCTGACCGCCCATTGCACGTTGGAGCCGCCGGTCTCGACCCCGATCTCGCGCAGCACGGCGATACTGCCGTTGCGCATGATCTGGTATTCCTTGTCGGTCAGCGTCAGCGCCGGCGCCACGGTGATCGAATCGCCGGTATGCACGCCCATCGGATCGACGTTTTCGATGGAACAGACGATGATCGCGTTGTCCGCCTTGTCGCGGACCACCTCCATCTCATATTCTTTCCAGCCCAGCAGGCTTTCATCAACCAGGATCTGGTTCACCGGCGAGGCATCCATGCCCGAGCGGCAGAAGTGGATGTAATCCTCGCGGTTGTAGGCGACACCGCCACCGGTGCCGCCCAGGGTAAAGGCGGGACGGATGATCGCGGGCAGGCCGATCTCCTCGAGCGCGTCGAGCGCGATCTGCACCCCGGCCTCCAGGTCGGCCTTGCCGTTGTCTTTCTTCGGGGCGGTGACGATGGTGGCGCGTGGGTTTTCCAGCCCGATCCGGTCCATCGCCTCGCGAAACAGCTTGCGGTCCTCGGCCATCTCGATGGCGTCGCGCTTGGCGCCGATCATCTCGACGCCGAACTTGTCCAACACGCCCATTTCCTCAAGCGCCAGCGAGGTGTTCAGCCCGGTCTGCCCGCCCATGGTCGGCAAGAGCGCGTCGGGGCGTTCCTTTTCGATGATCTTTGCAACCACTTCCGGCGTGATCGGTTCGATATAGGTGGCATCGGCCAGCCCTGGATCGGTCATGATCGTTGCCGGGTTGGAGTTGACCAGGATCACCCGGTAGCCCTCTTCGCGCAGGGCCTTGCAGGCCTGGGCGCCGGAATAGTCGAACTCGCAGGCCTGGCCGATCACGATGGGGCCTGCCCCGATGATCATGATCGACTGGATATCGGTTCTTTTCGGCATGGCCTGTTCCTTCGATCTGGTCGCATCCGTGCGAGTCATCGGCTGCGGGCGGGCTGTCAAATTGACCCGCTTTATAGGGAAGCAAAGGAAAGGTGCAAGGGGCGCGCGCAGCGGGTCGGGGCCATCTCATGGCCCGCCGGATGCGCAAAAGGAAATCCCCCCGCAAAGGCGGGGGGATTCAATGGTTTCAGATCGGATCAGGCGATGCCGAAGGTGAAGTCCGAGGCGTCGATATCCGCCACGTCGGTGTTCTTGACCTTGGCGAAGTCCACGCCGTCGAGATCCAGGATGACGCTGCTGCCAGCCTTGCGGACACCGATGTCGGCAAAGGTGTGGAGCACGTCGTCGAGGATGTTGAAGGTGTCGGAGCCGTCCTCGTAATCCAGGACAACATCCGTCGGCACGATCGTATCGGCGTTGAACTCGAACACGTCGTCGCCGTCCCCACCCTTCAGCTTGTCCTTGCCGGCACCGCCGGCGATCAGGTCGTCGCCCTTGCCGCCGTCGATCTTGTCCTTGCCGGCATTGCCATAAATTTCATCATCGCCGGCGCCGCCGTTGATCTTGTCGTTGCCGCCCTTGCCCTTGATCAGGTTGTCGGCCCGGTTGCCCTCGATGATATCGCGGAAATCGGTGCCGATGGCATTCTCGATCAGGGTATCGGTGGCGTCGCTGATGCCGGTTTCGATCGAGTCGATGATGTCCGAGCTGTCCGAGCTCAGGTCAACAACGGTGCCGAAGCCGAAGAAATCGACGATGTCCTGGTAGGCCTCTGTGACCGAGGTGCCGAAATCGGACACGGCAAAGACCGGGACGATCCCGCCCTTGATCAGGGCGTCCTTGACCTGGTCAAGGGTCGGATAGTCTTCGCCGGTGCCGTCATCGCCGGGGCCGTCGGTGACGTCGTCACCATCGTTCGGGGCAACCGGGTTGTCGCCGGCAAAGTGCGGCACCGCGTCGGTGGCCAGAACCACGACCTTGGTCGCATCGGTGGACCAGCCAACCTCGGCCGTCCGCAGCGCCACCTGCATCAGGCCGGTCAGCTGCGACTCGGGGCCATCAGACCCGCTGCCAAGAACCAGCGCGTCGAGCGCGGCTTTCCAGGCATCGAAATCGGAGGTGAGGCCCAGCGCGGTCTGATACTCATGGTCCGATGTGCTGCCGAAGGGCGAGGTCGGCTTGTCGATAAAGCTGGCAAGGCCCAGTTCAACGCTGGTCGCCAGACCCGAGAGAGCGGTGACCAGATCGTCGGCCAGACCGCTCACGGTCGTGAGGTCGTCGCCGAACGAGCCGGAGAGATCCTCCAGCAGAACCAGTTCCAGCCCCCGCGGGCCATCGTCGGTCAGGCCGGTCAGTTCGATGGTGCGGTCGTCCACCTCGGAGATGCTGCCGGGGTTCATGTCGATCCGGGCGCCTGTGATGCCGCCGTGGAAGTTGATGGTGTCACTGTTGCCCGCCGTGTCGGTGATGACCACGTGGTCACCGGCAAAGCCGTTGACGACGAAATGGTCACTGCCATCGCCGCCAAAGGCGGTGTCGTCGCCCGCGGTCAGGTCAAACACGTCCCTGCCGGCGCCTCCCAGCAATACGTCGTCGCCGATGCCGCCGACCAGAACGTCGTTGCCGTCTCCGCCGTCGAGAAAGTCATCGCCGTTCTGGCCAAGCAGAACGTCGTTGCCGCTCAGACCGAGTATTTGATCGCTGAACAGGGACCCAGCCAGGACGTCATCGACGTCGTCTTCGCCCGTGTAAATAGCCATTGCTCTTCTCCTATTTGCTGCGTTGGTGCGGGTCGCACCAGATTGCAGGGGACGGTACAAATTTCTTCTTAAACTTAAGTGGAAGCGCACTCTGTGAACAAAGTTACACCTCCGTAACGAAAGTACTTTGGAATCGGCTGATCTGGCAATTGATTGTTGGTCGCCGGCACAAGAACGCGACACCGTAAGCGTGATTCCGCCGACGGCGGCGACCGCCTTTTTTTTGGGCAAATCGCCAATATTCTTGGCGAAATTCCTTCCCCCGATGTCTTGCGGCGGCTACTCGGCGGCCTCGTGGAAATCCCGGTCCGGTGCGAGGGGATGCAGGTAGTCGCGCGTCAACGGTGCGGCGTCGCCGCGATGACCGAGTTGGAACTGGAACACCACCTGCTGCTCCTCCTCGAAGGTCATGAAGCAGGCGATCAGGTAATAGCGCCACATCCGGATGAACCGGTCGTCATAACTTTGTCGCACGGTGTCGAGGTTGGCGTCGAAGCGGTCCAGCCAATGCCGCAGGGTCATCGCGTAATGAAACCGCATCACCTCGATGTCCAGCGACCACAGGCCCGAGCGTTCGACTGCAGGCGTCAGCTGCGACAGGGTGGGGATATAGCCGCCGGGAAAGATGTACTTGGTGATCCATTCCGCCTGCGCCCCCGGCGGGGCGAGGCTGCCGATGGTGTGGATCAGGGCCAGACCGTCGCGCTCGAGCAGGTTGGCGACCTGTGCGAAATAGGTCCCGTAGAAGGGCACGCCGACGTGTTCGAGCATGCCGACCGAGACGATTCTGTCAAAGGTCTCGCTGATGTCGCGATAGTCCTGCAGCCGAAATTCGGTGTTGCGCTCCATCCCGGCCTCGGCGGCGCGGCGCCGGGCGGTGGCCAATTGGTTCTCAGACAGGGTCACGCCGGTGATATGGGCGCCGTGGTCGCGCGCCAGCGTCAGCGCCATGCCGCCCCAGCCGCAGCCGATATCCAGCACCCGCATGCCCGGCTCGATCCGCAGCTTGGCGGCGATATGAGCCTTTTTCGCGCGCTGCGCGTCCTCCAGGCTCATCCCCGGATCGGAAAAATAGGCGCAGCTGTATTGCATGTCCTCGTCCAGAAACAGCCGGTACAGATCGTCGGACAGGTCGTAGTGATGCGCCACGTACTTGCGCGCCAGCCCGGGCGTGTTGCGTCGCAGCCAGCTTTGCGCGCCATAGCGCAACCGGCTGTAGAACCGCGCCCAGAGCGGCAGGTCGTCGCGTCGGCGGTTGCGCAGCAGCACCCGCAGCAGCCCCTCGACGTCGTCGCCCTCGATCTGAAGCGTGCCCTCCATATACGATTCGCCCAGGGCAAGCTCGGGGTTCAGGCACAGGGCCCTGAGCGTCGCCTCCTGGGTAATGCGCACCGCCGCGCCCGGCTCGGCCTGGGTGCCATAACATTCGGTCCGGCCATCGGGATAGGTGACCTGCAATTGACCGGTCTGGATCAATCGCTGCAGCATGCGATCGAAAATGTTGGTCCACATGGACATACCTCCGGCTCTCCGGTTCGCTGTTTCCTTGCTCCGCGAAAACGTTACACCAGCTTTTTTCAATTCCCAACACCGTTGCGAATCCCGTTGCGTCACCTGTTGCTCCCTTGACTTCCCGGGCCGGGCACGGTGTATCGGCGCGACATTCATGACCGCCCAGACCGCCCGAGGGGAGCCTC
>Ga0209475_10004439_pt1 | contig 12083 bp, 9 predicted proteins | sample tdDd471_FD_187128 | JGI IMG/M metagenome (GOLD analysis project Ga0209475, IMG submission 187128) | Marine sediment microbial communities from the Atlantic coast under amendment with organic carbon and nitrate - tdDd47.1 (SPAdes)... | ecosystem: Environmental > Aquatic > Marine > Coastal >...
GAAGCTGAAGATGTAGTCCCACCGGCCGCAGTTGAGGCCGGACGAATGCTCGCGCAGCTCGTAGAGGATCTCGTCCATCTCGAACGCGGCGAGCAGCGTCTCGATCAGCACGGTCGCGCGGATCGAACCGCGCGGAACGCCGAGCCGGTCCTGCGCGCGCACGAACACGTCGTTCCAGAGGCGCGCCTCCAGATGGCTCTCGAGCTTCGGCAGATAGAAGTAGGGCCCGGTCCCGCGGGCGAGCGCCTCGGTCGCGTTGTGGAAGAAGAAGAGGCCGAAGTCGAACAGCGACGCGGACATCGGCTCGCCGTCGACGAGCACGTGCTTCTCCTCCAGGTGCCAGCCGCGCGGCCGAACGACCAGCGTCGCGGTCTCCTCGTTCAACGCATAGCGCTTGCCCGTGACCGCGTGCGTGAAGTCGACCTTGCGCCGCAGCGCGTCGGCGAGGTTCTGCTGGCCCTCGACGCAGTTGGACCACGTCGGCGAGTTCGCGTCCTCGAAGTCGGCCATGAAGACGTCGGCGCCGCTGTTGAGCGCGTTGATGATCATCTTGCGGTCGACGGGCCCGGTGATCTCGACGCGGCGGTCGAGCAGATCCTCGGGCAACGGGGCGACGGTCCAGTCGCCCTCACGCACCGACTTGGTCTCGTCGAGGAACTTCAGGGGCTGGCCGCGCCGCGCGTCGCGGGCGGCGAGGCGTTCGTCGACCCGATCGCGGAAGGTCCGGATGAGGTCCACGACGAACGCGACGGCGTCGTCGGTGAGAATGGTGGCGCCCGTCTCGCTGACCGGGCCGAGGATTTCCACTCCGTCCATGGGCGGGCAGTGTAGGCACCGCCAATGAGCTGTCAAACCGTTAATGTCGACAAATAACCGGGTTGTAAAGGTAGAAAACCCAATGATCGCGCGATGACGCGCCGCGTCTAACGCGGTCTGTTGTTAATCTGTTAATCGTGACGATCGGATACTCTCGCCCGCATGAGCGAGTCCGCATTCGTCGCGGGCGCCACCGGCCTGACCGGGGGCGCCGTGGTTCGCCACCTCGTCGCGCGGGGCGCTCGCGCCATCGCCCACGTGCGCCCGGACTCGTCGCGGCTCGCCGCGCACCGCGAGCGCTTCGAAGCGCTCGGGGCCGAGGTCGACGAGACGCCGTGGGACGAGGCCGCGATGACCGAGCGCCTGCGCGTGCTCGCGCCGGACGCCGTCTTCGCGCTCCTCGGGACGACCGCCAAGCGCAAGCGGCAGGCCTCCGACGAGGACGCCAACAGCTACGAGGCCGTCGACTACGGGCTGACCGCGCTGCTGCGGCGCGCGTGCGAGGCGGCGGGGACGCGACCGCGCTTCGTGTACGTGTCGATGGTCGGCCTCGACCCCGACAAGGACAGCCGCAACCCGTACACACAGGCGCGGGTCCGCGTCGAGCGCGAGCTGCGCGACGGGGCGCTGCCCTACACGATCCTGCGCCCGTCGCTCATCCACGGAGACCGCGGCGAGCGCCGGCCCGGGGAGGCGTTTGCGGCCGCCGTCGCCGACGGTGCGCTCTCGGTCGTCGGGGCGCTCGGCGCCCGGCGCACGCGCGATCGCTACCGCTCGATCACGGGCGACGAGCTGGGCGCCGCGTGCGTGCGTCTCGCGTTCGATCCGGCGGCCGAAGACCGCGCGTTCGAGCCCGACGCGCTGAGGTGAGGCGCCCGGGCGGACCTGCTATGGTGCCCGCCGAATGGGTCGCGAAGCAGTATGCGCGAGCCTCGGGATCGGGGTCTTCCGGGCGAGCCTGGACGGCGAGCTCGAGTACGTAGAGGACTCCGTCCGCGCTCTGCTGGGCTCGGACGCGATCGCGGCCCTCGTCGAGGCCGCGCCCGACGAGGGCGCGACCGAGGCCTGCGTGGGCGACGCGCGCGTGGTCGTGCGCAGAGACGGCGACGCCATCGTCGGCCTGGTCCTGCTCGACCCGCCGCCGCCGCGCTTCGAGGCGCGCTGGGACAACCGGATCCTCGACCGCGCGCCCGACGGCATCCTCGTGCATCAGGGGGACCGCATCGTGTCGGCGACCCCGCGCGCCGCGACCCTGCTCGGCCACCGCTCGGTCGACCGCCTGATCGGCGAGCCGCTGCCCGCCGCGCTGCGCGAGACCAGCGGCGAGCTGCGGCTGCGCGTGCCAGGCGGAGAGCGCGTGGTCGAGACGGTGTGCGTGCCGATCACCCGCGAGGGCGCGGCGGCCGAGCTCTACCTCATCCGCGACCTGTCCGAGCAGCGGGTCCTGCAAGCCAAGCTCACGCAATCCGACCGGCTCGCGACCGTCGGCACGCTCGCCGCGTCGGTCGCCCACGAGATCAACAACCCGCTCACCTACGTGATGCACTACATCGAGCGGCTGCGGCGCGAGCTCGAGACGCTCGACGTCGACGGCGACACGGCGCGCCTCGCGCGGCTGCGCGAGGGCGCGGACATGGCGGCCGAGGGGTGCACGCGGGTCAAGGACATCGTCCGCAACCTCAAGACGTTCGGGCGCGTCGGGGGCGGCGACGACGTGCCGATCGACGTGAACCGCGCGCTGCGCTCCGCGATCCAGATGGCCGCGCACGAGGTCCGCGCCGTCGCGCACCTCGACGTCGCGCTCGGCGCGCTGCCGGTCGTGCGCGCCAACGACGGGCGCCTCTGTCAGGTGTTCCTGAACCTGCTGATGAACGCCGCGCAGGCGATCCCGGGCGACACCGAGCGCGGGGAGGCGAGGATCCGGGTCGAGAGCTGGACCGACGGCGCGTGGGTGCACGTGTCGATCGCGGACTCCGGATCGGGCATCGCGCCCGACGACGTGCCGCGCCTGTTCGAGCCCTTCTTCAGCACCAAGCCGGCGGCGATCGGCACCGGGCTGGGGCTGTGGATCAGCCGGGACATCGTGCACGAGCTCGGCGGACGCATCGAGGTGGACACCGCCCCCGGGCGGGGCACGACCATGACGGTGATCCTGCCGCGGGTCGCCGAGGCGCCGTTCCATCCCTCGAGCAACCCGCCGCCGCCGTCGTTCTCGCAGCCGCCGTCGATCGGGGTGTTGCGCCGCGTGCTCGTGGTCGACGACGAGCCCGCGCTGCTCGAGCTGCTCGCCGAGGCGCTCGGCGAGTACGCGGACGTGACCACCGCCGCGGACGGGTTCGAAGCGCGGGAGCTGCTCGAGCACGACAACGAATACGACGCGATCCTCTGCGACCTGATGATGCCCGGCATGAGCGGGGTCGAGCTGCACGACTGGGTGCACCGCGAGCAGCCGCACCTGGCGCCCAAGATGATCTTCATGACCGGCGCCGCCTACTCGCGCGGCGCGCGCGAGTTCCTCTCGCGCATCGACAACGAGCGCCTCGACAAGCCCTTCCGCATGCGCGACGTCGAGCGCTCGATCGACCGCGTGATCGACGCGGCGACAAGCATCCACGCTTGAGGTCTAGCGCCTGCCGATCAACACCCGGTTCATCGGGGTGATCGCCCGCGGGATCGCCGCCCACGCGACCGCCCAGCCCGCCTCCTCCAGCCGATACGTCCGGGCGACGTCGGTCGCGATGTTCGCGCCGAGCGCGGTGCGCAGCGCCTTGGGCGCCTGCTTCGCGGTCTGGTGGTAGCAGCACGGCATGAGCGCGAGCGCCGGCGACTCGACCGCGACCGCGGCGTCGATGGCGCGGTCGGTCCGCGTGCCGCACGCGTGCACGGCGACGATCGACGTCTGCGCCGGTAGTTGCTGGGCCGCGCCCTCGATCGGCGCCTCCACCCACGTGACCTTGTCGACCACCGCCGGCGCCGCCTCGGCGACCGCCTCGAGCAGCAGGTGAGCCTTCGCCGGCTTGCGGCGGTCGAGGAGGAACACGCGCTCCACCTTCGGCTCGAGCGCCGCGAAGATCAGGCCCGTGAGCCCGTGACCGCAGCACAGGTCGGCCATGAGCGGCGAGCGCACCCGACGCCGCGTCCGCGACCACGTCTCGAACGACTCGAGGACCTCCTTGATGTTGATCGCGCGCCGCTCGGCGAGCGCCTCGATGATCGGCCGCACCCGCGGGTCGGGGCTGCGCAGGTACGGGGCAGCCTTGCGGTCGAGCCGGAACCGCGACCGCGCCGCCCACGCGAGCTCGTCGGTGTCGAAGCCCGGGAAGATCTTGAACTTGACAGATTGGTTGGACCAATTATCCTGTGCCTCGGTGATGCCCATGGACCCGTACCGTCTTCTAGTGCTCTTCCCGGACCGCATCGAGTCCGCCCTCGAGGCGGTCGACCGCGCCGGCCTCGTGGAGCGCACCCCGAACCTGTGGCAGATCACGCAAGGAGTCTTGCGGATGTGGCACCGGGTGCTGTTCCGCAGCGAGACGATCGGGACCTGCGCCGAGGATCCGGTCCGGCCGACGTGGCGGGCGAGGCTGCTCGAGCGCCGGTACCTGCGCTTCCCGTTCCTCGTGGCCGAGCGCGCGATCGCGCCGCTCGACTTCTCGGGGCTCGCGAGCCCGCCCGAGCGGATCCTGCGCCACCTGCTCGGCGCGCACCACGACAAGAACCAGTTCGCCTACGACCTCGCGCTGCTCACCATCTACCCCGGCCGGCTCGAGGAGCTCGAGCGCCGCGCCCGGGCGGTCGTGGACGGCAGCGACCCGCGCGCGCAGTGGCTGCGCGACCTGACGGTCTACGAGCGCTACCACGAGCGCCTGCTCGCCGCGGCCGAGGACGCCGTCACGCGCGGCGTCCAGCTCACCGATGCCGAGGCGCACGACCCCGACATCTCGTTCACCGGCTACCTGCGCTGGTGCGCGCGGCAGCCCGAGACGCCCGAGGAGACCTGGGCCGCCCTGCGCGACGGCCGCTACACGATCGCCGACGGGCTTCGCGACGAGCCCGTCGCGCCCGCGGCGCCGCTGCGCGCGGCGGCCTGACTACCGGACCCGCACGGCGTTGACCGTGCAGGAGCCGGCCAGCCCGCCGAACGCGCGGCAGGGGCCGTTGGCGGTGTCGCCGGCCAGGTCGAGGTTGCAGCTCCCCGCGGCGGCGTCGAACAGGACCGAGCCGTCGAACACCTCCACCGTGCCGCTGCCCGCGGCCTCGCCCATCGAGTCGAAGCACGTGACGCTGCCGCCGCACTCGGCGTTCTGTCCGATCACGCAGTAGGCGACCGGGCAGTCCCCGCCGACGATCTCCCAGCGGCCGCTGACGTTCGGGCACGCGATGCACGCGCCGTTCAAGCAGTCCGTCTCGCACGCGTTGTCACACGCTCCGCAGTGGTCCGGGTCCGACCGCAGGTCGACGCAGGTCATGTCGCAGCGGTCGGGCGTGGGCGGCGCGCACAGCGCGCCCGCGTCGTCGCCCCCGGTCGGCGGCGGATCGTCGCCGCCCTCGTCGTCCCAGAAGCAGCCGGTGATCAACAGCAAGAGGAGGGACGTCGAGGCGATGACCCGGAAGGTCTTTCGGCGGCTTGGCATCGTACCGATCGAGTACGCATTTCCGCCGCGTCGATCCATGAGCAGGTCTGCTCATACCCCCGCCCGTCCGGAGGTGACCGCGGGCGATCGCCCCTCGTGGCGCGCCGACCGAACCCTAGAGCTCAGCCCGCTTCGTGCTCGGCCGCGAGCTGTCCGCGGTGCCCTACGACTTCGCGCTGCGCGAGGTCGGCGGCGCGCCCCGGCTCGCCGCCGACCACGCGCGCCCGTCGCAGGCGTAACCCGCGAGCCGCTATGCTCGCGCGATGTCGTCGCGCCGCCGCTGGGCGATCGGGGCCGCGGTCGCTACCGTGCTCGCCGGAGCCCTCTTCGTGCCGGACCCCGATCCCGATCCGGATCCCCCCGACGGACGCCCCTTCGTCTGGGGGCAGGACGACCTGTGGTCGCGGCTCGAGGGCGAGTTCGACGCGGCGCGCGAGGCCGGCTGCGCGGCGCAGACCCCGGCGATCGACGAGGGGCTCGCCGATCTCGACGCGCGCCTCGACGCGCTCGAGGCCGACGAGGTCGCGCACGACGACCCGCGGCTGCGCGCGCTCGAGGAGGCGCTCTTCACGCTCGCGACGCGCTTCGGGGCGTGCACCGGGCGCGTGCCCGAGCTCGCCGATCGCGTCGGCCGCCTGCGCCGGGTGGTGAAGGCGCACAGCCGCGGCTGGGACATCGCCGGCTCGCGGCCGGCGCGCGATCGGCTGTACCGGCTGCTGTACGGCAGCCGCGCCGCGCTCGAGGAGCTGCTGCTGCAGATGGACGAGGCGCCCGGCCTGCTGCGCGGGACGGCCGAGCCGTCCCAGGCTCCGTCGGTCGAGCTGCACGGCGTCACCGTGCACAGCGGCGACATCCTCGCGTCGCGCGGCGGCGCGCCGACGAGCGCGTTCATCGCCCGCGGCAACGACTACCCCGGCAACTTCTCGCACATCGCGCTGCTGCACGTCTCGGAGGACGGCGAGGCGCACGTCATCGAGTCGCACATCGAGAGCGGCGTCGGCGTGTTCGACGCCGAGCACTACCTCTCGGACACCAAGCTCCGGATCATGGTGCTGCGCCTGCGCGCCGATCACCCGGCGCTCGCGGACGACCCGGCGCTCCCCCACCGCGCGGCGACCGAGGCGATGGAGGCCGCGCGCGACGGACACATCCCGTACGACTTCGAGATGGACTACGCCGACGACTCGGAGCTGTTCTGCTCCGAGGTCGCCTACGCCGCGTACCACGACCAGGGCGTGGACCTGTGGGAGGGCCTGTCGAGCATGTCGGGCGAGGGCCTCACGCGCTGGCTCTCGCGCTTCGGCGTCACCCACTTCGAGACCCTCGGCCCCAGCGACATCGAGTACGACCCGCAGCTGACCGTGGTCGCGGAGTGGCGCGACCCCGAGACGCTGTTCGACGACCACATCGACAACGCGGTGCTCGACGTGATGCTCGAGGGCGCCGAGCGCGGCGATGACATCGAGCACGACGCCGGGCGGCTGCCGCTGGCGCGCATCGCGAAGGGCTACAGCCTCCTGCTCAACGTGTTCGGCAGCGTCGGCCCGATCCCCGAAGGCATGAGCGCGACCACCGGCCTGCGCGTCGAGTGGCTCCGCGAGCGCCACGGCGCGATCCGCGCCGGCGTCGAGGAGCGCGTCGAGGCCTACCGCGCCGAGCACGACCGCCGCCCGCCGTACTGGACGCTCGTCGAGATGGCGCGAGAGGCGGCGCGGTGAAGCCCGAGCTCGTCGCGCCGTTCGCGCTGCTCCTCGCCGCGTGCGGCGCTCGCTCCTCGCTCGACGTCGGCCGCGACGGGGGCGCTCCCACGGCCACCCCGACGGACGCGGGCCGGCCGCCGACGGGGCGCGACGCGGGGCGCCCGCCGGTCGGCGTCGACGCCGGCCCGCCCCCGCCGCCGGGCGACTGCGAGCTCGGCATGGTCTTCGACATCGTCGAGGGCCCGGGCACCTTCGAGCGACCGGCGCTCGCGCGCGGCGAGGGCCGGGACGCGATGCTCGTGTTCACCGACTCGATCGGCGGTGACGAGACCACGATGTGGGCGCTGCCGATCACGCCCAACGGCAACCCGCGCGGCGGCCGGGTGTTCATCGGCGAGGGCGAGGGCGGCACCGTGGTGCCGTACACCCTCGCGTGGTCCGAGCCAGGGTTCACGACCGCGTACCGCGGCCGGGACGGGCTGGACTCGGCCCGGATGGATCCGCTCGCCGAGCGCGTGCTCACGTCGTCCGAGCCCGCGCCCATCGATCGCGTCCGCCCGCTGGTCGTGCTGGGCGAGCGGTTCTCGGTCCGCGGCTGGACCGCGGCCGGCGACGGCACCGGGCAGCTCGACCTCGGGGTGGGCAGCCCGGGCATCGAGCTGGACTTCTCGGGCGTGGACATGGTCGGCGCGCTCGGGCCCGGACCCGATCGGTTCCGGGTCGCGAGCCACGACGGGAGCCAGGGCTACATCGAGGAGTACGACGGGATGGGTCGGCTCGTGGGCACCGAGGTCCTCGGGCTCCCCCCGTCCATGTTCCCCGTCGGGACCGGCGGCGTCCACGTCGTCGACAACCATCCGGACGCGGTCGTCCTGTGGGGCGGCACGATCCGCGCGCTGTTCGACGGGATCCTCTGGGCGCGGCTCGAGGGCGCCGAGGCCGACTGGTTCATCGCGGACACGAACCTCTTCCACACCGACGCCGCGTACGACGACCAGACCGGCTGGCTCGGGATGGCGTCGGCCGTCGGGGTGGGCGAGGGGAGGATCCTGTTTCACGGGCTCCACGCCTCGGGCGCCACCAGCGAGCTCGTGCTCGCCGAGGGCCTCCCGCTCGACAGCGCGCCCGACCCGGCGATCCTCGACGTGGGTCCGGGCGAGCCGAGCTTCCTCGTCGTCTGGCCGATCCCCACGTTCGACGGGAGCCTCCGCGGCGCGCACGTGCGCTGCGGCCCGTAACATCGGCCCGCGGCGTTACAGCCGGACCGCCGTAACACCCGCCCCCGATCGTTACGCTCGCGGCGTTCACCCCGGTTTCCCTGGGCTGATCAGAGGTTGGCACGCCGCCTGCTCATAGGGTGCTCGTGATGTCGAAGCCCACCCCCCAGAGCGCGCGCCGCCAGTCGGCCCTCCTCATGGCCTTCTACACCTTCCTCCTCGCGCTGGGCGCCGCGCTGCCGCTCGCGGCGAGCTACAGCCCGGGCCTGCAGAGCCGCCACTCCGATGCGCACCTTCGCGTCGGCGGCTACCAGGAGCGCGCCGAGGTCGCGGTCGACGAGGCCGCGGAGCAGGCCCAGGCGCCGGTCGCCGGCCGCCCCGCCCCGAGCGCCGCGGTCTGCACCGAGACCCCGACCGCCTGCGCCGAGCCGAGCGCGCAGGACGCGCAGCCGGAGGCGCCCTCGCACACGGACTTCACCCGCGGGTCCTGATCCCAACCATCACCCAACCCAGGGCTCGCGCTTCTCCAGCAACCACCCCAATCGAGCCGGGCCTTCGGGCCCGGCTCGATTTCTTTTCTTCCTCGGGGGCTGCGCCCCCGCCGCGCACGCTGCTCGGTGCGCTGGCGCGCACCTCACCCCGCGCGCGCCCCCCGCGCGGGGAGTGCTCGGCTTCGCCTCGCGCCCGCGCGAACGGCGCGCGGCCTCGACGCTGCGCCGTCGCTGCGCGAGCGGCTCCGCGCCTTCGGCGCGCGCCGGGTCGGCCGGGCCGGCTTCGCCGGCCACGGCCTCCGACCGCGGAAGGAGGCTCTCGTCCTCCGCGCCTGCGGCGGCTCGCGCTTCGCGCTCGCCGCCTCCGGAAGCACCATGGCTCCGCTCCGCGCTCCCATTCTCCTGCAGAGTTAGTCAAGGGGACGCGACCCTTGACTAACTCCGTCCTTCAGCGCCACCTCGCCAGCGACCGACGACGCCTCTCGGACGAGGTCGATCGGATCAAATATCCAATTGCTTCACGTCGAGGGCGTGGGTCTCGATGAACTCGCGGCGCGGCTCGACCTGGTCGCCCATGAGGACGCTGAAGATGTCCTCGGTCTCGACCGCGTCGTTGATCCGGACCTGCAGGAGCACGCGGGTCTCCGGGTTCATCGTGGTCTCCCACAGCTGGTCCGCGTTCATCTCGCCCAGGCCCTTGTAGCGCTGGATGCCCAGGCCCTTGCGGCCGCGGCGCTGGATGAAGTCCCAGACGTCGTCGATCTGGCCGACCGGCTCGGCGTCGCCCTTGCGCGATCCGTCCGAGTCGAGCTCGTAGGCGATGAAGGGCGGCGTCCCGAGCGCCTTCACGCCTTCATGGATCGCGCGCAGCTGCGCGTACTCGCCGCCGTCGAGCAGCTCGAAGTCGATGCGGGTGGTCTTGGTGCTCACGCCCGCGCGCGTCGCGATCACGATCTCGTAGCGACCGTGCTCCTCGTCGAGCCGATACGTCGGCGACAGCGGCAACAGATCCGGGTCGAGCTCGCCGACCGCCGCCTCGAGCTTCTCCATCTCCTGCTCGAGCCGGTCCCTGTCCGCGAGCGCGGCCGCGTCGATCTCGGTCCCCCGGACCAGCGCGGCGAGGATGGTGCTCTGCGCCTTGCGGTCGAGCGCGTTGAGCAGCTTGCGCCACTTGAGCAGATCGCCGAGCAGGTTGCGCAGCACGTCCCCGATCAGGTTCACCGCGCCGCCCTCGGTCGTGAGCTCGACCCGGTCGGTCCCCGCGTCGAGGATGTAGCGGTTGAAGGCGTCCTCGTCCTTGAGGAACTGCTCCTTCTTGCCCTTCTTCACCCGGAACAGCGGCGGCTGCGCGATGTACAGGTGACCGCGCGCGATCGTCTCCGGGAGCTGCCGGTAGAAGAACGTCAAGAGCAGGGTTCGGATATGGCTTCCGTCCACGTCCGCGTCCGTCATGAGGATCACGCGGTGGTAGCGGAGCTTCTCCATGTCGAGGTTGTCCGCGATGCCCGCGCCGAGCGCGGTGATCAGGGTGCCGATCTCCTGGTTGCCCAGCATCTTCTCGAGGCGGGCGCGCTCGACGTTGAGGATCTTGCCGCGCAGCGGGAGGATCGCCTGGAACTTCCGGTCGCGCGCCTGCTTGGCGGTGCCGCCCGCGGAGTCACCCTCGACGATGTACAGCTCGGACTCGGTCGGGTCCTTGCTCTGGCAGTCGGCGAGCTTGCCGGGGAGGTTCGACGCGTCGAGCATCCCCTTGCGCTGCACCATCTCGCGCGCCTTGCGCGCCGCGTCGCGAGCGCGCGCCGAGACGACCGCCTTGTCGACGATCTTCTTGCCGCTGCCGGGGTTCTCCTCGAGGTACAGCGAGAGCTTCTCGTTGACGATGCCCTCGACGATCCCCTTCACCTCGCTCGAGACGAGCTTGTCCTTCGTCTGCGAGCTGAACGACGGGTCCGGGTGCTTGACGCTGACGATCGCGATCACGCCTTCGCGCACGTCCTCGCCCTGCAGGGTCGCGCCCTTGAGGTCCTTGAGGAGCTTCTCGTTGGTCGCGTAGGTGTTGAGCGTCTTGGTCAGCGACGAGCGCAGGCCGGTGAGGTGCGTGCCGCCGTCGCGGTTGTTGATGTTGTTCGCGTAGCAGAGGACCTGCTCGTTGAACGCGTCGGTCCAGCGCAGCGCGAGCTCGACCTCGACCCCGTCGCGCGTGTCCGAGAAGTAGATGACCTCCTCGTGCAGCGGCGTCTTGTTCTTGCTGAGCAGCTCGACGAACTCCCGGATGCCGCCCTCGAAGTGGTAGGTCTGCTGCCGCGGCTCGTCACCCGACTCGTCGCGCAGGTCGATGGTGAGCCCCGCGTTGAGGAACGAGATCTCGCGCAGGCGGTTGTTCAGCACGTCCCAGCTGAAGTCGATCTTGGTGAAGATCGTCGGGTCCGGCTTGAACGTGACCCGCGTGCCGGTCCGCTCCGACTTGCCGATCGCCTCGAGCGGCGCCTTCGGCGCGCCCCGCTCGTACGCCTGGTAGTGGAGCTTGCCCTCGCGGCGGATCTCCATCTTCAGCCACTCGGACACCGCGTTGACCGCGGACACGCCGACGCCGTGCAGGCCGGCGGAGACCTTGTACGCCTCGTTGTCGAACTTCCCGCCCGCGTGCAGGACCGTCATCACGACCTCGGCCGCGCTGCGCCCCTCGGTCGGGTGGATGCCCACGGGGATGCCGCGCCCGTTGTCCTCGACCGTCACCGAGCCGTCGGCGTGGATCTCGACCGAGATCGTGTCGCAGTGCCCGGCGAGGTGTTCGTCGACCGCGTTGTCGACCGCCTCCCAGACCAGGTGATGCAGGCCCGTCCCGTCGTGGACGTCGCCGATGTACATGCCGGGTCGCTTGCGGACCGCCTCGAGCCCCTCGAGGACCTGGATGGAGCCAGGATCGTATTCTCTTTTCGGGGGCTTCGGCTCGGTAGGCTCCATCCGATGGTCATAGCTCGACCGGTCGGGGGTATCAAGCCCTAGATCGGTCTAATAAACGCTATGATTTCAGTCGGTTAGATGGCTCAGCCCGGGTCGTAGCTCCGGAGCCGGGCTCGGGTGGCCACCGAGCGCATCGTGAGCTGCGTCTCCATGGACGATTCGATGACCACGGGACCCACCGACGGGCAGTACGTAGTGGTCACCGTGCGCCCGTCCTCGCCGCCCGTCTCCTCGACCACGACGCAGTTCTCGTAGGTCCCC
>Ga0209475_10004444_pt1 | contig 12073 bp, 7 predicted proteins | sample tdDd471_FD_187128 | JGI IMG/M metagenome (GOLD analysis project Ga0209475, IMG submission 187128) | Marine sediment microbial communities from the Atlantic coast under amendment with organic carbon and nitrate - tdDd47.1 (SPAdes)... | ecosystem: Environmental > Aquatic > Marine > Coastal >...
TCCCGCATTTATGAAAACCGGGTGCATCGCGCCATGCTGGATACATCGGTGCTTTTTATCGGTGCCAACGATTATCACGCCCAGGGACTCACCGGCGAAGGTACCGCCGTTGCGGTGATTGATTCCCCGGTACGCTACTGGAACGGGTATTTTGGCGATTGTGAAAACCCCGGCGATCCCGACTGCTCCGTCAAGGTTTGGGAGAACTTCACCACCAACGACAACCGCAGCGTTGCCAATGGCGAGGGCCATGGCTCCAATGTGGCGGGTATCGTGCTGGGAGTCGCCCCGGACACCGATATCCTTTCCCTTAACGTGTTTCATTACGATTCCTCCTACGGCGGCTATGTGGCCTATGTGGCGGATGAAATCGCGGCTCTGGACTGGGTTATCGCCCACAAGGAAGATTACAACATTGTGGCGGTGAACATGTCTTTGGGCAGTGAGCGCTACTCTCCAAAGCCCTGTAACGACAGCGAATCCTAAGAAGCGGTTAAGACGCTGTGGGAAAAGGATATTCTGGTGGCCATCAGCAGCGGCAACGACGGCCGTGTCAATTCCGTTGGTTCGCCTGCCTGCATTACCCTGGCCATCGCCACCGGCGCCCAGTTCGATACTGACCTGCGGCTGTTTCCTTCGCTTGCCTGCAGCAGTCTGGAACCCAACCTTGGGGAAGTGGCCTGCTTCAGCAATCTCAACGGCATGCTGGATATCGTGGCTCCCGGAGCTTTTGTCAGCGCCGGTGGGCTGGAAGATTACGGCGGAACCTCCATGGCGGCTCCCCATGTTGCCGGGGCCGCGGCTTTGTTGCATTCCTTTTGGCAGGATCGGGGTGATACTCCCACCGCGCCAATGTTGCACCGGGCCATGCAGATTATGGCGGTGCCGCGACCAAGCCGGGGATATGTGTACAAGCAATTGAATTTTTTCACCGATGCTTATCCCGTCTGGCGGGATCTGCATATGTTCCCCTACTATTACAAGGAGGAACAGGAAGCCCTGATTCCCAAAGCCCCGGAAGCATATGCTTTGACCGAAACCGTGGCAGATCCGGGCTATGCCATTGGCGGCACCTATCTGCATATCGAGGTGATTCATGCCTCTCCCGAGGATATCGAAGTAACGGTAACCGCGCCGGACGCCACTGCGGTGACGGTGACGTTGCCCGGCGGGCTGGACAACTACAACGGCGTTATCGGCAAAGAGTATTTCCCCGGCGTGTTTGAGGCTTTTCGGGGCAAAACCATTGGCGGCGACTGGTCCGTGTTCCTCAGCGATACCGGCGACGACGAGCAGGGCTATTATGTGAGCGCCACCCTGTACTGGACCGGCGATGACTGCGAACCGGTGTGCGAAGGCCGGGCCTGCGGCGATGACGGCTGCGGCGGAACCTGCGGCGATTGCGGCAACGGCTGGTATTGCTCCGCCACCCGGGAATGCGTGCTGGACGGCGAAAGCTGCAAGGGCGACAGCTGCAATTCCGCAGTTGAAATTCCCGCTGAGTCCGCGGTGTACGAAGGCACCACCCTGGATTGCCAGTCCCTGTATTCCTCCTATTGTGGCGGCTCCCTGGCGGGAGAAAAATTCTACACCTTTAGCGTGGAATCCCCCACTTTCTTCAGCGCCGAGGTCATGGGCTTCAATACGGTGCTGTACCTGCATAAAGATACCTGCGAAAACCGGGCCCGCTTTTGCGTTGAAGACACCATGGAAGACAGCGACGACGGCGGTTCCCGTCTGGACGCGGGTATGCTTGATCCGGGGCGGTATTTTCTGGCGGTGGACGGCTACTATGAACGGGGCTACTATCAGTTGACCATTGAGGCCTGTACCCCGGATTGCGAAGGAAAAACCTGCGGCGACGACGGTTGCGGCGGAAGCTGCGGCACATGTGCCGACAATGCAGCGTGTTCCGATGAGGGAACCTGCCAGTGTCTGCATGAAAGCTGCGGTGATGTCTGCTGCGATGAAGGACTGGTCTGCAATGATACGGGCGTATGCGCAGCCCCGGTAAGGGAAGACAAGGGCAACAGCGGTTGTGCCGGAGGCTCCGGCATGCTGTGGCTGCTGTTGTGCGGTTTGGTTGTGTGGCGCAGACAAAGGAAATAAACCGGGGAATTGATTTGGAATCCTGCCGCAGCCTGTGCTATACGGCGATATCTGACATGAAGGAGTAAAGCACATGTCCCCTGTTGAAGCATATATCAATGTTGTAAAGACCTATCCCATATACAGCGCCATGGTCCAGTTTGCCATTCTTGGCACCTTTGGAGAAATGGTGGGCTCAAAGGTACGCGGCGGCAAATGGATGCCCTTTTCCGCGGGCCAGACCGTCATGAAAATGGTGGCCTGGGCAGCCCTTGGCGTGTTCATCAAATACGCCTTCACCGGCTTTCACGGATTTCACGGCATTCTTCTTAAAAAAGGCATGTGGCCCACAAGCTTCATGATGTTCAACAGCAACATCTGGGCGGCGGTGTCCATATCAATCTTCACCAACATTCTCTTTGGCCCGGTGATGATCCTTACCCATCGCCTCATGGATAATTTCATTGAGGGCAAGGGCATGAACTGGCAAAGCTTGGTGGGTGCCTGGTGGACGCTGATCTATTTCTGGATTCCCGCCCATTCGGTGACCTTCAGCCTTCCGGGGCATTATCAGATTGGTTTGGCGGCTCTGTGGTCTGTTGTGCTGGGTCTGATTCTGGGCATGTTTTCCCGGGCCCGCTGAGGCGGTTTTAAAAGCAGACAAAATGTGCTTCAGGGGAGGTTTGACGCGGCGCGTTAATGGCGATTTTTAAGGCGAAATAATCACCAGAACATCGTTTTTGCTCCAAAATCCTCGGGACGCACTTTTTAAAACACGGGCCACGAAGGGTCAAATTTTGCGGTTTCACGGGCCCGCCTCGGGAAATGACGCAGCCAAAAATGGCCTGTTATCTATATAAAAACGATATATAGCAAAAAATCGGCACTTGTGCCCCGTGAAATCGAAATCGCGTCCCGAGGAAACCACCTCTTTTTCCCGACAGGTTCCCGAGCGCATTTTATCTTATTGATGCAAAAATCGCCGAAAAAGCCTGCCGGAAGATATCGTTTTAAACAATAAACTAAGATTTTCAGGCTTCCCTGCTTGACTTCCCATGCTCCCTGTTTCACTATCGTTTGGTACGTTCCCTGCGCTGCGAAACCCAGGCACAAGCCTGTGTGGTTTCGCAGCTGACATACATATATTCACAAGGAGTTTCAGATATGAGACATGTTCGTATAATTATGATATTACTCGTGGTTTCGGCATTGTTTGCCGCCTGCGCCACCACCGGGACCCAAACCCGGAGCGAGTCCAAAGCCGTTGAAACCAAGCAGGATTTCGGCCAAAAAGGCAACGAGTTTCTTTCCTGGTGCCGTTCCTATCAAAACGACGCCAATGCCCTGGTGCAAAAACTCAAGGACGAAAAAGCGGGCCGTAACGTGCTGGAAACCTTGAGCCTTTTCAATCAGGTAGAGATGAAAATCGACGATGCCTGGGCCAAAGCCGGCCTGTATCAGCTGGCTCATCCCGATGAAGGCATCCGCAAGGCCGGGCTGGTTTGCGAACAGGAAATTACTCAGTTACATACAGCACTTACGCTTGATCACGGCCTGTATCTGATCTTCTCCGGCATTGATATGTCCGACAGCAAGCTGGACATGGACGATGTCCGCTTTGTGAAAAAAGTGCTGTTTGATTTCCGCCGCAACGGTGTGGACAAAGACGAGGAAACCCGGGCAAAAATCAAGGCTTTGCGCAAACGCATGACCGAAGTCGCCCAGCAGTTTGATGTCAATCTTTCCAAGGATGTACGGAAAATCAAGGTCAAAGACGCCGCACGGCTGGCGGGTCTGCCCCAGGATTTCATCGATGGTCACAAACCCGATGAAAACGGCGTCATCACCCTGACCACCACCTGGCCGGATTACGTTCCCGTGGTGAAATATGCCGAAGACACTGCCCTGCGCAAGGAAATGTGGGAGACCATGATGAGCCTTGGCGTGCCTGAAAATACCAAGGTATTTCAGGAGCTTCTGGAAGTACGGCACGAACTGGCCACAGTGCTGGGATATGACAACTATGCTGCCTTCAACACCGAAGACAAGATGATCAAAAATCCCCAAAAGGCTCAGGATTTCATCGACCGCATGGCGGCTTTGGCTCTTGAAGCTGCTGATCGGGACAAGGCTATTTTGCTGGCCCGCAAGCAGAAAGATGTTCCCGAAGCCACGGAAATCATGCCCTGGGAAAAGCATTATTACAGCCGTTTGGTGAAGCAGGAAACCTATCAGTATGATCCCCAAAAGGCCCGCCAGTACTTTGCCATCGAAAAAGTGCAAAAGGGCGTGCTGGACATAAGCTCAAAGATTTACGGTATTTCCTTTAAGCCCAATACGGAGCTGCCGCTGTGGCACGAAAGCGTGCAGGCCTTTGACGTGCTTGAAGGCGAAACCGTGATCGGTCATATTTATCTGGATCTCTATCCCCGGGAAAACAAGTACAAGCACTTTGCCATGTTCCCCATTATTCCCGGCGTTAAAGGCGTGCGCCTGCCCGAAGGAGCCATTGAGGGCAACTTCCAGAATCCCGCCAAGGGCCCGGCCTTTATCAGCCATGGCGATGTCACTACGTTCTTCCACGAGTTTGGGCATCTGATGCATCACATTCTGGCGGGTCAGCAAAAATACCTGCGGTTTTCCGGTACTGCCTGCGAATGGGATTTCGTGGAAGTTCCCAGCCAGCTCTACGAGGAATGGGCCTGGAATACGGATATCCTGCAGACCTTTGCCACCAATGACAAAGGCGAGCCGATCCCTGCGGAGCTGGTTGCCAAAATGCGCGCCGCCGATGAATTCGGCAAAGGCCTGACGGTCCGTCAGCAGATGTACTATGCGGGTCTTTCCCTTGGCCTGTACACCCGGGATCCCAAAACCTTTACCTTCCATGCCTTTGAAAAAGAGGTTGCCAAAAAGTATTCTCCCTGGCCCTATATTGACGGCACCCATATGGTTGAAGGCTTTGGTCATCTGGTGGGCTATGCCTCCAATTACTATACCTACATGTGGTCTCTGGTCATTGTGAAGGATTTTTATGCCGCCATTAACAAGGACGGCCTCATGAATACCGAAACCATGAGCCTGTACCGCAAAACCATTCTGGAGCCCGGCGGAGCCAAAGACGCCGCCATTACCGTGGGCGACTTTTTGGGACGGGATTTTACCTTTGACGCTTTTGAAGCATGGTTGAAGTCAGAGTAAGCAACGCTGACATCCTTAGCAAACCCGCGGCGCATCTTTATGATGCGCCGTTTTTTATTGCCTGAAACCAGATTTTTAACTGCAAAAAGGCGCGTGATTACAGGCTGTTTTAAACTGGTTTAAAAGAGCTTGTTACAATAAAGGGAATAAAAACATTATGAGGATAAACTGAATCTTATTCTTGCTAATGAGCCCTGAGTTAACTATAATATTTCAGATACATGTTTCTAACTGAGGAGAGTCTCATGATCATGAAAAATGCGCGTCACATACACCATGCGGTTGTTGTTGCCTTGCTGGCGATGACGGTATTCTTCTTTGGAGCGTTGGTGCTGGGCTGTGGTGGAGAAGAGGACGAAGAAAACAATCAAAACGACAGCTGTGTCCTGGATTCGGACTGTGACCGGGGTATGCTGTGCAATAACATGGGCAAATGCCAGGCCGGAGTTGCCTGCTCTGTGGACGAAGAATGTCCCCTGGGCCAATACTGCGACACGGATCAGGGCGTGTGCCGCATTACCACCGATCCCTGTGGCGGTCGCTGTACCGCCGGTGAGACCTGTATCTTTGGGCAGTGCAAAACCGTGTGCAGCTCCGATGCCCAGTGTGGCGCAGATGAATTCTGCGACCTCAGCGCCGGTACCGGAACCTGCGAGCCCAAGCCGCTTACCGATGGCGATGTTGATCCCGACGGCGATGTTGACGGCGATGTGACCGAAGACGATACTGTCACCGAAGAAGATACGGCTGATCCCGTGGATAACGGTGGCCGTCCCGAGGGCGAACCCTGTGTGGATTCCACGGAGTGCAACAGCGGTCTTTCCTGTTTCAAATATGTCTGCCGCAAAATTTGTGAGCCTGCCGCCGAAAGCACCGGATGCCCCGGTGACAAGCTCTGCCATCTGCCCCTGGAAGTCACTGACGGCGACCTCTACGGAACCGGCCGGGGCGTATGCCTGAGCCGCGATCCCGCCGGTGGCAACATTGGCGATCCCTGTTACGCGGATCTGGCCTGCCAGGTAAATCTTGTGTGTTTGCACAATGACCGTTGCGTTGAGGTTTGCAATCCGGAAAGCGAATCCTCCTGCCCGGCAGCCAACGAATACTGTATGCTGCAAAACGATCTGGGCACCGGGTTCTGCCTCACCTGTTCCGATGGCGCCGAATGCCCGGAAAACACCGAGTGTAACGAAGATACCAATACCTGTGATCCTCTGGTGAACTGCCTTGACGATCCCAGCGTATGCGTACTTCCCGATGTTTGCGACCGCGCTACCGGTTTCTGCAGGGACGGCTGTCAGATCACTGGATGCCCCACAGGCTTCTGCAACCGTGTAACCGGTTTTTGCGAATACACCTGTGTGCCCGCCTGCGCCGAAGGCACCTGCTGCAACTCTCCCAACTCCTGCGGAGAATGCTGCGATCCGCCCTGCCCCGGTGGGCAGATGTGTATGCCCGGCAATACCTGTCAGGAGAGCACGGATTGTCGTCTGAACCCCGGCCTCTGCGAAGGCGATACCCTGCAGTGCAACGGTGATACCGGGCAATGCGATCTGGTGTGCCCGCCGGTCTGTCCCGACGGTCAGTTCTGCGATGGCGATCGTACCGGCAATGTGTGCCGTCCTCCCTTCACCGATGAATGCAGTCCGCAGTATCCCTTTGGCAATTGCCCCCAGGGCTACCTCTGCAACAACGGCATCTGCATTAACCAGTGTGTGCCGGATAACGGGTTCTGTGATGCCACCCAAACCTGCTGCAATGGCACGGCCTGCTGTGTCGGTATGTATGGATCCATGTGCTGCGGTCAGGGATATGAATGCATGCCCATGTTTGGTTGCATGCCTATGTAATAGTGTAAAAATAAACAGCAAAAAGCCCGCCATACGGCGGGCTTTTTTTGTTTGGTGCAGGACCGTTTTCTAGTCGTATTTCTCGATATACTCCATCAGACGCTCCATATTGTATTTGGAGCCGATGAACAGCGATGTACGCTGATGCAGGGTTTCGGGCTCCACATCCAGAATCCGCTGCTTGCCGTCGGTGGCGATGCCCCCGGCGTTTTCCACGATAAAGGCCATGGGGCTGGCTTCATACAACAGCCGCAGCTTGCCCTCGGGACTGGTTTTGGTGGGTGGATACATAAAAATGCCGCCCTTGAGCAGATTGCGGTGGATATCCGCCACCATGGTGCCGATGTAGCGCTGGGTATAGGCTTTGTTGGTTACCGGGTCTTTATCCTTCAGGCTGTCCAGATACTGGCGCACACCTTCGGAAAACTTGTCGTAGTAGACAAAATTGGCGCTGTAGAGATAGCCGTGCTCCGGGGTGCGGATATTGGGGTGACTCAACAGAAATTCACCAACCGCAGGATCGTAGGTAAAGCCGTGGACTTCTCCGGCGGTTGCATACACGAACATGGTGGATGACCCGTAAATGACATAGCCCGCCGCCACCTGCTTGTTTCCCGGCTGAAGCAGATCCTTTTCCGAAGTGTTTTCGCTGGTATTGTTTTTCCTCAGAATGGAAAAGACGGTGCCAATGGTGGCGTTCACATCGATATTGCTGGAGCCGTCCAAAGGGTCGAAGTTAACGATAAACTCTGCATCCGGGGACGATGACAGGCAGATGGCCTCTTCCACTTCTTCACTGCCAAGGCAGGCGACTGTGCCGTTGCCTCGAAGCACATTGATGAGCACATTATTGGCGTATTCATCCAGCTTTTGCACTTCTTCGCCCTGTACGTTGATATCCCCGGTACGCCCCAGAATATTGGATAATCCGGCTTTGCGCACATCCCGGGTGATAACCTTGCAGGCAAAGGCGATATCCAACAACAATCGCGAAAGATGTCCCCGCGCCGTGGGGAATTTTGCCTGAGATTCCTGAATATGACGGTCAATGGTCATAAAGGCTTGCATCCTGATCCTCCACTGATTTCATTGTCACTACGTTTCCCATACGTTTGCCCGGAATGTGTCAACCCTGCGTGGCGGACATGGTTCCGAATGTGCGGATACCATACACTTCTACCCGTGCTTTTGCAATGTATTTTAGGATGTCAAGTATGGTTTGGATTCATTGCACACCACAGGGCATGCAGGGAATTGTCCTCTGCCTTTCATTATAACCTCACTCCAGCTCTCTCCATAAATAGAGAGAGCGAAAATGAATTGCCCCGGCTGTGGCATACCCTTCTTAAGTCATTCCGCGAAAGCAGGAATCCATGCCGGGGAATGGAGCGGAGCAGCCGCGGTGACGGGGGGGGCATGGGCCAAGCGACATGCAATGGAGCTTGCCCATGTATCATATTCACGGTTGTAATATGCACGGGCAAACTCGGATTTACCTCGTTTAGCCCGTGGCACCCGGGATAGTATAATTATCTCAAGTCCTGCATTTTACAGGGTTTTTACATGGCAGGACGTTCCCTGAGGAAGCCGCTGTGCGGCTATCTCGAAGGGCGGCCTGAGGTAGGCAGGAATACCCCGCCACCCTTCGAGACGCCTTCGGCTCCTCAGGGCAACGGGGGCAGGGGTGCTTCGTCCCTTCATTTCTCCGGGCTCACGGGAAGTACCCACAAAAAACGCCGGCCTTCCAAAGAAGACCGGCGGTATATGCGTAGAGAAATCTGCGTTTATTTTGCAGCTTTGTCCGGCTGTTTTTTCGAGGGCTTCACGGTGAAGGGCGGGGGAGTGGGTTTGCCTTCCATGATTTCCATCAGCTCAACGTCAAACACCAGCATGCCCTGGGGAGCGCCCTGGGCGCCTTTGTAGGCCAGTGCTTCCGGGATCCACAGGCGGCGCTGTTCGCCAACCACCATCAACTGCACTCCTTCGGTCCAGCCGGGGATGACGCGGTTAAGGGGGAAGGTGGCGGCCTGACCGCGTACACGGCTGCTGTCAAACATTTTACCGTCAGTGGTCCAGCCGGTGTAATGCACTTTAACCATGCTCTCGGCTTTGGGATGCGCAGTGCCGGTGCCTTTTTTGATGACTTTGCTGGCAAGACCGGTTTTGGTCTTTTCGGCGTCTTTGGGGGGAGCTGCGACATCGGCCGGGGCGTCGGGCATTTTGGTGATTTCAAGCAGTTCAACGTCAAATACCAGCATACCCTGGGGAGCGCCGGGGCGTCCGGCATAGGCCAGTTTTTCCGGAATCCACATGCGGCGTTTTTCGCCAACGACCATCAGCTGCACACCTTCGGTCCAGCCGGGAATGACTTTGTCCAGGGGGAAGCTGGCGGGACGGTTACGCTTGAGGCTGCTGTCGAACATTTTGCCGTCAGTGGTCCAGCCGGTGTAATGCACTTTTACCATGCTGTTCTTTTTGGGGTGGTCTGCGCCGGTGCCTTTGGTCAGCACTTTGCTGGCCAGGCCGCTGGCGGTTTTTTCCGCATCGGCGGGAGCAGCTGCTACATCGGCGGGGGCTTTAAAGGCTTCAGGAGACGGAGCTTTTTGTGCCGGATTGGCGACCTTCGGGGCCTCGGCCTTGGCTTCTTTTTTTACTTCTTTTTTGGCTGCAGGAGCTTTGGTATCTGCGGGGGCTTCGGCTTTGTTGCAGTTGGCCAGGGAAAAGGCCATGACAATGCAGCCGATGGTTACTGCTGTTTTGAAAAATGTAGTCATTAGTGGATCTCCGGTTACTGTTTTGGGTTTCTGTCAGATATATAGTATGCCACCTTACTCGGGCAGTGCGTCTATTACAAGTTTTATTGCCAAAATCATTGTGGGATAAAAATTTCTTGCGCAGCCCCATGGGGCATGGGATAAAAGCATCTGGTGGAAGTTGTCTGTTATTAAAGACACGGAGCAGTAGCATGATTCAGTCCTCACAGCGTATGGAACCCATTACCTCCTTTATTGTTATGGATATTCTGGAAGAGGCTCTGCAGATGCAGCAGGCCGGAGAAGATGTCATTCATATGGAAGTGGGAGAGCCTGACTTTGCTCCGCCACCGGCGGTAACCGAGGCGTTGCAAAAAGCCGCCCGGGAAGGACATACCCACTACACACATTCTTTGGGCGTGATGGCGCTTCGGGAAGCCGTGGCCCAGTGGTATCATCGTACCTATGGCGTAACGGTGTCGCCGCAGCGGGTGATTATCACCCCGGGCACCTCCGGGGCGTTTCCCAATATTTTTGCGGTGCTGCTGAATGCCGGTGACAAAATCATGTTCACCGATCCGGGCTATCCCTGTTATCCCAACTTTGCCCGGCTGCTGGGTATTGAACCCTATTTTGTCAACGTGGAAGCCACAGACGGATTTATTCCCCGCAAGGATCGTATTCTCAAGGCCATTGACGACGGTGTGAAGGTTGCCATGGTGGCCTCACCCGCCAACCCCACCGGAGCCATTGTTCCCGCCGACATGCTTTCGTGGTTGTGCGATCTGCCTATCCCCTTTATTTCCGACGAGATTTATCACGGCCTGGTGTATTCCGATGAGCCAACTCACACGGCCCTGGAATTTTCCGATGAGGCTATTGTCATCAACGGATTGTCCAAGCGTCTGGCCATGACCGGTCTGCGCATTGGCTGGGCCATTGTCCCGGAAGAACTGGTGCGTCCCTTTCAGAAACTGAACCAGAACCTGTTTATCTGCCCGGATTCCATCAGTCAGCAGGCGGCCCTGACCGCTTTGACTGATCCTGCCTGCGATGCCGCAGCCCAGGATATGGCCCGGGTCTATGCCCGGCGCAGAAAGACCCTGCTTGAGGGTTTGAAGAGTCTTGGCTTTGCCATCGAGCATGATCCCCGGGGCGCATTTTATGTGTTTGCGGATATTTCCCGCTTTGGCGATGACGGCTTTGATTTTGCCCTTCGCATGCTGCGGGAAGCAAAAGTGGCGGCAACCCCCGGCGTTGACTTTGGCAACAACAAAACCCGCAAGTTTGTCCGCTTTGCCTATACTATAGATGAAGCCCGTATCGAGGAAGGGATTGACCGCATCGGTAAGTGGCTGGGGGTGCGGTAGCCGGATGCGTACGTTGCTTTTCCGTACCGTCCGCAGGGGAGCGCTTGCGCTGGTACTGCTGGCAATAGGCAGTGCATCGCTGTGGGCGGCCTGGAATGTAGCGGATTTCCGGCTGCAGGCTGCGGATGACCTTCTTGTGCAGGCCGCACTGGGAGAGCTGCACACTGTTGATGATCCATCTCAGAGGCTGCATACCGCCGCCCGCTGGTTTCTTGATCAGCCCTATCGCCTTGATCCCATGGGCGAGGCCTGTGGTTCAGACACTGACCCGCTGTATACCTGGGAGCAGGTGGACTGCATCACCATGCTGGAAGTGCTGTTGGGCTTTGTGTATGCCGATACGCCCCAAAAGGCCCGGGAGCTTACTTTAAAGCTGCGCTATGACGGCGACGCCTCCCAATGGAACAACCGGCGTCATTTTACCCTGGCGCAATGGCTGCCCGGCGCGGTTGAGCTGGGTCTGCTGCATGACATCACGCCGCAGCTGGCGGGTACGGACGTGAAAACCGCCAAAAAGAAATGGTCCCGCACAGCATCCTGCAAAGGACGCTGGAAGACATTCTGTAAACGCATGGGTGAGCGCTTCCCGGAAACCACGGTAAGCTTCAACTACTGGCCCATAAAACAGGCCATAGACGATTACCGGCGCTTACCGGCGGGGTCGATGATATTCTTTTTGCACACGCCACGGCCTTCGGTGCCCTATCAGGTGTTTCACGCCGGGGTGATCGGCCATGACGCCCGGGGTCTGCCAACACTTATTCATGCCTCCAAAAAGGCGGGCAAGGTGCTGGAGGTCAATGCCGGTGCG
>Ga0209475_10004450_pt1 | contig 12061 bp, 9 predicted proteins | sample tdDd471_FD_187128 | JGI IMG/M metagenome (GOLD analysis project Ga0209475, IMG submission 187128) | Marine sediment microbial communities from the Atlantic coast under amendment with organic carbon and nitrate - tdDd47.1 (SPAdes)... | ecosystem: Environmental > Aquatic > Marine > Coastal >...
TAATTAGGGGGAACAAACACCCTATCTTCGCATATACTAGAATTAGAGTAAGTGTTGGAAATAGTTATGTGATGTGAAATTGTTATAACCATTGTGGTTAATTTGAATAATAACCCATCACAAAAAACCAACTATTCAAACACTCTTTAACTGTTCATTTGAATTTGAGATGAAACACCAAAATGTAGGTTATAATTATTGTAATGAAACCGTAGAGAGGAGCTATTATGGAAATCTTGCAAGACCCTACCTTTATTAGCCCAAATCTCGTCTATTTGTTATTGATGGCAGGATTATGGCTGGGCGCAACAGGTACTTATATTCCCGGCACAGGGGTTGTCGAAGTTGCTGGTGTGGGTCTATTGATGTTGGCGCTCTACCTCATGACTCTGATTGCAACCAATTGGATTGCGCTGGTTGCGTTGGTTATTGGAGCATCGGTGTTCTTTTTACTACCGTTGCTCAAACCAGAATGGATACGTATTGCGCAAGTAGGTTTGGTTGTACAAGCGGTCAGTAGCTTCTTCTTATTCCACGAAGCGCTGGTTTCACCGATTCTAATTGTTATGGGTGTCTTGTTAGCATGGGTATATCACTATACCATTTTGCAATCCATCCTTAAGCATCATCGTGAACTTTCATCCACTCAAAAAGATGAATTTCTTGTGGGTGCACACGGACGAGTGGTTTCGGCAATTGAGGACCGAGGGACAGTTCAAGTTAAAGGTGAATTGTGGACAGCACGGAGTCCATCACGTTTAGAAAGTGGTACACCAATTGTCGTGACTGAACAACAGGGTCTCGAATTGCATGTGGAAAAAGCAAAACGCGATACTATTGATTATTAAATCACGTATGCATTGGATGAAAATAATCTCATCCAGACACAAGAGTAGTTGATGTTTGTAGGGATAATTTGTGTTATCCATCCGGTAAATTTTAGATAGAAGATAATTTATAAGGAGACACACTCATGGACGATTTTTCAGCTTTTATGCAAGGTGAAGGGCAAGCCATCATCCTTGTTATTGGGGTATTGATTCTGGTCAGTATCTTACGCAGTATGATTCGTGCGGTCAAAGAATATGAACGGTTAGTGATCTTCTTCATCGGACGCTTTAGTACAGTGCGCGGTCCCGGTCTGACGTTTGTTCTGCCATTTGTGGAACAAGCCTTTAAAATTGATATGCGGGAACGTTTTCTGGATATTCCACAACAGACTGCTATTACCAAAGATAATGCTTCCATCGGGATCGACTTCTTGGTTTACTACCGTATCATGAATCCTGAATTAGCAACGACCAAAGTTGAGAATGCAATTAGTGCAACGGCTAATATCGCGACGACAACACTCCGCGCAGTTATCGGTGATATTGTGTTGGATGATGTACTCTCCAAGCGTGAACAAATTAACGATATTTTGCGTGTGAAATTAGATGAAACAACAGAACGCTGGGGTATGAAAATCACGACAGTTGAAATCCGTGAAATCGACCCACCAAAAGCGATCTTAGAATCCATGAACCGTCAGATGAGTGCTGAGCGTGATCGTCGTGCGGAAGTTACTCGTGCGGAAGGTGAACGCGAAGCCGCCATCGCCAGAGCACAAGGTCAAAAACAATCTGAGATTCTGGCATCAGAAGGTAAGAAAGAATCCCAAATCCTTGAAGCTGAAGGTGATCGCCAAGCACAATTGCTACGGGCGCAAGGTTATGCGGCATCATTGGCGGCAATTCATGAACAAGCCAAAGACATTGATACCAAAACAATGGCTCTGCAATATATGGAGATGCTCCAAACTGTGGGGAGTAGCCCATCAACCAAATTTGTCCTGCCAATGGAACTAACAACCATGATGCAAAATTTCATGAGCACCATGAGCATGGGTAGTGCGGCGTTACCGTCCGACAAATCCAGCAATGGTAATGGCAGTAGTACAGCTAGCAGTAGCAAAAAACATGATACAGCACCGCTTGATACATCTGCGGTGAAACAAGCTGTCGATTCATAATTACGATATAGCAAATTCTTATCAGGGTGGAATGTGTATTCACCCTGAAAGAGTTTTTGGTTCCTAGTTTAACTCTTATAGAAAAATTAGATAACAATTAGACATCGAATTCGGATTTGTAAAGCTCGTTAGCCTGTTAGCTGATTAGCTAAAGATACGAAAAGCTAAAATGCTATTCAGCTAAGATGCTCATTTGGGAATGTCCGCTTGTTATTTCTTTCTGCAATATAAGTTCCGCACTGCTCTTTAAGCAAAACTCAGTATTATACTTTATTGTTGCGAGCGGATACTAGCTATCAGTTGGTCGGCAAGTGCATGGAAGTTATCGTCAGCATCATCTGATGGTTTGATGAGAACTTGAATAGTTGTGTCGTTATCGAGTGTCATAAAACGCTCATTGTCTCCGCTTGAATCCCCAATAGATTCTATTTGAGTTATAGTGATTGCGCTATCATCGGGTGCTACAAATACAAGTTGAATGAACGGTGTTGCGGCAATACTCGTTTTGACAATACGCCATGATTGCGGATAGTCGACCTGAAAAACGCCAGCATCAACTGTCTTGTTTGTGACAACGACAACTGCCCCCGGTGTATGCTTAAGCTGAGGTGGTGTTGTTGCTGGGACAATCGGCGCACACGCACCAAGCAAGAAACTGAGGACGATAACCCGTAAATAGCTCATGGCATATGATTCATGGCAGACTCTTCAGCGAGATCTTGTAACCCCGCCGTAGGCAAATCGCAGGATATAAAACCCGACCAGCGTGTTACTTGCCATGTTCCCTCGATTAGCTCAACACGGTTATAAATACAAATGCCACTAAATCCTTGTCCTTCTTCATACGTTGCAATGAGTTGAACATCCCATGCATTGTTGCCATCAGGGACTGCGCGACGGAATACAGCACTCATAAAACCACCCCATGAGTCATCGGCATAACTTTCGATACAAGTTGAGGGGATGCCTTCGGGGCAAATTTCTGCTACGGATTCACGCAGTGATTGGCTCATATATGGTAGGGCGGTCTCATCATCGCCAGTTGCGGCGGCATTCACAAAGTTAACGGCGGCGGCATGTGCAGGATCTAACCCTAGCATCAATGTCACAGCAATCAACCCGACCACGGCAATCATCAAGATACCAACCCCTAAAATGAGTTTGTTTTTTACCATAACTAATCTGTCTGTCCTGTTCCATAATTCGTAATGGTGTTTATTATATCAGCCTCAGTGTAAAGGTTTATAGCGAATTCATTTACTCGTTATGCCTACTGCCGCAAATAATCCGCTAGAAATCTATTTTGGAATTTACCATCAGGATCATAACGGTGCATCAAATCTTGGAAGTCTGTCAAGCGGTCATAATTGGTTTGGACATCGTCGGCTTTCATCATAAAGACCTTGCCCCAGTGGGGACGTACCGCAAATGGCATCAGTGCGGACTCCATTTTTCCCAATACGGGGCGGATTTCTTCCCACATGGGCTTCCATGTAAAGTGAAGCGCAACACTATCCCGCCCATAGGCAGTACTCAACCACAGATCATCAGCTTTAATCGTGCGGATTTCCGTCACATGAAGCAAGGGGGTGATGTCCCGATGAAGATCATGCACAGCTTGAATGGCTTCGATGGCCGATTCACGTGGGACAAAATATTCTGATTGCAGTTCGTCCCCGTGGCTTGGGGTAAATTCCATACGGAAATGTGGCAGACGATCATACCATGCCCCTGCAATGCCCGTTTGTTCCGTACAACGCGCAGTTCGATCATCCCCAACAGGGCTCTGTTGTATGATGGAACGCTTCGCGCTAAAGAGTGAATCCCCTAGCGTAAATGATGCGTCATCAGCGACAATACTTTTTACCCATGCCTGTGTAATATGGTTGTTATCCCAATGAGTGAATAACGACACACTATAACCACTTGCTTGAATGGCATCAAAGTTGTTGTATAAATCCTCAAAAGACAGATTTAAATAAACATCTTGGCGCATGTCAAATGTCGGCACAATATCAAGTGTGACCTGAGTCACAATGCCTAATGCTCCCAGATTCACAACCATGCCTGCAAATTCGTCAGCATGTTCTGCGCGATTGCGTTTTATAAGGTTTCCATTTGCGGTCACCAATTCAATCGCAGATACAGCAGTTGCTAGATTACCATTTGCTTCACCAGAGCCATGTGTGGCTGTCATACATGCTCCAACGATGGAGATATGTGGTAAGGATGCCAGATTACGAAGTGCAAATCCGCGTTCATGGAGTGTCTTACATAGCTCACCATAGGTGATACCACCCTCGACTGTGACCGTTTGTGCGTCTGCATCAATCTCCAGTATACGATTCATTTGCTTGAGTGAGATGATGGTGTCGTCTGAATCAGCTATAGAATTAAACGAATGCCGTGAACCTAATCCTCTGATCTTATGACTGTTCCGCACAATATCTTGAACTTGCTCAGTCGTTGTCGGTGTGTGCCAGTGAACAGCGTGATAGTCTATGTTACCCGCCCAATTATGTTGTATCTCGGTCATTGGAATATCCTTATAGATGTGTCCATCATATGTCAGTGTGATAAATCGTCCCGATTATAGTGACAAGACTCGAATTGATCTAGTGAGTGGAAATTATGGGGTGTCTGACGATAAGTTAAAATCTATTTTAAGTGGTAGTTGTTGTAATTCGTTGTTATACTATGCTGTGAAAATGCTGGCATATGGAACACACTGGGGAATTGGGATCGTAGTTGCAACGATGTAGAATTGCTCTCATGAATTAGGGTAAATATTCTTGATTGCCAAACGGCATGATAGCATGAGACAGCTACCAAACCTTGTTGTGCCCAATCTTCTTTGAATACCAGTGATTCATCTAATTAAAGGGTTATAATCGGGTCGGTTTAATGTTGCATCATGCTCCCAATATACCAAATTATACCATTATTGGTCCTCTTGGTGCTGGCACTTCAGGGCATGTTTGGCTCGCCCAAGATATGTTCGGAGAACGTCGTGCTATTAAAGTCGCTCATATTGATTATATCAACAGTCCTGATTATCAAAGACGGTTTCAGCGCGAAATCACAGCCCAACAACAATTATACGAAGTCTCTAGCCATGTTGCGCGAATTTTTGATTATGATGAAAAATTCATTCCACCCTATATTGTTATGGATTATATCAATGGGATGGATTTAAATCGCCTCATCGCTATTAATGAAATTGCAAAATTTAATTTACTGACACGCTTACATTGGATTGAGGCATTGGCTAGTACGTTAACCAAAGCCCATTCGATACGGATTCCGGGGGACCCACACGGTATCATTCATCGTGATATTAAACCACAGAACATTCGTATTCAGGGTGAACGCCCCTATTTACTCGACTTTAGTATTAGCCTGACATCCGATGTAGAACTTGATAGTACACACGATGCGATGACCCTCCGCTATGCCGCACCTGAAGTAAAAGGCTCGGAAGCGGCTGATATTTTTAGTTTTGGATTGGTCGCATTTGAAATCTTATATGAAGCTCACCCGTTATCAACTTACGATGAAGCCACTAGTATTGCTGTTACCGAATATATTCCCTATATCACGGATAAGCTGCGCCGTGGGACATGGAAATATCCAAGTACACTAATCTCGAAATTCCCGAGTTTAAATGTGCCTAAGATTGCGCAGGATTTGGATCATGTGTTCCAGAAGGTTTTAGCTATTGAAGCGATTGATCGCTATAAGACCCCCAAAGATTTCAGTGATGATCTATTAGCAATATTATTAAATCCAACCACACGTCCAGTATTTTCATTGGATTCATCAAGCGCAACAACAGGAACACCAGCAACAACGATTCAATATCATGATGACAAGAAAATTCGTAAACCGACCTCTCTCGGACAAGGCGATATTTCTAGTTATCCAAATACACCGCAAGATACGAATCACTTCCCTAATAGCGAATTGATAAAAGACTTACCACCCGTGAATGGAATAGGTGAGACTGGTGAAGATACAAATATTCTTGATGAACAAGATTCAGTCCTCATCGTAGAATCAGAAAAACAACAGTATGATAGGGGAAATACAAACCAGAGAAGCATGGTATCTCTAATTGTGTTTGGCATTCTCATTGTTTTGTTTGGATATTTTATGGTGAATAGTTTACTATCTAATAATACCAAAAATGGTTTTGATGGTGAATTAACTATGATTGATAATCGTGCTATTGCGTCTATTACGACACTAACACCATCTAATGAAATCATTGATACGATCTTAGATACGCAGTCACCAACGCCAACGGCAACACCAACATTGACGAAAACAGCGACCATCACGCCAACGGCAACACCAACATTGACGAAAACGGCGACCATTACGCCAACGGCAACCGCAACGTTGACGAAAACAGCGACCATTACGCCAACGGCAACCGCAACGCTGACGAAAACAGCGACCATCACGCAAACGGCAACTCAGGTCAAAACGCAAATTCCACCAACGCCCACACCGACTATTGTCCCACCCACACCCACACCCGATGCATGGCAAATTGAGCAAATGATTTTATCGGTAAATGAAATCAATACCATTAACTCAGTTGTTTTTATGCCCCAAGGATGTGTGCTTGTCGAAGGACGGGAATTGTGCTTAGATGAAAGCGTATGGATTGATTTAGACCCTATCTCCAATGAGAAATATGCATTGTGCTCGCGGACTGCCAACTGTAGCCGACCAGCTTTTGGAGAATTATATGACCCTGCTGGTGCAGGTGCTAATAATCCGATTGTGGGAATCAGCATGATTATGTCGGATCAATATTGTAAATGGCGTGATGCACGACTGCCGACCCCTTTAGAATGGGAAATCCTGATGACCCAATTGCCTGTTGCCTACCGAGGCATTAATGAATGGACAAACAATCGTGATGCTACTGATGGGCAAAGCCAGATGTATTTTTTCTCAGATAGCGAAATAAGAGGGGTTTGGCTAGAGGATGCATATTTGAGTGATGATTTAACGTTTCGCTGTGTCCAATCACAATAATTATATATTCCCACAAAGGAGTGACTAAAAACATGAAGTTTTTTATTCGTTGCCTATTTATTTTTTTAGGATGCTATTTATTCCTTACATCAAATCAGACCAGTAGCGTATATGCACAATCTACGCCTCCCGAATTGGTCTTTTGTATAAATCCTGTAGGTGACGATGCTCCGTACATTGTTGAGTTCTTGGACAGTGCAGTATTTGGGGTTATTATTCCAGAAGATGCAACGGTTACAGTCTTCACCAATACATTTTATACATCGGCGTTATATACCATAAATACCAATGCCAAAAGTGGTGGTTATCTAACGATGGAACATATCGTCACGGCAAATACCGTAACACGAATCGCTGCTGATAACCCTTGTTTAAATTCAGCTACTAGAGAAATCTTTCAACTTTTACCCTACCAAACGCTTCCAATGCCAATATCAGTCAATCATGCGATTGTTGTTCAAGCTGGTGGTAGCAATGAGTTGGCAAATCCCTTCCAACGGATCATTTCATTTACATTTGGGATTAGTGGGGAAGAAGGTACAACCTTCAGAAATCTTCAAATTATTCAAAATAGCGAAACCGACCCATTTCTCAACTTCCGCTATTTTGATCTTGAGCCAAATACACCTTTTATGGTGGTAGCCAACAAAGACTTCGGTATTGGTCAGAGTTTGCCCGATACCAATCCACCAGAGTTTAGTCGCGAACGTCCATCAGATATTCGATCATTTGTAAAATCGGATCTAGAAGACCTCTATGGATTGGATATTTTTGAACTCGCCAAACAATCAAATGCTCGTATTTATATTAGTAGTGGTTTGTTAGATACATATCGTGGTAATTATATCCGTATTTCGTTAGCTCCTGATACTGTCGAGCGTATTCCATCATTTGAGCCAGGTGGTCTGATACAAGCGATACCCGATGCGACAGCAACATTTATTGCTTTAGAACAAGTCGCGGAGGATCCCCTTCAACTTGATTTACCCTATGATAGCAATCCACTTGGGAATATTTTGGGTGATAGTGTATATCGTATTATCGAGGTGAACGACAATACCGGTCAACTTGTAATCGACTTCAATGGAAACCCTGCTATTGTTGAAAGTTGGCTGGTTGAGGTCGCGCCAGAAAAATAAGCGAATGCTAGTTGATCTTTAGCACGTGTTAGATAAAACGATCTCATATCATGACCATGTTATAATGGTAATGTTATAACTAATTTAAGTATTTATCATCGAATAAGATAAGAATTTTCTCATCAAGCTATTTGATGAGAAATGTTATTTTGCAATACAATAAATGTAGAATCTATATACATTGGTAGAGCTAATGGTAGATCAACAAGCTTTATTGGATGAATTGAAACAAAAACAACTTTATATTGAAGAACTTGAAGCGAAATTAGCTAAGAGAAGTCAGCAAACAGACAAGCAAGATTTACTCATAGCAATTCAACTATCAGATACTTGTCGGCAACTGATTCATACGATCCAACAACGGATTAAAGCGGACCGTGTAACATTGTTTCTGGTTGACCATGCCCAACAAGAAATCGTTTTAAGCGTTATGTATGGCTCACAAAGCAAAGTCTCCCTCGACTATACTGAATTGCTTGAGGGATTGAGCGGACAAGTATTAAAGACACAACAACCGATATTGTCTCAATCACCTACTGATGAAATCCAAAATACAGATTTATATGAAAGACGACTGCGCGATGAAGCCGAGTCCTTAATTGTTGTACCACTCTTCGCCTATGATGGGGATTATCAGTACGTAGTTGGTACAATTACGGCAATCAATCATAAACACAATACAATCTTAACCTCGGAAGACATAGAGGTTGTACAAACCCTTATTCACGCCACCCAAATTCGTTTGGATACGGTACAGATTTTTCAAGATACGTTTCAGGCGCAATATGCATATAAAATTCAGTATGATATTGACCATAACATCTCTCAAGGGGTTTGCCTGATTTCTAAGGAGACGTTACATGTTCTCCATGTTAATTCTCGTTTTGAAGAACTATTTAGATGCCATCACAAAGCCGTCATCAACAAACCATCTGAATTTTTTCCGAATGAAGAACTGATACGATTGCGAGAACAATTTCCCCAAACATCTATCCCATTTGATTATTGGCAAAGCGAAATTCACAATACCCATGCAGATGGAAGTTCTATATGGTGCATTGTTAATGTGTCATCCACAAATCATCCCCAATATGGATGGGTGTGGGTTTGTGTTTATACCGATATTACGCAACGGAAGCGCGAAGAAGAACGGTATCATCATCAAGAACGCTTATTAGATTTTGTCATGGATGCCGTCATTTCTGCTGATCCTCAATTCAATATTTTGACATGGAATAAAGCCGCAGAACGGATATATGGCTGGACGGAAGAAGAAGTGATCGGTCAGTATGCTACTGATCTTTTCAAGACACAATATTTTGATGGTACAACACCAGAAGATACCCAAAAGCAATATCGAGAGCGTGGTATTTGGCGGGGTGAAATGATCCATCACCGCAAAGATGGCACACCAATTCCAGTCCGAGGAGCATCCGGCGCGATACGTAATGATCAGGCGGAAGCGATAGGAGCCGTTACAGTTCTGAGAGATATCAGTGATGAATTAGAGGCTGAACAGGCTTTAAAAGCCAGTGAAGAACGCTATCGGATTATCTCAGAATTAACATCGGATTATGCTTACCTAGATAAAATCGATGAATATGGTCGCTGGTATCATGTTTGGATAACAGCAGAATCCTTTACCAGACTAACAGGCTATGATCCTGATCTAATAGAAAGCAGGTTTGACTTGTATCACCCTGATGATGTTGAGCAAGTCAAGCAAGATATTCGTCAAACACAAGAGGGCGAAGATACTGAAGGCGAATATCGGATTATCACTAAATCGGGTGACCTTAAGTGGTTATATGTCCGCAGACGGGTTTTGTGGGATGAAGATCATAAACAGATTCTCGGATTTTATGGAGCAGGTAAAGATATTACATCGCGCAAACAAGCCGAACAACATCTGGTAGAGTATAATAGAGAAAAAGAACGGGTGGCGGTTCTCCAAAATTTCATTCAAGACGCGTCGCATGACCTTAAAACACCGCTATCGACGATCAATACCTCTATATATATTCTCCAAAAGCTCTTGACAACCGACAAGCAGCTCAATCAACTCGGTAAGCTAGAATTCAATGTAAATCGACTTACGAAATTGATTGAAGACATGTTTAATATGTCACGATTAGACATGCTTCAGCATCTATCCTTAACGACGAGTGACCTCAATCCAATGCTACTGGATATTCTCATGATCTTCCGCCCGATTGCGGCAGATAAACAGATTGAGATCCATAACGAATTACAAGAATCCCCTCTTATGGCACAGGTAAATGAGGATTCGCTACTGCAAGCAATTTCAAATATTGTCGAGAATGCGATTTGGTTCACCTCCGAAAATGGACAGATTACCATACGGAGTTATCAAGACAATGATTGGGTTGTGATTGTCGTTGAAGATAACGGTATTGGTATCGCATCTGATGAAATCCCAAATATTTTCACGCGATTTTACCGAGGTGATAAATCACGGGGAACAAATACAATTGCTTCGACAGGATTGGGACTTTCTATCTCACGAAAAATCATAGAATTACATGGGGGAGAGATTGATGTCGAAAGCCGACTCGGTGAAGGGGCGTGCTTTTATATTCGGCTACCACTCGCTACCTAAGCATAATATCAATTCTCTGCACCGTCACAGGTTGTTTTATAGCTGTTCGAATTGAATCAGCGGATATCCTAAATAAGTTGCTTAGCATACTAGCTTTTTAACTTTTTGTATCTTTAGCTAACACACTTTACAAATCCTGCCTCGATAGATTTTGTCGCCTGATGCTTATCGGACTTTGCTATAAATAGAGACAACCTAACTCATATTTTCGCTTCTGTATAAGAATATCGCCTGTTTGAAATGTGTCGCTATCTATTGAGTGAGGGAGAACATTTCTGGTATAGTAATAAATAGTAATGTTGTTAATTATGGAGGTCACTAATATGGAAACTCTCCAACTCATTCAGATGCTCTATCATTCCGAAGTGGGAATCCGTCGGCAAGCGGCGTTGATTGTTGGTCTGGTTGAAGAAACATCGGCATTAGTCGCATTAGAGCAACGTGTCCGTGAAGAGCCTGATTCCAATATTAAAAAGGTGGTTATGTGGGCAGGGAATCGTGTTCAACGTGCCCATCAACGCGGCTATTCAACGATTGATGCGATTTTCGAGCATTTCCAGATTAATCGTGAATTGGCATCGGGCATTGACCCCGCAGAAGCTGAACGCCTCCGCCATATGCCTAAGTTTCAATCTCATTCACAATCAGACGATAGTGTAGACGACAATCTTCTAACAGAATATTCTAGTAAAGATCTCTTACACATGAAGTCCTTACTTCGTTTAATGCCAAGAGAGCCTAGCAATATCGATATTTCTGTTAGAATTACCCGATTGATGGATGGCTCTGATATGCAACGCCAAAAAAATACTGCCATCGAATTACGGGAGATCAACAACCCGCAGGCATTACCTTATCTTGCGCTTGTCTTTTATCGTAAAGAAAACTTGGACATTAACGACTATATCGAACACACAGGGAAAATTCTTTATTGGAATGTCAATTATGCGGTACTCGATAAAAATGGGTGGTTGGACTTAGAAATTGCCAAACGACGTAGAGAAGGGAATTATCCAAAGCTAAATATATAAATGGCTTCGTCAGGTTCTGAGAATGATTTACCCCAACTGACGACCACACAAATTCTTTGTCAAGCACAGCAATGACGAAGAAAGTGCTAAAATTAAGCAACAATCAATGCTTATCCCCTATTTCATAATCTCCAGATGTTCAATTACGGGGAGTTGGTGATCATAATCTGCACCTAGATCATAAATCTGATAATTATACTGAATGAAATTT
>Ga0209475_10004452_pt1 | contig 12054 bp, 10 predicted proteins | sample tdDd471_FD_187128 | JGI IMG/M metagenome (GOLD analysis project Ga0209475, IMG submission 187128) | Marine sediment microbial communities from the Atlantic coast under amendment with organic carbon and nitrate - tdDd47.1 (SPAdes)... | ecosystem: Environmental > Aquatic > Marine > Coastal >...
ATCGCGCCCGGCGACGCCCCTGTCGTCGAGAACCTGCAGGCCGCCGGTGCGGTGGTGATCGGGCGCACCAACACGCCGGAGTTTTCGTTTCGCGCCGATACCGACAACCCGCTGTTCGGCCGCACCAACAACCCCTGGGGCGATCACATCTCGCCCGGCGGCTCTACCGGCGGCGGCGGGGCGGCGGTGATGGCCGGGATCGGCGCGCTGGCGCATGGCAACGACATCGGCGGCTCCCTGCGGTTTCCGGCCGCCGCAAACGGCGCGGTCACAGTGAAACCGGGGCTGGGCCGGGTGCCGGCCTTCAACCCCAGCCAGACCGCCGAGCGCGGGATGCTGGCACAGTCGATGTCGGTGCAGGGGCTGATCACCCGCGAGGCGCGTGACCTGCACCTGTCGATGCCCGCCATGATCGCGCCCGACCCGCGCGATCCCTTTCACATCCCGCTGCCCTGGCGCGGTGCGGCGATCGAGGGGCCGATCACCGTCGGCTTCACCAAGCAAACCTACGAGTTCGAGCTGCACCCCGAGGTTTCGCGCGCGCTGGACGCGGCACGCGACGCGCTGAGCGATGCCGGTTACCGCGTGGTCGAGATCGACCCGCCGCTGCTGCGCGAGGCGGGGATGGACGGCTACCGCGCCCTGATGGGCGAGGTGCTGGCGCTGATGGGCCCCGATATCCGCGCCCACGGTTCGGCCACCATCCAGGCGATCTTCGACGAATACTTCCGCCAGTTCACCCCCTTCGAGGGCACCGAACTGTTGCAGATGATGGCCAAGCGCAGCCATTACGCGCGGGTCTGGTCGCAGTTTCTCGAGGAGCACCCGCTGGTGCTGGCCCCGTTCCTGCCGCAACCCTTCTTTGCCCCGGACCGCGATACCGAAGGCGCCGAGGGCGTGCGCGAGGTGCTGGGTTCGGCGCTGTGGTCCTACGCGATGAACTTCATGGGGCTGCCGGCGGCCTGCGTTCCGGCGCGGCTGGCCGAACTGACCGACGGGCCGCAGCCGATCAACGTGCAGATCGTCGCCCGCCGCTGGCGCGAGGATCTGGCGGTGGACGCCTGCATCGCCATCGAGGACCGGATCGGCCGCATGTGCGACCCGCTCTGGGCGCGCATGGGCTGACCGCCGCGACGGAAACGAAAAAGGACGCGGGAGACCCCCCCGCGCCCTGATGTGGTCTGAAAACCGGCTTCTACTATCTAGATCCGGGGTTCACTCACGAACCCGGCGCGCTGCTTAGCAGTCGGGATCCTGATAGCCCGGCTCTCGTGTCGACTCTGTGACATTCGTCACAATATCCCGAGAAAAACGGCGCCGGTTTCGCCCCGCCTCAGGTGAACTGCTCCGCGATCAGCCGCTCTTCCAGCCCGTGTCCGGGATCAAACAGGATGCGATGCTCGATCTTGGGCTCCGAGCGGATTTCGACCCAGTCGATATCCATGATCGAGATCGAATCGGCATCCGCCATCACCGGCCGCTTGTCGGCCTCGAGCACGTCGAAGCGGACCCGCGCGGTCTTGGGCAGGAGCGCCCCGCGCCAGCGCCTTGGCCGGAACGCCGCGATCGCGGTCAGCGCCAGCACGTCCGAGCCGATCGGCAGGATCGGCCCATGCGCGGAGTAGTTATAGGCGGTCGATCCCGCCGGGGTGGCCAGCAGCGCCCCGTCGCAGACCAGCTCCGACAGCCGCAACCGCCCGTCGACGCTGATCCGCAACTTGGCCGCCTGCGGACCGGCGCGCAACAGGCTCACCTCGTTGATGGCCAGCGCGCGGTGCAGCCTGCCCTGCCGGTCCATCGCGGTCATCGACAGCGGATTGATGATCTCCTGCTCCGCCGCCTTCAGCCGCTCCATCAGGTCGGCCTCGCTGTATTCGTTCATCAAAAAGCCGATGGTGCCCCGGTTCATGCCATAGACCGGCGCCGGCAGATCCTGGGTGGCGTGCAGCGTGCGCAGCATGAACCCGTCGCCGCCCAGCGCCACGATCACGTCGGCCTCCTCCGGCGTCGCGTCGCCGTAGCGGGCGATCAGGGTGTCCCGCGCCGTCTGCGCCACCGGCGCATCGCTGGCCATGAACGCGATTTTCAGTGGCATGGCAGGGGTTTCCGGTGTTGCGCATCCGGCTCCGAAACAAGCATATCTTTCCGCCCTTGACCAGTGTTGCCGCGGCATCATGCCGAATCGTCGCATTCCGGGCTTTTCGCGCCCGCGGCTTTCCATTAGGTAAACCGCCATCCACCGCAGATGATGGGAATTACCATGAACGCGCCCACCCGTGACACCGGTTTCTTCACCCAATCCCTTGCCGAGCGCGACCCCGAGATCGCCAAGGCCATCGACCTCGAACTGGGCCGCCAGCGCGACGAGATCGAACTGATCGCCTCCGAGAACATCGTGAGCGCCGCCGTGATGGAGGCGCAGGGCTCGGTGATGACCAACAAATACGCCGAAGGCTATCCCGGCCGGCGCTACTATGGCGGCTGCCAGTTCGTCGACATCGCCGAGAACCTCGCCATCGAGCGGGCCAAGGCGCTGTTCGGCTGCGAATTTGCCAACGTGCAGCCCAACTCCGGCTCCCAGGCCAACCAGGGCGTCTACCAGGCGCTGATCCAGCCCGGCGACACCATCCTCGGGATGAGCCTCGATGCCGGCGGCCACCTGACCCACGGCGCCAAACCGAACCAGTCGGGCAAGTGGTTCCACGCGGTGCAATACGGCGTCCGCCAGCAGGACAACCTGATCGACTACGACCAGGTGCAGGAGCTTGCGAAAGAGCATAACCCCAAGTTGATCATCGCCGGCGGCTCGGCCATCCCGCGCCAGATCGACTTTGCCAAAATGCGCGAGATCGCCGACAGCATCGGCGCGCTGCTGCATGTCGACATGGCGCATTTCGCGGGCCTCGTGGCAGCGGGCGAACATCCCTCGCCCTTCCCGCATGCGCATGTGGCCACCACCACCACCCACAAGACCCTGCGCGGCCCGCGCGGCGGCATGATCCTGACCAATGACGCGGACATCGCCAAGAAGGTGAACTCGGCGATCTTCCCCGGCATCCAGGGCGGCCCGCTGATGCATGTGATCGCGGCCAAGGCCGTCGCCTTCGGCGAGGCGCTGCGGCCTGAGTTCAAGGCCTACGCGCAGCAGGTGATCAAGAACGCCCAGGCGCTTTCCGATCAGCTGATCAAGGGCGGGCTCGATACGGTCACCCACGGCACCGACACCCATGTGGTGCTGGTCGATCTGCGGCCCAAGGGCGTCAAGGGCAATGCCACCGAAAAGGCGCTGGGCCGGGCCCATATCACCTGCAACAAGAACGGCGTGCCGTTCGATCCGGAGAAACCCACCGTGACCTCCGGCATCCGTCTGGGCTCGCCCGCCGGCACCACCCGTGGTTTCGGTGAGGAAGAGTTCCGCCAGATCGCCGACTGGATCATCGAGGTTGTCGACGGGCTGGCCGCCAATGGCGAGGACGGCAACGCCGAGGTCGAGGAAAAGGTCAAGTCTGAGGTCGCCGCACTCTGCGCCCGATTCCCGATCTATCCCGGCCTCTGATCCGGCCCGACAACGACAACGCGCGGCCGCCGGTTTGCTCCGGCGGCCGTTTCGCGTGGCACCCCTTGGCCCTTGGCAACGGTGCCCGGCGCGCGTATACGCGCCATCTGATCCCAACCCTACCCCCTCTCGCGCGCGCCCCCGCGCTGAGCAGACCGAACCGGAGTTCCGACGATGATAGGCAGCGCCAATCTGAACATCATGATCAAGGCCGCGCGCAAGGCCGGGCGTTCGCTGGTCAAGGACTTCCGCGAGGTCGAGAACCTGCAGGTCTCGATGAAAGGCGCGGGCGATTTCGTTTCCAAGGCCGACATCTCCGCCGAGAAGATCCTGAAAGACGAGCTGATGGGCGCGCGGCCCAACTACGGCTGGCTGGCCGAGGAGGGCGGCGCCGAGGACGGCAACGACCCGACCCGGCGCTGGATCGTCGATCCGCTCGACGGCACCACCAACTTCCTGCACGGGCTGCCCCACTGGGCGATCTCGATCGGGCTGGAGCACAAGGGCGAGGTCGTCGCAGGCGTCATCTTCGACGCCGCCAAGGACGAGATGTTTTTTGCCGAGAAGGGCGCCGGCGCCTGGATGAACGACAAGCGCCTGCGGGTCTCGGGGCGCCACAAGATGATCGAGTCGATCTTTGCCACCGGCCTGCCCTTTGGTGGCCGCGCCGACCTGCCCCTGACGTTGCAGGACCTGGCCCGCCTGATGCCCGCCTGCGCCGGGGTGCGGCGCTGGGGCTCGGCCGCGCTCGACATGGCCTATGTCGCCGCCGGCCGTTACGAGGGGTTCTGGGAACGCCGGCTCAACGCCTGGGATCTCGCTGCCGGCGTGATCCTGGTGCGCGAGGCCGGCGGGCTGATCCAGCCGCTGACCCCCGGCAAGGACATCCTCGAGGACGGCGAGGTGATCTGCGCCAACGAGCCGATGTTCGACGGTTTTGCCAAGGTGATCCGGGGCTGAACTCTGCCTAGCGGTCGCAGCTGTGATTGATGCCGTCGGTCCAGGGGATCGCGGCGAAATCGCGCGGGTCGATGCCGTCGAGGCAGCCGATGTTGATGCCGCATTCCGCCGGGTCCGAGCGGCGCTGGTGGTGGGTGTAGATGCCGCAGGTCCTGCAAAAGTAGTGTTTCGCGGTATGCGTGCCCCAGGTGTAGAGGCCGAGGGTGTCGGCGCCCCGCACCACGCTGACCCTTGCCGCCACGGCCGTGACCGCCCCCGGCCCGCGTCGGCGGCAGATCGAACAGTCGCAACGGCTGGCCGAGGCCAGCCCGTGGGGCAGGAACGCCTCGATCACCACCGCGCCGCAATGACAACTTGCGCGGCGCGTCTCGGGGGTGTCGGACAGATCACTCATCGGCGCGGCACCCTGGGAATGCGGCTGGCGCTCAGCTTGTAGCGGGCCTCCGGGTGCGGCGGCAGCCCGTGGGTCCGGTTCCAGAACCCCGGCCCGCCGCGCCGCAGCCAGAGCGGCACCGTCAGCCCCAGCCCCACCATGAAGCCCCCCGCATGCGCCCAATAGGCCACGCCGCCGCCGTTGGGGTCCGACTCGAGCCCCCCGAGGAACTGGAACACCAGCCAGAGCCCCAGCATCAGCCAGGCGGGGATCGCCAGGATGCGGAAGAAAATCACCAGGATGATCAGGATATCCACCCGCGCCTTGGGAAACAGCAGCAGATAGGACCCCATCACCCCGGCGATGGCGCCCGAGGCGCCCACCGTGGGCACCGGCGAATAGGGCCCCATCAGGACATGGATCAGCCCGGCCCCGATCCCGCTGGCGAGGTAGAAGGCCAGGAACCACAGGTGGCCCATCTCGTCTTCGAGGTTGTCGCCGAAGATCCACAGGAACAGCATGTTGCCGGCCAGATGCATCACCCCGCCGTGCAGAAAGGTCGACGTAAGCAGCGTCTCGATGCCGCCGCCCTGGCTCAGCCGCGCCGGGATCAGCGCCCAGTCCAGAAAGACATCGTGCAGCACCACCTGGTCGGGCTGGCCGATATAGGTCAGGTACACGCCGATATTGAGCGCCATCAGGGCGTAGACGACGTAAGGCGTGCGCCCCGAGGGGTTGTGATCGCGGATCGGCAGCATGGCGGGAAGCTGCGGCGAAACCGCCCCCGCGTCAAGCGCTCAGCACCGGCGCGGGGCGATTACGCGCGCCCTCAGGCCATCCCGCCCAGCAGCGCGGCGTTGCCCCCCGCCGCCGTGGTATCGACGCAGACGTGCCGCTCGCCCATCACCCTCGCGCGGTCGGGCGCGCCCGGGATCAGCGGCAGGATCGGCCCGGCGCGCCGTGACAGCGCCTGTTCGATCTGCCGCGCGGTGGCCGCATCGCCCCACCAGAGCACCCCGCCGATCCCCTCCAGATGCTCCAGCCGGTGCAGGTCGATCATGCCGGTGGCACGGATCGCCTGACCGCCCAGCGCACACACCATCCGCGCCTGTTCGCCGGCGGCCTCCTCGCCCGGGCCCAGGCACAGCAGCGGCGCGCGCGGCACCAGCGACAGCCGGTTGGATTCCCCGGTCGGCCCCGGCAGCGTCACCGGCTCGGGCGGGGCGGCCTTGCCCTCGGGCGCGGGCAGCTCGGCCACGGTGGCGGACCATGTCGCAGCGCTGTCGCGCCGGTCGGGGGCACAGAACCGGGGCATGTAGCGCGGCCCGCCCGCCTTTGGCCCGGTGCCCGACAGCCCCTCGCCGCCGAACGGCTGGCTGCCGACGATGGCGCCGATCTGGTTGCGGTTGACATAGATGTTGCCGGCCTTCACCCGCTCGGTCACATGCTGCACCCGGTCGTCGATCCGGGTCTGCAACCCGAAGGTCAACCCGTAGCCGGTGGCATTGATCGCGTCGATCACCCGGTCGAGGTCGCGCGCCTTGAACCGCGCCACATGCAGCACCGGGCCGAAAATCTCGCGCTGCAGATCCTCGATGCCCGAAATCGCGATCAACGCCGGGGTGACAAAGGTGCCGCCCGCGGGCAGAGGCATTTCCTTCAGCAGCCGCCCCTCGGCGCGGGCGCGGTCGATATGGGCCGCGATCCCGGCCTGCGCCTCTGCGTCGATCACCGGGCCGACATCGGTGGAAAGCGCCCAGGGATCGCCGATGACAAGCGCGTCCATCGCCCCCTTGAGCATGGTCAGCAGATCCTCGGCCACGTCCTCCTGCACGTAGAGGCAGCGCAGCGCCGAACAGCGTTGCCCGGCAGACTGGAAGGCACTTTCGACCACCGCCTGCACCGCCTGTTCCGGCAGCGCGGTGCTGTCCACGATCATCGCGTTCAGCCCGCCGGTCTCGGCAATGAGCGGCGCGCCGGGGGCAAGGTTTTCGGCCATTGCCGCGCGGATCAGCCGCGCGGTTTCGGTCGAGCCGGTGAAGGCGACACCATCGACACGGCGATCGGAGGTCAGCGCGGCGCCGACCGCCCCGGCGCCGGGCAGCAGTTGCAACGCGCTGCGCGGCACCCCGGCCTCGTGCAGCAGCGAGACGGCGAGATGCGCGATCAGCGGCGTCTGCTCGGCGGGCTTGGCCAGCACCGCGTTGCCGGTGGCCAGCGCCGCCGCGATCTGCCCGGTGAAGATCGCCAGCGGAAAGTTCCACGGGCTGATGCAGGTAAAGGTCCCCGCCGGATCGCCCCCGGGGATGTTGGCGGCGTAATAACGCAGGAAATCCACCGCCTCGCGCAGCTCGGCCACCGCGTCGGGCAGGGTCTTGCCCGCCTCGCGCGCGACCAGCGTGAAGATCTCGCCGTAATGCGCCTCGTAGAGATCAGCCGCCGCGTTCAGCACCTTGGCGCGCAGCTCTGCCGGGGCGTCCCAGGTCTGCGCCCCTGACAGAGCGGTCTCCACATCCGCCGCACTGGCCCAGGCCACCGTGCCGGGGCTGTCGCCGCGACTGTCCTTGGGCCCGGCCGGGTTGATCACCGGCACCGCCGCCTCCGGCGCCGCCGGTCCGGCCAGCAGCGGGACGGCCTGCCATTGATGCGCGGCAAAGGGGGCGCGGGCGGCCTCGATCGCGGCAAGGGTCGGCGCATGGGTCAGGTCGAACCCGCGCGAGTTGCGTCGTTCGGGGGCGAACAGATCGGCCCCCGTGGGCAGCGGTGCGGCAAGCTCTCCCGCTGCATCGAACGGACAGGCGGCGACCACCTCGGGCGGCACCTCCTCATCGACGATCTGGTTGACGAAGGAACTGTTGGCGCCGTTCTCCAGCAGCCGCCGCACCAGATAGGCCAGCAGATCGCGGTGCGCGCCCACCGGGGCATAGATGCGGCAGCGGGTCCGGTTCTGTTCCATCACCAGGTTGTGCAGCGTCTCGCCCATGCCGTGCAGCCGCTGGAACTCATAGGGCGCATCACCGGCCATGTGCAGGATCGCGCTGACCGTATGGGCGTTATGGGTGGCGAACTGCGGATAGATCCGGTCGGTCATCCCCAGCAGCTTGCGCGCATTGGCGATGTAGGAGACATCGGTCACCGGCTTGCGGGTGAACACCGGAAAGCCCTCCATCCCCTCGACCTGGGCGCGCTTGATCTCGCTGTCCCAATAGGCACCCTTGACCAGCCGCACCATCAGCCTGCGGTCGTGCCGCTCGGCCATGTCATACAGCGCGTCGATCACATGGGGCGCGCGCGGGCCATAGGCCTGCACCACCACGCCGAAGCCGTCCCAGCCGGAAAGCGCCGGTTCGGCCAGAACCGTGTCGATCACCTGCAACGACAGCGACAGCCGGTCGGCCTCTTCCGCGTCGATGTTCAGCCCCATGCGCGCCGACTTGGCCAGCAGCGCCAACGCGCGCAGGCGCGGCACCAGGTCCTCCATCACGCGCCCCTCCTGCGCCACCTCGTAGCGCGGATGCAGCGCCGAGAGCTTGACGGAGATACCCGGGTTGTCGCGGATGTCGTCCCGCGTGCAGGCTTGCGCGATCGCGGTGATCGCCCGCGAATAGGACAGGTGATAGCGGGTCGCGTCCGCCTCGGTGCGCGCCGCCTCGCCCAGCATGTCGTAGGAATAGGAGTAGCCCTTGGCCTCCATCCCCGCGGCCCGTTTCATCGCCGCGCCGATATCCTCGCCCAGCACGAACTGGCGGCCCATCTCGCGCATGGCACGGCCCACTGCGGTGCGGATCACCGGCTCGCCCAACCGCCTGATCGCGCCGCGCAGCGCGCGCGCGGGGCTGGGTTTGTCGTCGTCCAGAACCTTGCCGGTCAGCATCAGCGCCCAGGTCGAGGCATTGACCAGCGGCGAGGTGGAATGACCCAGATGCTTGCCCCAGTCGCTGGGCGCGATCTTGTCCTCGATCAGCGCGTCGATGGTCTCGGCGTCCGGCACCCTGAGCAGCGCCTCGGCCAGGCACATCAGCGCGACCCCCTCCTCGGTCGAGAGCCCGTATTCGGCCAGAAACACCTCCATCAGCCCCGGCGCGGTGCTGGCCCGGATGTCGCGCACAAGCTGCGCCGCCTGCGCGCTGATCGCCGCGCGGGCCTGCGGCGACAGGTCGGCCAGATGCACCAGCCGCTCCAACGCGGCCTCGGGGTCGGCATAGGTGTGGGCGTCGATCTGATGGCGCAGGTCGCAGGTGGGGGCAGTCATGGCAATCCTCGGGGTTGGGGCAGTCCGCCTGCCAATACCGCCCTTATATCGCCGAATTTGCGGGACATTCGCCTGATTTCATGCGAATCAAAGCCAAATCGACTGAATTTTCGGGCGAAACAAATGCCAAACGACCTTCCCGGCCTCGACCGGTTCGACCGCGCGATTCTTTCCGTTCTGGCCGAGGACGGGCGAATCTCCATCGCCGATCTGGCGCGGCGCATCGGATTGTCGAAATCGCCGACCCAGGCTCGGCTGCGGCGGCTGGAGGCGAGCGGCATCATCACCGGTTACCGCGCGCTGGTCGACCCGATCCGTCTCGGGCTGGATCACGTCGCCTTTGTCGAGGTGCGGCTGACCGACACCCGCGAGGCGGCGCTGGCCGAGTTCAATGCCGCCGTCGCCAAGGTGGGCGAGATCGAGCAGGCGCATCTGATCGCCGGCAACTTCGACTACCTGATGAAGGTGCGCACGCGCTCCATGGCCGATTACCGTCGGGTTCTGGCCGAGGTCATCTCGACCCTGCCGCATGTCTCCAGCACCTCGACCTATGTGGCGATGCAGGCGGTCAAGGAGGGCGGGCCGCTGGGACCGCTCGAAAACGTGACTTGACCGGCGGGGGTTCTGCGCCACGCTTGGCCGCATGAGACGCCTGCCGATCACCCTAGCCGCCCTGCTCCTCGCCGCGCCCGCATGGGCCGAACCCTGCCCGCCGCCGCCCGACCATTCCGAACCGCTTGCCGCCCTGGTGGCCGAGGTGCAGGCCGCCGAAAGCGCCGCCGAGGCGCGCGAGATCGGCAACCGTATGTGGGCGTATTGGGCCGACGCCCCCGACGATCAGGCGCAGGCGATCCTCGATCGCGGCATGACCAAGCGCGCCGGTTACGATTTTCTCGGCGCGATCAAGGACTTCGACGCGCTGATCGCCTATTGCCCGGACTATGCCGAGGGCTACAACCAGCGCGCCTTCGTGCATTACCTGCGGCAGGATTTCACCGCCGCGCTGGCCGATCTGGATCGCGCGCTGGCCCGCGCGCCGGACCATATCGCGGCACTCAGCGGCAGGGCGCTGTCGCTCTACGCGTTGGGCCGGACCGAGGCGGCGCGCGACAGCCTCGCCCGCGCGCTGGCGCTGAACCCCTGGCTGCCCGAGCGCAGCCTGGCCGCACCGGGCGCGCCGCTGGCGCCGCCGGGCGAGGATATCTGAACAAATCCCGATTGTGCCCGCAGGACCGCGGCGTTACATCTGGCCCGCCCCATGGGGCCGCGCGGGCGTGGTGGAATGGTAGACACAAGGGACTTAAAATCCCTAGGGCTTAGTCCCGTGCGGGTTCGAGTCCCGCCGCCCGCACCAACCCTCTGAATTGATCGTGATCCGGCGCCTGCTCTGTGGCCCCGCCCCAACCGCCATGCTAGCCTGCCCGCGAACCGCGTGAACAGGAGAACACGATGCGATTGACGGTACAGCAGATGATGGAGGCCGCCAACGCGGCGGTGGAACGGATCGACGGCCAGAAAGCCCAGGAGATGGTGGCGCAGGGGGCGTTGCTGCTCGACATCCGCGACGCGCCGGAGCTGCAGAACGCCGGCCGCGCGGTCGGCGCGCACCATGTCCCGCGCGGCATGCTGGAGTTTCGCGCCGATCCGGCCACCCAGTTCCACGATCCCGAAATGCGCTTTGACCGCCCGATCGTGCTGCACTGCGCCTCCGGCGGCCGTGCCGCGCTGGCCGGCAAGCTGCTCAAGGACATGGGCTATGGCCAGGTCTTCAACATGGGCGGGCTGGACGACTGGAAGAAATCCGGCGGCCCGATGATCGAGCCGGTCGACCAGGGCATGTGACGGCAACCCCGGCGGTGCGGCTCAGGCGTTCAGGAACGCCCGCACCGTCGCCTCGAATTCGCGCGGCTTTTCCGCATGCAGCCAGTGACCGGCCCCGGACAGCCGCGCGAACCGCGCATTCGGGAACAATTCGCGAATGCGCGGGCGGTACTCCGGCTTCACATAGTCCGACTCCGACCCCGACAGGAACAGCGCCGGACCGTCCCAATGCCCCTCGACCTGCGGAAACGACAGAATCTCGTCCATGTCGGCGGCCAGCGCATCGAGGTTCAGCCGCCAGCGTTTCGCCTTGAGGTCCAGCGACTGGGTGAAAAAGCTTTGCAGCGCCCGATCCACCCCCAGCGCCGCCAGTTGCGCCTCGGCGTCCGAGCGTTTCTCGACCTTCGACAGGTCCACCGCGCGCATCGCCTCGATGAACTGCATCTGCGAATGGTCATAGGGCACCGGCGCGATATCGGCCACCAGCAGCCGGTTCACCGCCGCGCCATGCCGCAGCGCCAGCATCATCGCCGTCTTGCCGCCCATGGAATGGCCCAGCACGTCGGCCCGCCCGCCGATCTCACCGATCACCTCGGCCAGGTCGTCGGCCATGTCCTCGTAGCGGTGCGGCGTGGCCCAGGGGCTCTGGCCGTGGTTGCGCATGTCCACCGCCACCACCTGACGCTGGTCCGACAGCCGCCTGGCGATCACGCCCCAGTTGCGCGCCGAGCCGTAAAGCCCATGCGCGATCAGCAGTGGCGGAACATCGGCGGCGCCCGGGGCGGGGGGATGGGAAATCCAGTGCAACATGGCGCCGTGATAGCCTCTGCCCGGGGCAAGGGCCAGACCCAACGCCCCCCATTGAGGCCCCCGCCCCGCGCCGCTAGATTACCCGGGCAGGAGAGCCGCCGATGACCCACGCCCAGACCCCAGACCGGATCGCCGGGATCACCGCGCTGATGCAGGCCCGTCTGGGCGCGCGCGGCGCCACCCTGCGCGCGGCGCTGCACCAGGCGCGCCACCAGTTGCCCCGCCGGATCCGGGCCCAGGCCGCCCGCCTGGCCGAGGCGGAGCCCTTTGACGGCCACCACC
>Ga0209475_10004457_pt1 | contig 12042 bp, 14 predicted proteins | sample tdDd471_FD_187128 | JGI IMG/M metagenome (GOLD analysis project Ga0209475, IMG submission 187128) | Marine sediment microbial communities from the Atlantic coast under amendment with organic carbon and nitrate - tdDd47.1 (SPAdes)... | ecosystem: Environmental > Aquatic > Marine > Coastal >...
TCACTCTCGCTCCAAGTGATGTCTGTGTTCAATACTTTATAAACCTCATCTTCAAAAACAATACGTTCCCTTAGGTTATCTTTTAAATAGAAGAGATTGATTTCACGTGGATTGACCTGTATTTTATAGTTTGGTGTTAAGTTGTTAAGTTGTTTGGAAGTCTCAGATACCTTTTTGAAAGCAGTTTGATTGATTAATTCGTCTTTTAAATAAGGAATAAACAAGCGTTTTAATCCAGCGTCGTTTCCATCAAGTATCACCAAGCCTGTTTCGGCAAAAAATTCGTTTACCAAATATCTGGTAGCTTCGGTTAAATTGGCGTGTTTGGTATAAGCTTCACGAAACCACTTATTTAAACGTTCTGCATTTTTACCACTGTTTAAATAGGAAGAAAACAATTCAGATACTTGCTCCAAGCCTTTTAAATCCAATTCCCCAACAGCACCAGATGCTTCTCTATTCCAACTTATTTTTTTTCCATTAAGATTGAAAAAATTAATTTCCTCAAAATCATGATCTTCTGTAGCCATCCAATAAATTGGCACAAAATGAAGCTCTGGATAAGTTTCTTTTAGCTCTTTACAAAGGTTGATGGTAGCTATAATCTTATAAAAAAAGTACAAAGGTCCCGTAAATAAATTTAGCTGATGACCTGTAGTAATGGTGAAGGTATTTTCATCTTTCAATACTTCTATGTTTTGAAGCGTCTGGGATGACATGTTTATATGTTGATACTGATTTTTCAAACTAGATACCAATGCCGTTCTTGATTGCCCTTGTACAGACTTCCTTTTTTCCTCGATTTGAGATTTAAAATTCCCCACATTAGGGAACCTATTATAAAAGGGTTTTAGAGAATCTTTATTATCTAAATAATCACAAATTAAGCTTGAAAAATAATTGGTGTCTTTAAAAGGAATACAGTCTGTTGGCATAGTGACGCTTTGCAGTTTTAAAAAAGTAAAGATACGGTTTCTTGTCTTAAAAATAACTTAAAAGTTGCTAGGCCGAACCTAATGGTATCTATGTTTATAATTTAAACGCATGGAGATGACTTTAGGTTAAAATTAAATATTTCAATAAATATTTATTGTTTTTCAATAAATTTTTATTGATATTTGTTATGTAATTCTAAAACATGTAAAGATGTCCAAAACAAATAACTTTGTATTTATTGGTCTTAAGATTATATCCTGGATCATTTTTGTTGGTCTATGCATAGAAGCTGGAGGCTTGGTTGTTAATTTTTTCTTTAGTCTTTTCAAGCCTGAATTTATTCCCAACTTATATCAAAAATTAGATTTAAGTAAGCTCTATGTCCTTAACAAATGGACTTTTTTTGGGATCTATGGTTTTGTGTTGCTTATTGCAATTCTAAAAGCCTATCTATTTTATTTGGTAATAGTACTGGTTACCAAAATTGATTTATTGAAACCCTTTAACCTTTTTGTTTCCAAACAGATTTTACAAATTAGCTATAATACCTTTGCTATTGGAATTTTAAGTTATATAGCCAGACAAACGGCCAAATACCTTCAGCATCATGGCTACCAAATAGATATGCTTAACAAGTTTTGGGCAGACAGCCAAGCATTTATTATAATGGCAGCTATAATTTATATCATTGCCCTTATTTTCTCTAAAGGGGTTGAACTACAAACCGAAAACGATTTAACTGTATAAACCATGGCCATAACTGTAAATTTAGATGTGATGATGGCCAAGCGAAAAATGTCGCTGAATGAGCTTTCAGAAAAAGTGGGATTGACCTTAGCCAATTTATCCATCCTTAAAACCGGAAAAGCCAAAGCCATCAGGTTTAGCACATTGGAAGCTATTTGTGAAGCTTTGGATTGCCAGCCTGGAGATTTGTTGGTGTATGAATAAGCACAAAGTTGGATATTTCGGGGTTAAATAATCCCATTCCAGCAACAAACAGAATCCATTCTATTTTACAGATTCTTTGCTTTGTTCTGAAATAGTAGATGAGACTTAGTTAATAACAGCAACCTCTCCATATAGGTCGAAATCGGCTGCATCAGTAATTGTTACAGTTGTAAATTCACCAGTTTTCAAATAGGTTTTTGAGGCATCTATAAGTACTTCGTTATCCACATCTGGAGAATCGAACTCAGTTCTTCCAACAAAATATTCGCCTTCTTTTCTGTCGATAACCACTTTTAAGGTTTGTCCGATTTTGGCTTGGTTCAATTCCCAGGAAATTTGCGATTGGATTTCCATGATTTGGTTGGCACGATCCTGTTTTATGTCTTCTGGCACATTGTCTTCCAAGTTGTAGGCATGGGTATTTTCTTCATGACTGTAGGTAAAGCAGCCCAAACGCTCAAAACGCATATTGGCAACCCATTGTTTTAATTCTTGAAAATTTTCTTCGGTTTCTCCTGGATAACCAACAATAAGTGTGGTACGAATGGTCATTTCTGGAACTGCCTCCCTAAATGCTTTTAAGAGTTTGGTTGTTTTTTCTTTGGTGGTACCACGACGCATGCTTTTAAGAATATCATCTGATATATGCTGCAACGGAATATCCAGATAGTTACAAATTTTTGGCTCACGTTTCATCACCTCCAATACATCCATAGGGAATCCTGTAGGAAAGGCATAATGCAAACGGATCCACTCGATGCCATCCACTTTCACAAGGCTTTCAAGAAGTTCTGCTAGATTTCGTTTCTTATATAAATCCAGTCCATAATAGGTTAAATCCTGGGCAATAAGAATTAATTCCTTAACGCCTTTGGCTGCCAATTTTTCAGCTTCAATAACCAGTGTTTCTATTGGAGTGGATTTATGTTTGCCACGCATGATAGGAATGGCACAAAAGCTACAAGGTCTGTCGCAACCTTCAGCAATTTTTAAATAAGCATAGTTTTTTGGTGTGGTGGTTAATCGTTCTCCAATAAGTTCATGTTTATAGTCTGCACCCAAGGCTTTTAATAAGCCTGGCAGTTCCGTAGTTCCAAAATACTGATCCACATTAGGGATTTCTTTTTGTAAATCTGGTTTGTAACGCTCACTTAAACAACCTGTAACAAAAACCTTATCAACCTCGCCATCTTCCTTTTTCTGCATAAAATCCAGAATGGTATTGATACTTTCTTCCTTGGCATTATTGATAAAACCACAGGTATTAATTACCACAATGTTTCCTTCCTCTTCATGTGCAACCTCTTTGCCACTGGCTTTTAGTTGTCCCATTAACACTTCGCTATCGTACACATTTTTACTACAGCCAAGGGTTACCACATTGATTTTATTCTTTTTAAGCGATTTTGTTCTCATAAGCTTTTCCCGAAAATAACGGGTGTTTGAATACTATTTCGTTTTTTTACAGGCTGCAAAGATAAGCTTCTTTTTAGAGTTAATAACACTAAATATTTTTTGAATGACGAAACCTTTAATAAGACATTAAAATTTTATATTAGCTGTCAAAATACCTCACAAAATTTATTATGAAAAAATTTTTCATCCTACTTTCCATAACATTAATTGTATTTAGTTGTTCAAATGATAACTCAGATGATACTAATGATCAAATTACCTGTGTTTCTCCAGCTAATGTATCAATCAATTCAATTACAGTCAATTCCGCAACACTAAATTGGACTGCAAATAATGCTGTTTCTTATGAAATTGAATATGGAGTTTCTGGATTTACCCAAGGACAAGGAACTACTATTTCGACTTCTGGATTAGGTTACGAATTAACTGATCTTGCACAAGACACTTCTTATGATGTTTATCTGACAACAAAATGTAGTGACTCAAATTTTAGCGATGTTATAGGTCCTGTCATATTTATTACAGAAACAGCATGCCAGAAACCAACTTCCCTAAATGTAGATTCTGTTGATATATGTAGTATTTCTTTAAATTGGGATTCAAATGGAGAATCGGATTTCAAAATTGAATACGGCATAACAGGTTTTAGTTTGGGCACTGGAAGAGTTTTAAATACAACAGATAATTTTACAACAATTGATACATATCTTGAAGCAGGAACCACCTATGATATATATGTTAAAGCCTATTGTGGTATAGATGGATTTAGTGCGTCTTCTGATCCCTTGGTTGTAACTACTGCTTCTCAAGATTTAGCTGGATCCTATCATGTTACTGTTACTAGAGATGACGGATTTTCTTATGATCATGGAATTGAAACTATTGTTTTAGTTTCTCCTAATTATTATAAAACAGAAACAACTGGCCTATGGCCTAGAGGTTTATTTTCTCCAGATACAGATCAAGGTTTTAATTTTAGAAACTCTTGTGGTGAGATTGAAGTTCCAGAGCAACAATTATTTCAAGGTGCTTATGCTGATTTGGTTTTTGGTTATTATGGAGAAGTCAAACCAAATGGCGATTTAATAATATTATACAACATTGATTTAAGTTCCGGATATCATGAATTCTATGCTGAATACGTAAAACAGTAAATTCAATATTTATAACATTTTTATTTAAAAAACGAATCCACAAACTCGTATTTGTTGAATACTTGAAGATCTTCGATGCCTTCCCCTACTCCAATATATTTCACAGGAATTTGAAACTGATCGCTAATACCAATCACGACACCACCTTTAGCTGTGCCATCCAATTTGGTCACGGCAAGTGAGGTAACTTCAGTAGCTGCAGTAAACTGTTTAGCCTGTTCAAAGGCATTTTGCCCTGTGGAACCATCTAATACCAATAGGACATCATGAGGTGCATCGGGTACTACTTTTTGCATGACACGTTTTACTTTGGTTAGCTCATTCATAAGGTTTACCTTGTTGTGCAAACGTCCAGCCGTATCAATAATTATCACATCTGCCTGTTGTTTAACGCCAGATTGCACAGCATCAAATGCTACAGAAGCTGGATCGCTTCCCATTGCTTGTTTTACCATAGGCACATCCACCCTATCTGCCCAAACCTGCAATTGATCTATGGCTGCAGCCCTAAAGGTATCTGCTGCACCTAAAACCACATGCAAACCTTGTTTTTTAAATTGATAAGCCAACTTACCAATGGTGGTTGTTTTTCCTACCCCATTTACTCCAACAACCATTAACACATAAGGTGTTTTACCTCCATCTGCAGAGTCAGGCAATTTGGGAATGGTATAATCGGTATCTTCACCAGAATTGGTTTCACTTAACAAGCCAGCAATTTCTTCACGTAGGATTTTATTTAACTCATCGGTTCCTAAATATTTGTCCTGTTGCACACGAGCTTCTATTCTTTCAATAATTTTTAGGGTTGTGTTTACACCAACATCACTGGTTACAAGGATTTCCTCCAGATTATCCAGAACCTCGTCATCTACTTTGGATTTTCCGGCAACAGCCTTGCTTAACTTATTGAAGAAATTGGTTTTGGATTTCTCCAATCCTTTATCCAGTGTTTCTTTTTTTTCAGAAGAAAATATTTTTTTAAAAAAACTCATGTTATGTCAATTCAATTAGGTTTCTTAAAACAAAAGCCTTGCCTTAATTGCTTGGCTGAACAATTGTCATTCTTTAGTGGTGTAAATATAAAATAAAAGCTGCTCTCTAAAATAGAAAGCAGCTTAAAAAATTGTATAACAAGCAGGATTATTGTTTAGATAACCACTCGTTTACTTGTTCAGGTGACATAATTGATTCAACAAACATGTAAGCTCCTGTTTTAGGAGATTTCACCATTTTTATAGCTTTTGTTAATCTTTTAGATCCTGTTTGTAACGATGCAACTGATTTCTTTGCCATGTTTTATGCTTTTTAAAACTTTAAAATTAAAGTTTTCTAATTTATATTATTTGACGTTTTTATTTCTAAAAACCTCTAATTATTTAATTTCTTTGTGAACAGTCATTCTCTTTAAGATAGGATTGAATTTTTTAATTTCCATTCTATCTGGCGTGTTCTTTTTATTCTTGGTAGTAATATATCTAGAAGTTCCTGGTTGTCCAGACTCTTTATGCTCTGTGCATTCTAAAATTACTTGTATTCTGTTACCTTTCTTTGCCATTTTCTTAACTTTTAATTGAGGCTATTATTTATAAAACCCTTTAGATTTAGCTTCTTTAATTGCAGCTGCAATACCAATTTTATTGATTGTTTTTAATGCTGCAGTTGAAACTTTTAAAGTTACCCACTTATCTTCTTCTGGAAGATAAAAACGTTTTTTAATAAGATTTGCATCAAATTTACGCTTTGTTTTGTTCATTGCGTGAGATACGTTGTTTCCAACCATCGCTTTCTTTCCAGTAAGTTCACAAACTCTTGACATTTCTTCTAACTTTAAATATTGTTATTTGTTCCTGTTTTTCAAAAAATCTTTTGAGATGTTTTTAAACAGGCTGCAAATTTAGTAAAACTTTACAATATCAACAAACTAAAATTGTTACTTTTTTAAAATTTCTTTTTGAAGCATTTCAAAAGCTTTGTTTACAGCTTTCCTAATAACTTTGGTTCGATGATTCCCCAAATGGAATTCTTCAGAAAAAACCCTGTCCTTTGTAGCAATAGCTATAAAAACGGTTCCCACTTCAGCTACCGAATCCCCTTTGTCTGGGCCAGCATTTCCTGTTGTTGCTATGGCGTAATCCGATTTAAACAAATCCAAAACCTGTTTGGCCATGGCCTCAGCCACTGGCGCACTCACAACCGAATGTTCCTTAATTAGGGATTCCGGCACTTTTAAAACATCTATTTTGGCTTGTGTGGCATAACTTACCACTGAACCTTTAAAATATTTTGATGCTCCTGGAATTTTAGTAAAGGATTCTGCTATTTTCCCTCCTGTACAACTTTCTGCAGTGGCAACGGTTTTCCCCAAATGTGTAAGCTGGTTACCAAGAATGGCTTCTATGGAATCGTCTGATTCAAAGCCCACAAACACATCCTTTATCTGTGGCAAGAGCAGGTCTATTTGTTCTTGCATGCTGGACTCCACCAAGGCTTTGTCCATGTGCTTTGCAGACAAACGCAGTCTAACCCTTCCCAAGCCTGGCAAATACGCCAGTTTCATAAAAGCAGGTAACTGGTCTTGCCACGTTTCAATTCTTGCAGCCAAGGAACTCTCGCCCAAACCATAGGTCAACAAAGTGGTATGCTTGATATATGGAAACTGATAGGTTTCCCTTAATTTGGGAATGACCTGGTTTTCCATTAGGGCTTTCATTTCAAAAGGAACACCAGGTAGCGAAATAAACACTTTTCCGTTGTGTTCTATCCACATGCCTGGAGCACTTCCATTCACGTTCATCAATACTTGTGCTTTTGAGGGCACAAGGGCCTGATCGATATTTACTTGTGCCAATGGTTGTTTGATGTAGTGTTCCCAAAGGTGTTCTATGTTTTTTAAAACAGCTTTGTTTTGCACCAAGGTATCATTAAAATACGCTGCAATGGTTTTTTTGGTAATATCATCTTTTGTTGGCCCTAAACCTCCAGTGATGATGATGATATCGGCATTCTCTTCAGCTTCTTTTAAAGATTTTAAAATATGGGCTTTATCATCCTGCACAGAAGTGATTTGGTATACCGAAATACCTTTATTGTTCAAAACCTTACTTATATAGGCCGAATTGGTATCTACAATTTGACCAATAAGGATTTCGTCTCCTATGGTAATGATTTCTGCCTGCATTACAGATTAAAGTCTGCTTTTAATTCTTTGGAAGCGTTTTCTATAGCCGTTAATACAATTTCCAGTTTCCCAGAGATATCCATACCTGTTTTTTCAAATTTTCCCCAGTCTTGAACTTCAATTAAATCTTGAAGCACACCCAGTTCAAATAAATCCACAGTGGGTTTCATTTTGTGCGCAGCTTGATACGCAGTGTAGTAGTCCTTGTTTGAAACGGCTTCTTTTAAACGATCTGCATCTTCGGGAACTTCTTCTAAAAATGCGGCTGCCAATGTAGCAATAAATTCTTCGTCGTTATCTGCCAATTCGCGTACCCTAAATAATTTGTAGTGTTTTTCCATGTTATTTTACTGTTATTGAAAACATTTGTTTGCTTTCTATAAATCCCTCTAATTTATCGTTAGCAGATACACTTCCAACTCCTGCTGGAGTTCCTGTAAAGATAATATCTCCAATCTTTAAAGTAAAATATTTTGAGATATATTCTATCAATTCATCTATTTTCCTGAGCATGTGGCTGGTATTTCCAGCTTGTACCACTTGTCCGTTTTTTTCTAGGGAAAAAGACAGGTTATTTATGTCCATGATTTCTTCTTTAGCCATCCAATTGCCTACAACTGCTGCCCCATCAAAGGCTTTGGCTTTTTCCCATGGCAATCCTTTTTCTTTAAGTTTTGCCTGTAAATCCCTAGCTGTAAAGTCTATTCCCAGCCCTATTTCGTTATAGTATTTGTGGGCAAATTTTTTATCGATATACTTTCCCACTTTACTGATTTTTACCAAAACTTCCACTTCATGATGTACATCGTTGGAAAAATCTGGTATAAAAAAAGGCTGTTTCTTTAATAAAACAGCTGTATCTGGTTTTAAAAACACCACAGGATCTGTTGGTTTTTCGTTATCCAACTCCTTGATATGGTCTGTATAATTTCTTCCAATGCAAATGAGCTTCATATTTCTGTTATTCCTGCGAAGGCAGGAATCTCTTTTTTATTATTAATTTCTTGCTTTATGGATTCCTGACTTCGCAGGAATGACAAACTAATCTAATTTGTTGTTAAGGTCCCTTAATTTAATTGAAGTGAGCACTTTTTTAGTGTAAAGTGGGAAATCGGCATTCAGCAACCAACCAAAATAACCAGGTTCGGTCTCTAAAATATCCACAACACGTTTGCCTTTGTGTTTTCCAAAAGAGAAACATTCTTCCCCTTCTTTGTTATAGATTAAAAATCCGGCAAAATCTGCAAACTTTTTTCTAGAGCTAAACTCTGCCAAAAACTTAGTATTGTTTTCCAACTCGTCATACTTGGCAACTTGGGCTTTTAAAACTTCATAAGTGGCCAAAGTATCTGCCTCTGCGCTATGGGCATCTTCCAGGTTTTTATCGCAATAAAATTTATAGGCAGCCACTAAGGTTCTTTGTTCCATTTTATGGAAAATGGTTTGCACATCAATGGACATTCTGTTTTTCATGTCAAAATCGATGTCTGCGCGCAGCATTTCTTCAGCTAAAAGTGGGATATCGAACCTGTTGGAGTTAAAACCACCCAAATCTGAATCCTTTATCAGGTTGTGTATTTCCTTTGCCAGCTCCTTGAAAGTGGGTTTGTCTGCCACATCCTTATCTGAAATCCCATGGACTTTTGTCACTTCTGGAGGAATGGGAATGGTAGGGTTTACCAATCGTGTATAGCGTTCTTCTTTGCCATCTGGATAGACTTTTAAGATGGAAATTTCCACAATTCGGTCGTTGGTAATATTAACTCCCGTGGTTTCCAAATCGAAAAAACAGATGGGTTTTGTAAGATTGAGTTGCATGTGTTTTAAAATTTGTGCAAAGATACTTAGAATAAATAAAAATGGCTACCTATCAACTAAAACTAATTGCCGAAATTTGGCTTTATTGGATAATTAAGCGACCTTCGTTCTTATTAAAACCAGTCAAAGCCAATCATTATTGCAAATAGCGAAACCAAGGCGTAAAAGTTGACCAAGAATAATTACAGAACAAACACTCTTTTAAATAGAAAATGAAAAAAACATTCTCTTTAGCATTACTCTCAATCTTACTCATAAGCTGTAAAAACAAGCCACAGAATAACGATCCCATTCCAGAACACGACAATTTCACAATAGCATCCAGTCAGGTTGATGAAACTAGAGTAATTAATGTTTGGTTACCTCCTACTTATAAAAATGGTAGCGATTCGTTTCCAGTTTTATATATGCCAGATGGTGGCATCAAAGAAGATTTTCCACATATTGCAAATACCCTTGCAAAGCTTATAGAAGAAAAAAACATTCCACCTTATATTCTTGTAGGTATTGAAAACACGGAAAGAGGGAGGGACTTAACCGGTTTTTCAGAAGTTGAAGCAGATGCGCAATACTGTCCACTAACTGATGGTGCCAAGAATTTCCGTGGATTTATAACCGATGAGTTGATGCCCAAAATCAACAACACTTATAGAACTACAAACAAAAAAGGGATTATTGGAGAATCTCTAGCAGGATTGTTTGTTATGGAAACCTTTTTGATAGCGCCTGAAGCTTTTAATTTTTATATAGCCATGGATCCATCCCTTTGGTGGAACAATTTCAATTTGGTTAAAGAAGCCAACAACCATTTAGCCGTTTTCCCTTCTGATGAGAAAAAATTATGGTTTGCAGGTTCTGGTGCAGAAGATATTTCCAAACACACACAAAAGCTCGCCAAGATTTTAGAAGCTGAAGCTCCCGAAAATCTGACCTGGAACTACCAAGATGAGCCTAACGAAAAGCACAGTACCATTTTTAGGGCTACCAAAAAAAAAGCAATGGTTTGGGCTTTGAATTAACCTTAAGACAATACTATTATTAAAACAAAAAAGCACCATCCTAAAATGGTGCTTTTCTATATTATATAAGATTCTTAGACAACACTTCGACAAGCTCAGTGTGACAACTTGGAATAACCGTTTTATATCTCTCTATTGGAATCCCAGCCTTCTAAATAGTCTTTCACAGCTTTTACAAATTGGCCTCCAAGAGCACCATTTACAACTCTGTGGTCGTAAGAATGGGATAAGAACATTTTGTAACGGATACCAATAAAATCGCCTTCAGGAGTTTCAACAACTGCAGGTACTTTTCTAATGGCTCCAAGGGCCAAAATACCAACTTGTGGTTGGTTGATAATTGGCGTTCCCATAATACTACCAAAGGTTCCAACATTGGTAACTGTATAAGTTCCTCCTTGAATATCGTCTGGTTTTAACTGGTTCAATCTGGCTCTATTGGCTAGATCGTTAACTTTTTTGGTCATACCTACCAAATTAAGCTGATCGGCATCTTTTATAACCGGAACAATCAGGTTGCCATCTCCCAAAGCGGCAGCCATACCAAGATTAATGTGTTTCTTCTTGATAATGGTGTCTCCCTGAACGGAAATATTCATCATTGGAAAATCGCGTAAGGCTTTTGCTACGGCTTCCATGAAAATTGGTGTAAAGGTTAGGTTTTCGCCTTCACGTTTTGCAAAAGCATCTTTCACTTTCTTTCTCCAGTTCCAAATCTTGGTCACGTCGGCTTCTATAAAGCTTTGTACGTGAGCAGAGGTTTGAACCGATTCTACCATGTGATGCGCAATGATTTTGCCCATTCTGGTCATTTCTATAATTTCGTCGTCACCACTAGCCACAACAGGAGCCGTTTTTTCTGTTTTGGCAGGAGCAGCTTTTGGAGCTTCCGGTGCTTTTGTTGGCTGTGGAGCAGAGCTTCTAGACTCTAAATGTGCTAAAATGTCGTTTTTGGTAACACGACCATCTTTGCCAGTGCCTGAAATGGCATCTAATTCCGCTTGGGAGATGCCTTCTTTTTTGGCAATATTTTTAACTAAAGGAGAATAAAACCTCACTTCCGAAGAACTAATGGCTGTTACGGTTTCTTTGGCTGTTTCAACCGTTTGCGCTACTTGAGCCACAGCTGCTTGATCTGCGACTGCGTCTGGTTTGCTTTCTGCTTTTGGAGCAGCTGATTCTGAAGAGCCTTGCCCTTCAGTTTCAATAATTGCAATTACTTGACCTACTTGAACCACATCGTCCACATTGAAAAGTTTTTCAACCAAAACACCTTCAACTTCACTAGGCACTTCGCTATCTACTTTATCTGTTGCAATTTCTAAAACTGCTTCGTCTGCTTCAATGGTATCACCAACTTCCTTTAACCAAGAAGTAATGGTTGCTTCTGCAACACTTTCCCCCATTTTTGGGAGTTTTAATTCAAATTTTGCCATATCTGTAATGGAACTGTATTTTTTTAAATTATGACTGCAAAATTAATGAAAAATCATTGAATCTATTACAGTTTCTTTAATTAATTATTTTTTAGCTGAATGACTTCACCACGACTTTTAGAACTATTGCT